>ENA-OQCR01000126-OQCR01000126.1-human-gut-metagenome-genome-assembly--contig:-NODE-126-length-11704-cov-0.999050_pt1 | contig 11704 bp, 16 predicted proteins | sample MGYA00242763_ERZ504589 | MGnify/ENA primary metagenome ERZ504589 (study PRJEB26092, sample SAMD00036321) | human gut metagenome | host: Homo sapiens | study: EMG produced TPA metagenomics assembly of...
CTGATTTCTTCATCCAGCATGCCATCTGTCAGGTCTTCAATGGCCTTCGTCACTCTTGCAAGTGGTTTTACAAGTATTGTAGAGAGCAGCCATGCCAGAAATACCGAAAGAACAACAATACTTCCGATCAGCATCACGCCTCTCTGTTCCATCTCTGCCAGTGTTTCCGCAATATCAACAGCCGAAACGCTTACCAGCATCACGCCCTGAAGCTGCTGCACATCCGGACTCTGTACAGGAACTGCAAGCTCCAGTACTTTACTTCTGGCGTCATAATTGCTTGTCTCTTCTCCTTTCAGACAGGCTACAGCCAGTGAACTGAGAAGCGTCTTTCCCTCCTCTGTGTGGAAGGTATCACTCACTATCTTAAAATCTCTGTCAGCCAGCAGGATGCGTCCGTTATACACATTGGAAAACAGTTCCAGCTTGCTGTTTACAATCTCTGAATCTGTATCATTGAGATAATTCTCCCTGATGATCAGATTACATAAAATATCGCACTGATCACCCACTGTCTCTGTAAGCATTGCAACCGCCCGGTCTGATAGTTATGAAGCATCGTATATGTTACAATAACCCCCGGCACGATTCCCAGAATGATCAGGATGATCAGAATACGAAAGCGGAGACTTTTGAAAAATTTGCCGTTCTTTTTGAACTTCACAGGTTATGCCTGGAAATAGTAGCCCACACCCCATTTGGTGTGTACATATTTCGGCTCACTGGGATTGGCCTCGATCTTTTCTCTCAGGCGGCGGATATGTACATCTACGGTACGGACATCTCCCGGATATTCATAGCCCCATACGATATTCAGAAGATTTTCTCTGCTGTATACCTTGTTCGGATTGAATACCAGCAGTTCCAGCACATCAAATTCCTTGGCTGTGAGGTTGATCTCTTTTCCGGAGTAAATACGCGGCGTCCTTCGCAGTCCAGCTTCAGTTCTCCGACTTCCACAGTCTTGGCCTTCTCCTGCTTGTCCTGTTTGCTGCCTGCACGGCGGATGATCGCTTGATGCGGGCTTTGACTTCCAGGATGTTGAAAGGCTTGGTGACATAATCATCAGCTCCGTATTCCAGACCCAGGATCTTATCCATATCTTCTCCTTTTGCTGTAAGCATGATGATCGGAACATTGGAAAATTCACGGATCTGCTGGCATACCTCAAGACCGTCCATTTTTGGAAGCATCAGGTCAAGAAGGATGATATCGTACTCTCCTGCTTTTGCTTTTTCCAGTGCTTCCTCTCCGTCATAGGCACAGTCCACTTCCATTCCGTCCTGCTCCAGACTGAAGCGAAGTCCCTTGACAATCAGTTTCTCATCATCTACTACCAATACTTTCCTGCTCATTTAGCGCTCCTTACTTTATTGCTATTTTATCCTTTATCTTCTCATAGGTTCCTTCTTTGATGCCTGGTACATTCATGATATCCTCTGCTGAAGTAAAGGGACCGTTCTCTTCCCTGTAAGCGATGATCGCCAGGGCCTTGGACTCCCCTACACCTGTGAGAGTAGTAAGCTGGGATACATCAGCGGTGTTCAGATCGATCTTCTGCTCTGTGGAAGATGCAGTCTCAGCTTCACCGGAATCCTCTCCGGCGGATTTCTGTCCGCTCGCCGTTTCGGTACTGTTTTCTGCTGTGACTTCCGATCCATCTTGGGTAGCTGCGATCCGCTGGCTGTCCACCTCCGCCTGGGTAGGCACATAAACCTGCTGTCCATCGGAAAGTCCCTTAGCACGGTTGAGATAGCTTGCCGCAGCTTCCGGAAGATATCCTCCGGCCTGCTCGATAGCCTGAAAAACACGGCTGCCATATGGAAGCTCATAGACTCCCGGGCTGGTCACTGCTCCACATATATCTACATAAATGGTCTGAGGGGTGTCTGAGATCTCCGGCAGCTGTTTTTCAACCTCCGAAGCCGGTTCCTCCGCAGACTCATTCTGTTTCTTCTGTGATATATCTGCCGCAGCCCCTGCGGATGCCTTCCCGGATACTTCACTTTCCGTATCCTTCGGTTCTTCCTGCTCTGCATCCATTTCGGATGCTTCCGTACTTTCTTCCTGCACCAGTTCTTTCTCCAGAAATTCTGTTCCGTCATCCTTACAGCCTGTCAGCCCTGCCAGGATCTGTAACAAAAATATGGAAAAAACAAACCGAACACTTCTGATATGTGATCTTATTTTCATAGGTAGGCGGTTCACTCCTTTCCGCCGATGTGGCGGCAGGTGCCCCGTTACTCATGCAAAACCATACCTTATTTTAACGAAGTATTACAAATATTACAATACTTTTATTTCTATTTCCATTTGAAAATAACCACACCTGCAATACAGATCAGCATTCCCAACAGCTTTCTCCACTGAAAATCTGCTCTTTCCACACCGAAAATCCCCAACAATTCTATAAGATAAGCCACCGCAAGCTGAGAAATGACAATAAGCATAACCGCCCGCGCAGGCCCCAGACTTCCCATACTCCGGATCACTGTGATAGTGATAAATGCACCGATCACTCCTCCGAGTAAATTATATTTAGCCTCTACCTGCCACAGCATGCCGATACTTTCTCTGCCTGTAAAAAACCATGCTGTCCACACAGACCAGAAATGCAGAAAACTGTACCCAGCCGGTTGAAACCCACAGACTGGTCTGTTTTGTTACATTTGTGTTAAATACCCCTTGAATACTCATCAGTGCACCTGAGATCAGTGCTGACAAAAATCCCCACATAAAAATCCCTCCATATATACTCCATTTCCGGTATTACTGCCGGAAAAAGGCGCTGCATATTTCTGCAACGCCTTTACGGTTTCTTATAATTTAGTTTATGTGATTTTCCTGCAATTATACACACTGCTGCCCTGTTTTCTCATCCGCATAATATTTATATACATGATCACGAAACGCTCTTTATTCCGAAAAATATTTTCTGAGATATATCCTTCCGGAAAACGCAATATGCGGCATCTCATAAAAAAATGGCTGTTTTCGGACAAATCGGACGATAGAGTGGGTCTGCCACAATGATCCTGGCTGTTTTCAGCTTTTCTTCCATGGCTTCCTCGCCACAGATGGCCTCATCTCCCTTGCGCAAAAGTCCCTCTGTGATCTCCAGCGGACAGAGCAGCTGAACCTTTTTTCCGTATTTTCTGCTCTATGACTGCTGCCAGGGAGCCCATGGTAACCGGTTCTCCATGATGGTAATGTCCGGTACGGAAAAAAATACCTCATCTTTGTCGGGCATTTCCCTGCTTTCTCCTGAAGGGTCAGATACTGCTGACAGACTGTTCCTTCCCTGAAAATAGATTACCTGCTCCGGAGTTACTTTCCACAGTTCCTCCTGTTTCCCTAAGATCTGCCCTCCGCTTTCCTCCGCGGAGTCATCCTTTTTATTTACCCACTCTCCACAGGATCTATCCGCGATCCGCTCAAGTGCATCTGAAATCTCTTCCTCATAGCCTTCCACAGGAGTCCCCACGAGAAATGGCGTACCGAATTTTTCTTTCAGCACATTGGCCGCCGGAATTCCCACAGAGGATACCACAAGGTTTACCGCTGCTTCACCGGCACGGGACAAAGCTTCCAGCGTATCCCCCATAGCCCAGGTGGAAAGTATCTCCCAGCCATAGTTTTTCAGACGTTTTTTCATGGCATCTACTGCAGACTGCGGGCCAAAATCAAGGGGTGTTGCTCCAAGAAGATTTAATTTTCTGCTTCTCTTCTCTGTAGATCTTTCCGCAGATCCTGTGGGTGCTTCTGAACACCTTCCGGTTTTCTCTGCAGCTCCTGTGAAATGTCCGGCGATCTCTGCCAGCGCCAGCCCTGCTCCGTATACATAGTCATGCATGCCGCTGGTCGGAACCGAAAATGCCGGGATTCCGGTTCTTGCCGTAAGTGCACGGGCCAGTCCCTGAAAATCTGTTCCGTTCATAAAGGGGATCGGTGAACTTGCAAGTGCAATAAATTTCGGTTTCAGCTCCTTTTCCGCCTCTTCGATATCCTGAAGAAATTTCTCATCATTTCCCATAATGGCATCGATATCCGTAAGACCTGAGATAAAGATCAGACTGTCCTGGTCGTACCACCGGATCTCATCATGGGTATTATAGGTAGAATTACAGCCGGAGGGATCATGCATCACTGTCATTCCTCCAAGCTCATACAACGCGGAGCAGACACCCGACACGTCTGCCGTGTAGATTGGTATGATCCGATATGCCTGTCTCATATGCAGCTTTCGCACCCCCATCCCTTTCGAACGAGCAGATCCTCCGGAGCTTTTTCCTCATTAAATGCCTCCAGCATCAGCTGTGCAGTACGTCTGATCCCGTCAAAGCCCCAGAGCCCGCCGCCCTGTACCATATTGACAAAATTCCGGCTTCCGGTAAACCAGGCTGCTTTTTGTCCGACGGCAAGGATTTTTCCGAAATGCTGCCGTGGCCGCACTCTCATCTCCGGGCGAACAGTCGAAATCAGCCTGAGTTCCGGATAATTCTCCTTCAGCCAGAAAAATACTTCTTTTTCTTCCGGGCTGATACTGTCCAGAAAAACGGACTGTACCTGAAATCCATGCGTAAGGAGAAGCTTTGCAAGTCCCAGAGGTCTTGGATGAAAAAGATAATCCACAGCTACGGGAGTGTCACCGATGATCTGGTGTGCATGGAAACAGCTTCCTCGCATTTTCGGATCTCCGTTTCGATATCCAGACCATTTTTACCGCCACTTTGCTGATCCAGCAGCTCCAGCAAGTACTTTTCCTGCGTCTCTATCTCCTCATAGTCAAAGCTTCCGGGCAGGTATAAAAACGGCCTTCCAAGTCTCTCCGCCTGCTGCTGTACTCCGAATTTTCCTGCCGGATAACAGTTAAGGATCAGGCTTCCCTCTCCCAGACTCTGATAATCCTCCCAGTTCTTACAGGCCGGTGCTTCACGGAGACGGATTCCGTTCTTTTCAGGATCCGGCAGATATCTGCACTCTCATCCAACACAAAATCACTGCCCAGGACTGTGACACATTCCGGATCAGCTTTCCTCTCCGGTACTGCATCATACATGGCACGGCGCAGCTTCTGATCCGGAGTCGGGCCTGTTTTCTGCATGATAGGATCCATAAAGCACCGCATAAAAAAAGATCTCCGGAAATCTTTCTTCCAGTTCTCCGTAGATGCGTTCCAGATCACTTCCCAGAAAATGATGAAGACACACAGTAAAAAAGCAATACTGCCTTTGGCTTCTCATCCAGCCGGTTCAGAATGTCCGTCACTCCTTCAATGGTCACATCCTCCAGATTTCCGCCCAGAAGATCCTTTTCCTCCACGATCACAAAGGAAAAACGGTCTGCCGCATTCATCTCTGCGGCAGTCAGCACAACGCCACGCATGCAGTTATCCGCACAGACGTAGATCTGCCTTGCTTCCGGAACCAGCATTCCCGTATGTACGATATTCCAGTTTCCATGGACCGGTGAATTAAATTCCAGTCCCGGCTGAAAGGGAACCGGAAAAGAGGCTTCCTTTATAAATATTTCTGTTTTTCCCGAAAGCTCTCTGTTACCAACTCTTTTTAACATGAGCCTTCCTCCCTGCATGCACTCAGGATCTGCTCGGCCAGTGTCCGGTACTCCTCTGCCATCTCACAATCCGGATAAGCTTCCAGAAGAGTTTTTCCTCGATTCTCTGCTTCCAGAACCAGTTCACTTCTGGAAAGCGTTCCCACTACCCGCGTATGAAAATCCTCTGCCAGCTCCCGGACTTTTTCTTCCTCTCCCGGCACGTTCCGCCGGTTCAGGATCACGCCGCCAAGAGATGCATATCCTCTGTTTCTAAAATTATCCACTGCCATGGCAATATTTGCCCCTGCATGGATGGCCATGTTTTCTCCGGAGGTGATGATAAATACCTTATCTGCATACCCATTTCGCATGGGCATGGAAAATCCACCGCAGACAACATCTCCCAGTACGTCATAAAAAACAATGTCCGGTTTATAGGTCTCATAGGCTCCGTTTTCCTTAAGCTTCTCGAGAGCAGTAATGATACCTCTTCCCGCACATCCAAGACCCGGTGCAGGACCGCCGGCTTCCACACAGACTACACCCCCATATCCGATCTGCACCATATCCGTAAGCTTCAGCTCCTGGCGTTTTTCGTTATACAGCTCCAGCACAGTGGGAACCTTTTTTCCATGCCTGAGAAGGATCGTGGAATCTGCCTTGGGATCACAGCCGATCTGCATCACTTTCATTCCTTTTTCCGCAAGGGCTGCTGCCACATTGGAAACCGTAGTAGATTTTCCGATGCCGCCCTTTCCGTATACCGCAACTTTTATCATTTTCTGTCCTCCGCTTTTGTGATCACATTGGAATATGCCGTTTTGGCGGAAACTCCACTGAGGTGGCCGATCTTTCCGGATAAGGAGCTGATCACATCCTGTGGTGCATCAATGGCAATACTGATGATATTGATGCCTTTTTCCCGGTAAGGGATCCCCATTCTCCCGATAATATATTTTCTCGCTTCATGAAGAAAACGGTTGATATCATCGATCACGTCATTGTTTTCCACAATGATCGAGATCAATGCCACTCTTGTCTCCATAAGATCTGACTCTCCTTTCCGATATTATCAGCAGATCCTCGGCAGAAGCTCTCCTCCCGGCTGCGGAAGAAGTGCCTGAGTTCCGATCTCCGTAGTCATGACAACCTTTCCTGGCTGGTCTTCCGTAACTTCACCGATAATGGCTGCGTCCCTGGAATAAGGACATTTACGCAGTGCTTCCACGATCCTTCCTGCCTCTTCCTTTGGTGCCATGATCACCATTCGTCCCTCACATGCCAGATAAAGAGGCTCCAGGCCAAGCATGCCGCAGACACCCTTTACCTCCGGAGCTACCGGAACAGCTGCTGCATCCAGGCGGATCCCTACGTTACTCTGTCCTGCGATCTCGTAAAGAACCGTTCCGACCCCACCTCTTGTGGCATCACGGATCACATGAATGTTATGGGTAGCATCCAGCACCTCTTTTACAGCTCCCCACAGCGGTGCGCAGTCACTTGTCACATCTGCGTCAATGCCGAAATCCTCTCTTGCCAGAAGAATGGTGCATCCATGTCTTCCCACATCACCGGTTATAATAATGGCATCTCCCGGTTTTGCCAGCTCACCGCCTACCTGAACGCCCTCCTGGATCTCACCCATTCCAGTTGTTGTGATAAACACACCGTCAACCTGACCTTTTCCTGCCACCTTAGTATCTCCGGAAACAATACGCACTCCGGCTTCTTTTGCTGTTTTTTCCATGGCTGCGGCGATCTCCTCCAGCTTCTCCATGGGAAAACCCTCCTCAATGACAAAAGCGCAGGTAAGATACATCGGTTTTGCTCCCATACAGGCAAGGTCATTAACGGTTCCGCAGATGGAAAGCTTGCCGATATTCCCCCCCGGAAAAAATGCCGGAGAAACAATAAATCCATCGGTGGATACTGCCATTTTTCCTGCAGGCGGAACCAGCACGGCCGCATCATCGGCTGTGAGATCCGGGTTTGCAAAATGCGCTTTGAATACTTCATCGATCAGTTCTGAGGTCTGACGGCCTCCGGCACCGTGTGCCATGGTCACTGTTTTATTTTCCATAATATTATCTTCTTTCTATGCTGGGTCAAAGGAATTTCATATCGGTTTCATCCTGTCAGATCTTCCGGATACGATCCTTCGTTTGTACTATATGTAATGTATCATATTTCGCAGTCCATTAAAGCGGACATCAGTTTCCGTACATAAAATATGCGGAACATGCTCCTTCATTGGATACCATACAGGCACCTACCGGATGCTGCGGGGTACAGACCTTTCCGAATACCTTACAATCTGATGGCCTGCATTTTCCCTGAAGCACATCCCCACAGCGACAGGCCGGATTTGGCCTGCCCTGGATCGGCGGCACTGCATATTTTTTTCTGGCATCAAAGGCTTCCCACTCCTTCCGGAGCACCAGGCCGGACCCCGGGATCACACCCAGACCGCGCCATTCGGAATCACAGGGCTCCATCAGTTCTTCGATCAGCTTCTGTGCCTCCGGGCTTCCCTCACTTTTTACCACACGGGGATAGCAGTTCACAAAGAACGGTTTTCCTTCCTGAAAACGTACCAGTGCAACAGCCAGTGCCGTAAGCAGCTCCTTCGCTGTAAAGCCTGCCACCACACCACTGATACCTTCCTCTGCCAGCTGCTCACAGAGCGCAGTTCCTGTGATCGCATTGACATGTCCCGGATAAAGGAACACATCCGCACTGCCCTTTAATGCCTGATAAGCCTGGGGCATGGTCTTGTTTGCCACAAGGAGCGAATAATTGGAAAGTCCGTCCTCTCCGGCCTTTTTCACGGAAAGACAGCCGGCAGGCGTGGTAGTCTCAAAGCCAACGGAAAGAAATACCACCTGCTCTTTTGGATGCTCTTTCGCATATTTTTCTGCATCTGCCGGTGAATAGACGATCCGTATCCTGGCGCCTTCTGCCCTGGCATCTGCAAGGCTTTTCTTTGTTCCCGGTACGCGGACAAGATCACCGAATGTGCAGATCGTCACCTGTTTTTCCAGAGCAAGATAAACGGCCTCGTCAATAAACCCTACCGGTGTTACACAGACCGGACATCCCGGTCCTGAGATCAGCTCCACCTGCGGCGGCAGAAGCTTGCGGATCCCCAGACGGAAGATCTCGTGGGTATGTGTTCCGCAGACCTCCATGATCCGCACCGGCGGCCCCTGATATCCTTCTATGATCTCTCTTGCTGTTTTTTTCCTCTCTTCCATCACAGCAGTTCCTCCATCAGCTGGTCTGTCTCTTCCTCGTCATCATCGGTGATCTTTGCAATGGCAACACCTGCATGCACCATCACATAATCCCCCGGCTCCAGGTCTCCCAGGAGCTGGGCGGAAACCTCTCTCTTTGCGCCGCCTGCATCCACCACTGCTGTTCCGTCACTGATCTTTACTACTTTTGCTGATAATCCTACACACATATCTGTGCCTCCCATCCTGCATTTCTGCTGTATGCTCCATGCGTTATCATTAAAACATTTTTGATCCGTATCTGCATAATCTCGTCTATATTTATTCTGTGCCGCTGCACATAAGCCATCCCATACACCGCCTGTCCCAGTGCGATCCCTCCGTCATTCGGCGGGATCAGGCTGTGCTTCAGAACTTCAAACCCCATTTCCGTAAGGCCGTCATCTACCAGCTCCAGAAGCAGCCGGTTCTGAAAGACACCGCCACTTAATGCCACTTTCCGGATTCCGGTCTGCCGTTCTGCTTCCCCACAGGCTGCAAGGATCTCATCTGCCAGTGCCCGGTGAAATCCATAAGCCAGCTTCCCGGGATCCTCTCCTGCAAGCCTTGCCCGGACCAGATATGCAACGATCTCACCTGTATTTAAAATAAATTTTCGTTTCATCTTCAGACGCTTCTGAGATGCCTGTGCTTTCCGGAATGTCTTCCTTTTCTGACATCCGTATCTTCAGATTTTCTTCCGGATTTTTCTTCTGCATCTCCCGCTGCTTTCTCCAGGCCTCCGCCGCAAATTCCAGTGCTGTGGACGCTTCTCCCTCAAAGGTAGACGCTCTCCGGATCCCCAGGATCGCACTGACTCCGTCAAAAAGTCTTCCTGCACTGGTGGAAGTCACGGCATTGATCTTCCGCTGTGCCATAGTCACCAGTACCTTTGCTTCCTGATCTGTGCAAAGTCCCAGTTTACGGACAGTGTCCAGGGTTTTTTCCAGATTTCCCATATTCTGCCAGATCAGGGAAACGGCGATCCGCCAGCCTTCTTTTGCGGAAATATCTCCGCCAACCTGGACAAAGGGTTCTATACTTCCAAGCCTTGTAAATCCCTGCCAGTCTGCAACCAGGAGCTCTCCGCCCCAGATGGTTCCATCGGTTCCATAGCCTGTTCCGTCAAAGGAAACCCCTATCACCTTTTCTTCGCAGTCATTTTCTGCCATGCAGGATAAAATGTGTGCATAATGATGCTGCACCCTCAGAACCGGAAGCCCTAGCTCCTCTGCCACCACTGTGGAATTATATTTAGGGTGAAGATCACAGACCACTACCTCCGGCTGCACCTCCAGAAGTGTTTCCAGCCGCCCGATCGTTTCCTTCAGGGCTTTTACCGTTCGAAGATCCTCCAGATCTCCCACATAAGGGGAAGGATAAAAACGGTTATCCACACCAATGCAGAAGGTGTTCTTAAGTTCTCCACCTGCTGCGATCACCTGGCCCTTCCAGGGTGTGGAGACCATAAACGGAAGAGGCGCATACCCGCGGGAACGGCGGATCATATAGGGTTCACCCTTATAGAAATCCATCACCGAATCGTCGGCCCGGATACGTATCTTCCTGTTGTGGGAAAGAATGCAGTCACAGAGATAGGAAAGCTCCTCTGCCGCCTCCTCATCATCTCTGCAGATCGGCGCCCCAGAAGTATTTCCGCTGGTCATTACCAGAAGCCAGGCATCCGGATCCCATCATCGTAATGAAAAAGAAGCAGCTGAACCGGTGCATAGGGAAGCATGACACCCACCTTGGGATTCCCAGGTGCAATGCTCTCACAAAGCCCCGTTTCTCCCGGCAGCTTATCCAACAGCAGGATCGGCTTCTGATGACCGGTAAGGATCTTCTCCTGTTCCTCGCTGACCTTACAGATCTTCTTCACAGCTTCCATATCCTGTGCCATCACTGCAAAAGGCTTCCCCGGACGCCGTTTCCGCTGCCGCAGCCGCTGTACTGCCTCCTCACTGGTAGCATCACAGCAAAGGTGAAAACCACCGATCCCTTTGATGGCCACGATCCCGCCGGAAGCAATGATCTTCCTTGTATAAGTGATAGCCTCCCGTCCCCGTTCCTCTCTTCCCGCCAGGTATACCTCAGGGCCGCAGTCATTACAGCACACCGGCTGGGCATCATAGCGTCTGGTATCCGGGTTATGGTACTCATCCGCACAGGAGGGACACATGGGAAATTCCTTCATACTGGTCCGTTCACGGTCATAAGGAAGCGAATCCAGGATCGTCAGTCTCGGACCGCAGCAGGTACAGTTGATAAAGGGATGCAGATACCGCCTGTTTTCCGGATCAAACATCTCCGCCTTACATTCATCGCAGATCGCGATATCCGGGGGAGACAAAGATTTCCCCCTTTGTCTTCTCACTTTCGATGATATCAAACTGTGTAAATTTCTCCGGCTCCTCCACCGGTTCTTCAAGAAGCTTCAGGATAGCTGCACGCTTCGGTGGCTTATTCCCGATATCTGCGATAAAGGCATCCACATCCTGCTGCTTACCCTGAGCAAAAATCTCCACATAGGGTCCTTTATTGGACACACTGCCACGGATTCCTCTTGCCATAGCATGACGACTCACCGTAGGGCGAAATCCCACTCCCTGTACGATCCCGTAAACACGGATCATTTTCGTAATTTCCCGCTCCATATGTTTCTCCATTCCCTGCAGCTGTTTCCACTGATCCGGCTGCAGCATGCATGTAACTTTATGTCCTGCCCTTATGGTCTACCTGCATTTTCCGGATACTGCAAAATGCACTGTATCCACAAACACTCCTGAAAAAGCCTTTGTCATCCGCTTCATACATGGATCTGCAAAGATCACGTCATATCCGCCCTTCTCTGCCAGTTCCATGTAATCTTCCTC
>ENA-OQCR01000127-OQCR01000127.1-human-gut-metagenome-genome-assembly--contig:-NODE-127-length-11670-cov-1.335441_pt1 | contig 11670 bp, 10 predicted proteins | sample MGYA00242763_ERZ504589 | MGnify/ENA primary metagenome ERZ504589 (study PRJEB26092, sample SAMD00036321) | human gut metagenome | host: Homo sapiens | study: EMG produced TPA metagenomics assembly of...
CGGAACTATTTTTTTGCGGCTCATAAGACCCCCGTTGGCTTAAAAACAATTAGCTATAGATTACACCTGATAACCCCTTTATCCGCATGGGACACGCTCGGCAATAACCCAAAATCTTTTTTTAAATTCAGACTAACCAAGATGAAAAAGCCGGGAACGGATGCGACGTTTGAATTACGACGAACCCAACTCCCGGCATCGCGACTGCTTCTCAAAGATGATGTGCTTGACTCACATGGATGGTACTGAGAACCATTCGCTTGCGATCTGCTTCCGCGTCACGTGCCGGCACGGACGTAAATATGGCGCAGGCACGCGGCAGATACAAATCAAGTCTGTATTAATTTTCCAGCCGGCGCAAAACCAGCCGAAAAGCCACAGGCTACTCTAGTCGTACGGTCGAACAAACAGAAAAACGTCAACCTGTCTGTCCAAAACGACGCAAAACGGGTGTCCATCGTCGGTTTGAGCAGACAATTACGATTCCATCTGTCGAAAGCGACGCGAATGTGGCACCTTCCGTCGGAATGAGCCGGCAATCGCAAAAGCTTCTGCACAAAAAATACAAAAGTAAAAATGTCGTTTGCGTGGGAAAGGTTACGGATCACCCACGCGGACGACATTTTGAGCTTAGAACGGGACGCGATTAGAGCAGAATGAATTGCGCTCAAACAGGCAGCGAAATTGCGCAAGGAATATAGCAAAATCGACCATACCGCAAATACGTGAGGGGCCCTGCTGCATAAGCAACAGGGCCCCTCACATCAATTGCCGAAATCAGTCCAGCCGAATCAGCTCACTCGAAGAATCAGGCCTTGGCAACCTCAACGGCGAGTTCGGAGCCTTCGGCGCCGGCGGTAACGTCAAGCAAGTCGGCGAGCGTGTCGGCGGACACAAGATCGCGGAACTGCTCGACCTTCGCCACGTCGCCGGCCGGAACGGTCAGCTTCAGCGCGATATGGTCGGAAACCTCGAGACCGGCGGCCTTGCGGGCGTCCTGCACGGAGCGGATCACGTCGCGGGCGTAGCCTTCGGCAACCAGATCGTCGTTCAGCTCGGTGTCGAGGATCACGAAGCCGCCGGTCGGCAGGGCCGCGGACACGGAGTTGGCGGCCTCTTCGGCGTTCTGCTCCTCCACGCTGTTGATCAGCTCGTACTCGCCCTCTTCCAGCGTGATGTCGCCGTTCGGGGTCTCGCACACCGGAGCGCCGGAAGCGTCCACATGCCATGCGCCGGACTTGGAGGCCTTGATGGCGAACTGCACGTCCTTGCGCAGACGCTTGCCTGCAACGCGGGCGTTCACGCGCAGCTCGTGGATGATCTTCAGGCCCTGGGAGCCCGCATCCTCAAGCGTGCACAGCTCCACGTCCTTGACGTTGAGCTCGGACTTCAGAATCTCGTCGTATGCGGCCACGGCGGCGGTATCCTCCACCACCACGGTGAGCTTGCTCAGCGGCTGACGCACGCGGATCTGCTTCGCCTTACGCATGGACAGGGTGCTGGAGACGACCTCGCGCACCTTCTCCATCGCATCGACCAAAGCCGGATCGTCGACGAGCACGCGGCCAAGTTCGGTGGCTTCGCCGGTCTTCTCGTCGGCCAGGAACGGCCAGTCGGCCAGATGCACGGATTCGCCTCCGGTCAGGCCGCGCCACACGGATTCGGCTTCCATCGGGGCAAGCGGCGCAAGGACGCGCATGAACACCTCAAGCACGGTGTACAAGGTGTTGAACGCGTTGGCGTCCTCGTTCCAGAAGCGGTCGCGGTTGTTGCGGATGTACCAGTTGGTGATCATGTCGATGAAGTCGGACACGGCGTCGCATGCATCGGAGATCAGGAACTGGTCCAGCGAGGACTGGGTCTTTTCGACCAGTCGGTGGGTACGGGCCAGCAGGTAACGGTCCATTTCCGGCAGCGATGCAACTTCGTCGGCGCGAAGCTTGCGCGCGTCGTACCCGGCCGCGTTCGCGTACAGCGTGAAGAAGTAGTAGGAACTCCACACCGGCAGCATGACCTGGCGGACGGTGTCGCGGATGCCATCGGCGGTGACGATAAGGTTGCCGCCGCGCAGGATCGGCGAGCTCATGAGGAACCAGCGCATGGCGTCGGAGCCGAAGTCGTTGAACACGCCGTTCACGTCCGGATAGTTGCGCAGATGCTTCGACATCTTCTGTCCGTCGGAGCCGAGCACTATGCCGTGGCAGATCACGTTCTTGAACGCCGGCCTGTCGAACAGGGCGGTGGCCATGACGTGCTGCACGTAGAACCAGCCACGGGTCTGGCCGATGTATTCCACGATGTAGTCGCACGGGAAGTGCTGTTCGAAGGTTTCCTTGTTTTCGAACGGATAGTGGTACTGGGCGAAGCTCATCGAACCGGATTCGAACCAGCAGTCCATCACGTCGCTGATGCGGTGCATGTGGCTCTTGCCGGTCGGATCGTCCGGGTTGACGCGGGTCAGCTCGTCGATGTACGGGCGGTGCATGTTGATGTTGCCCTCATGATCGCGCGGATAATCGCCGAAGTCGGCCTTGAGCTCATCGAGTGAACCGTACACGTCCACACGCGGGTACTTCGGATCGTCCGAAACCCATACCGGGATCGGAGAGCCCCAGAAACGGTTGCGGGAGATCGACCAATCGCGTGCGTTCGCCAGCCACTTGCCGAACTGGCCGTCCTTCACGTTGTTCGGAATCCAGTTGATCTGCTGGTTGAGTTCGAGCAGGCGGTCCTTGATCTTGGTGACGGCCACGAACCAGGAGCTCACCGGCTTGTAGATCAGCGGGGTGGCGCAACGCCAGCAGTGCGGGTAGGAGTGCACGTAGCTCTTCTCCTGGAAGAGGATGGCGCGCTGCTCTTCGGGGATGCGGGCCAGCGGGCCGTCACCGGCGCGCAGGTTGCGCAGGATCGGCTTGTTGGCGTCGAACACGTACATGCCTCGTAATCCGGGCACAGCGACGTGAACTTGCAGCCCGCGTCGAGCACGTCCACGCTCTTGATGCCCTTGGCGTTGAGCGTGTTCATATCGTCCTCGCCGTAGGGGGCCTGATGGACCAGGCCGGTACCTTCAACGGTGTCGACGTAGTCGGCGGTGAAGATCTGGTAGCCTTCCGGCCCCGGCACCTTGCCCTCGGCGGCGTTCTCGTCGCCTGCGAAGTACGGGAAGACCGGGTAGTAACGCCAACCTTCCATTTCGGCGCCCTTAAGCTCGCGCACGATCTCGTAGTTCTCGCCAAGTTCCTTCTCGTAGGAGCCAAGCAGCGGCTTGCCGAGGTAGAACTTCTTGCCAGCGAACTTGCCTTCGGTCGACGCACCTCACGTAGTCGATGTCAGCGCCGACCACGATGGCGAAGTTGGTCGGAACGGTCCACGGAGTGGTGGTCCAGAAGACGGCGTAGGCATCCTCCTCGTCGCGCAGCTTCACGGCCACGGACACGGTGGTGTCCTGACGGTCCTGATACACGTCGGCGTCCATGCGCAGCTCGTGCGCGGACAGCGGCGTCTGGTCCTTCGGGCAGTACGGCAGCACGCGGTAGCCCTGGTAGGCCAGACCCTTGTCGTACAGCTGCTTGAAGGCCCACATCACGGACTCCATGTACGTGATGTTCAGGGTCTTGTAGCCGTGCTCGAAATCGACCCAACGGGCCTGACGGTGCACGTAGTCCTTCCACTCGTTCGTGTACTTGAGCACGGACGCGCGGCAGGCGTCGTTGAACTTGTCGATGCCCAGTTCCTTGATCTGGTCGACGGAGTCGATGCCCAGTTCCTTCTGGGCTTCAAGCTCGGCCGGCAGACCGTGCGTGTCCCAGCCGAACACGCGGTTGACGCGGTGGCCCTTCATGGTCTGGTAACGCGGGATGACGTCCTTCGCGTAACCGGTCAGCAGGTGGCCATAGTGCGGCAGGCCGTTGGCGAACGGCGGACCGTCGAAGAAGACGAATTCGTTCTGGCTGTGATCGCCGGAAGGACGGCGTTCGATGGACTTCTGGAAGGTGCCGTCCTTGTCCCAGTAGTCAAGCACGGACTCCTCAAGCTTGGGGAAGCTGGGGTTCGGCGCGACATTGGCGCTCTGCTCACCGGCAGCAGCCTTCGGATACACATGATTGGTGGATTCGCTCACCGTATGCTCCTCGTTTGGCGGTTTCATTACTTTACCCTTACGAGGACGATGACCTTCGTGCGATTGCCGCACGCCGCCACCGCGGTACCACCTCGCTTGCCGCGCTCCCCCGCTTTCCTTCACGGGTTCCACACGACCGCTTGACGTTCGGCTGTTCGGGCCGATCCCGCCGGTTCTACTGGGCCTGCGATCGCACCGCGCGATTTACGCGCGACGACCGCCGCCGTTCTTCCGGAGCTCCCCGCTGATGACGGATCGTTGCTTTGCTTTTCAGTCGACAGCGTAGCACGCACTACGAACGTAGGTAAACGAAAGAGCCGCATGGCATCCACCATGCGGCTCTTCCTGCGCGACGACCGCGGTTCAATCGCAAATCAATCGCGCCAATCGCTTTCCGAGAGCGAATCAGCCTTCGTTGAGCTGCTCTTCCAGCTGCTTGACGATGTCGGCGTGCATCTTCTCGGTGATCTTCACCTTGAGCAGGAATACAACGCCGCTCAGGATGATGACAGCCAGCGGCACATAGAATGCCCAGACCTTGAAGGTGTGGATGTTCGCGGCGGTCATGTCGGCGGCGGTGGCGGAGCCGATCATGCCAGCGGCGATGGCGACGGCACCGACGATGCCGTTGGAGCAGGCGCCTGCGATCTTGTCGAGCATCGGACGCACGGACAGGGTGACGGCCTCGTTGCGCTTGCCGTTCTTCAGCTGGCCGTATTCGATGGAGTCGGTCAGGGAGAGGATGGCGGTCATCTGGATGAAGGTCTGCGGCAGGTAGAAGAACACCAGGCCGACGGTGACGACGGCGAGGTTGTCGGTGCCGAACGATGAACAGCAGGTAGCCGAGGACCATAAGCACCATGCCGCCGAGGTACAGGTAGCGGCGCGGAATGCGCTTGTTCAGAATCGGGTACAGCGGCGCCATGATGATGCCGGCGATGACCGAGACAACGCCGACGATGGAGTAGGCGGCGGAGTTGTTCAGGATGAACTTGAACATGTACATGAGCACGCCGGTGGTGGCCACGTTGGCGATGGCGTACAGCAGGTAGGACAGGGCGACCCACAGCAGCTGGTCGTTCTGGGCGAGAGCCTTGAACGCGGCGAGTGGGCCGCCGTTGTCCTCGGCCTTGGCGCGCAGGGTGCTGGTGCTTTCCTTGGTGCCGAACGCGACGGAGCACACGGTGAGGACGCCGAGAATAGCCACGATGATGGCGAAGCAGGTCCAGCCACTTTGGCTTTCCTGGTGCTTGCCGGTGAAGATGTAGCTGAAGTAAGTGACGATCGGAATGACCACGATGGTCAGGCCGTTGTAGCCGATGGAGCCGCCGAAGGAACCGAGGGCGGTGTAGGTGGAGCGCTCATGGGAGTCGGAGGACAGCGCCGGGATCATGCCCCAATAGGAGATGTCGCGCAGGGAGTAGAACACGTCGAGCACGATGAAGGTGATGACGAACAGCACGATGAACAGCGTGGTGTTGACGTTCACCAAGCCGAACAGGCCGGTGTAGACCAGCACGAGCAGAACGGCGGAAACGGTGCCGCCGATGAGCTGCCATGGCTTGAAACGACCCCACTTGGTCTTGGTGTTATCGATGATGTTGCCCAGCAGCGGATCGATGAAGATCTCCGCGATACGGATGACAACCACAAGGCCGGTGATAACGCCGATGAGCTTGGTAGCGAGCGCCTTGTCAACGCCGGAGAACAGCGAGCTGGTGACGTAGACGATGAAGTAGGTGCTCAGCGCGTTGTAGAAGGCGGATTGGCCGACGTTGCCGAATGAATAGGCCACGCGGGACAGCAGACTGCCTTTCCTGGTTGGCTTCGCAGACTGCTGCGTCTCCTTCGGTGCGGCTGCGACATTGGATTCTGCCATCGTACTTCTCCTTAGAAGTTGTGATTGAAGCTGTAATCGGAAATCATCATTTGATTTCGCATGAGTTAAGTATATCCCTTTACCCCTGTTTAGTAAAATTTAACATCTGCGTTGTGCACTGTTGGGCGTGTCGCATTTTGTGCGATTCTGCACATATACATGGCATATTGTGTGCGATTCGCGGTATTTCGCCGACAGTAGACAAACAAAAAGGCGATTGATGACATAGCATCATCAATCGCCTTTCATATTTTTCCGCACATACGTACGCTAAGCAGCCCGTTTCGACCGGGCAGATCGCTTCGATCGGGTCTGCAATTTTGGCCGCGATTCACGTTTCGGCTGCGCCGGCACGAAACTATCTCGCACTTCCAGCGTCGTCGACAGGTACGCATGCTGCCGTACTGTGCGCTTGCTGGCAATCGCATCAGCCAAGGTGAGAATCGCAACGCGCGCAAGCTCGTTCTGATCGATTGCGAAAGTGCTCAACGGCGGCGACGTCAGCTGGGCAATCGTCTGGTTGTTGATGCTGATGACGCTGATGTCGCGGGGCACAATCACACCAACCGCGTTGAACGCCTGCAGCACGCCGACCGCGATGATGTCCGCCGAAACAATAACTGCGTCAGGCAGTGCGCCGTTGTGGTCACGGATAAACTGCTCCCCCAGCTTGCGACCATTCTCCACGGTGAACAAGCCGTCAGAATACACCAGTCCACGCAGGTCGAGACCATAACGGCCCATTTCACGCCGAAAATATGTGGCACGCCCCTCTTCGTCCACCTCATAAAAATTCGTCAGCCTCCCCTTGCCGCCGATGAATCCGACACGCTTCATGCCAGCCTTCGCACATGCTTCGACCGCGTCATGCACGGTCTGCTGTAGGTCGGGCTGCACGGAATCAAACAGGTTCGGTGCGGGATTCACATCGATGAACACACCGTATGGCATGACCTCATGCAACTTCTCAAGGTCGCTTTCGGCTATGACATTGGCGCCGATAGCCATGAAACCATCGAATTTCCCCTTCTGATTCAACATCTCGTCAAGACTGTGGAAAACAGTGAGCTCCATACGCTGCTGTTTGGCGTTATATTCCAGCGCCGAACGCAAATCGGCAAAATACGAATCACGCAGCGTTTCGTCGGACTCCTCGTTGTCCAACAAGGCTACTTCGTGCGGAATGACGATACGCTTGGCCTGGGCGCTGTATCCCAAATCCTCGCTGGCGCGGATGATCGCGCGACGCGTCTCCTCACGCACGGACAGCGTCGGATCGCCATTCAACAGACGCGACACCGTGGCCTGCGAAAATCCCGTACGTTTCGCAATCTCCTTGATGGTCGCCATCGCTCCCTCACCCTCCCATGGATGCCTCATCAGATTTTAGTAAAAGCATTACTAAATCCATCATATTACATTACCGAACGTATTCTTATAGCCATGACACAGCCAGAGCAATCACGGAAACCGCGAATCGCGCATCAGTCCACGGAACGGATGAACGAACTGCGTGCACAACAAAAATCCTTTGCCCTGCAGAACATGCGGAGCAAAGGACTCGGCAACGCCGGTCTGCCTTTCAAAGCGACCGGTCATAAAGGTGGCATCAGTCGGCAGGGTTCCAAACGCGGCTGACACCGTGGAGAAACGCGGTCACCGTCAGCCCCACGGGCCTGCGGCTGGAAGCGCCCGCCCTTCTGCGTGGCCGACTTGCCATGTGAGCCACCCCTCGATGACGCCACGCTCCGCATCGGTTCTACCGGACGCGTATACATCAGGCCTCTCCCCGGTGATGCTGCGGATGGAACCATACACATATCCACATTTTTCACGGAGACGGTTGCGGGGCTGCTGGCTTTCCATATACCGTCAGCGCATGGAAAGCTTCGGACACAATACATTTTTCACATTAGAGCAGGCACGGGAGGAGGCGGCGAGACGGCATCTTGAATGCAGGCAGGTGTTGTCGCGGATAAGGTCACGCTCCTCGCTTCCACTCTATGTAAGCCACGGCACAGCGCTGGAGCTGCATGGCATGATTGCCACCATGAATTATTTACCCGGATATGGTTCGGAGCTCGTTCACGTTTCGGTGTGCCGGCAACGTGACCTGCGGAAAATCCAAGGGATGAAATTCCATTACGCAAGGCATGGCGTAGACGTGGTGCACGCCGACGAATTGGTGTCAAGCGTCTCCGCGATGCAGGCGGTCTGCCAGATTGCGCCCTATGTCGACGAACGGAGTCTGGTGATCGCCATGGATTGGCTCACTTGCGCCAATCCCGATTTACGCGTCTGCACTCACGATGAGCTCTCCGACTACATCCGGAGTGCGCCGCGATTCATTGGGAGCGCCAAATGCAGAAAGGCCTTGCGCCTGTCCAAACCAGGTACCGATTCCCCGCAGGAAACGGTGCTTCGTTTGGAGAGCGATGCCTACGGGCTGCCTGAGGCACATGTCAATTATGAGATCATTGACCACATACGCGGCTCGGGCACGATGAAGGTGGATATCGCCTACCCGGATGACCGCGTCTGCATAGAATACGACGGAAATTACCACTACACCCACGGCCGCTGGATGTATGACCTCGATAAGCGCAACCGGCTGAGGGATCTTGGATTCACGCCTTTTGTCGCCACCCGCGAGCATTTGGCCTCCAAACAGAAGCTGAACGAACTGTTCGGCATGGTCGCCCGAGCGATAGCCAGTCACCGTTACGACTTGGACTAGTTCCGTAGGTGGTTTTTCGCTTCCGTAGGTGGTTGGGTCTGAATACCCAGCATGAAAACGGCCAGAATAAAGCCTTTCTCCAACCCCGATACTCTGACCAACCACCTACGGAACACCCAAACCGCCTACGGAACCGCATGAGTAGTCCCCGCAATGGATTTTTCGCCATTGATTCGGGGAATCCATGAAAAGCCACAGCGGGTGCACCCTGCGTAAAAGGTCATGCCCGCCGATTCATGGGAGCCATATGCGCAAGGGCCGTGCGGAAACCACATATGTGGCTTCCGCACGGCCCTTGCATTCGTTGAACACTACCGTTCAGCCTGTCCAATTCACCAAGAACGGGACAGGAACGAAGCAGAAGGAGCCTTACTCCAGTTCCACGGCGCCCGTGTACAGCTGGTAGTACTCGCCCTTCTGCGCGATGAGCTCGTCATGCGAACCGCGTTCGATGATGCGGCCATGGTCGAGCACCATGATCACGTCGGAGTTGCGCACGGTGGACAGTCGGTGCGCGATCACGAACACGGTGCGTCCCTTCATGAGGTTGTCCATGCCGGCCTGCACCACCTCTTCGGTACGGGTGTCGATGGACGAGGTGGCCTCGTCGAGGATCATTGCCGGCGGATCGGCCACGGCAGCACGTGCGATGGAGATCAGCTGACGCTGGCCCTGAGACAGACCGGAGCCGTCGCCTTCGAGCACGGTCTGGTAGCCGTTGGGCAGCATGCGATGAAGCTGTCCGCGTTGGTGAGCTTAGCGGCGGCGATGCACTCCTCGTCGGTGGCGTCGAGCTTGCCATAGCGGATGTTGTCCATCACGGTGCCGGTGAACAGGTTCACGTCCTGCAGCACGATGCCGAGCGACTTGCGCAGGTCTGGCTTGCGGATGCCCTTGACGGAGATGCCGTCATACAGGATCATGCCTTCCTGGATGTCGTAGAAGCGGTTGATCAGGTTGGTCACCGTGGTCTTGCCCGCGCCGGTGGCGCCGACGAGCGCGATCTTCTGGCCGGGCTTGGCGAACCAGGTGATGTCGTGCAGCACGGGCTTGTCCGGGTTGTAGCCGAAGGTCACATCGGTGAAACGCACGTCGCCCTGCAGCAGGGTCAGGCGCCCGTCCGGCGAGGTGATCGCGTTCTCGCGCGCCTTCCTCGCCACTTCCGCGGCCTTCGGGCTCAGCGACTGCGCGGCCTTCAGGGAACGGGTGCCGTCGTCGCCTTCCTCACGCTTCCAGGCCCAATGGCCGGTTTCGTGGTCCACTTCGGTCATGGTGCGGCCGTCTTCGCCGAGCTCGACGTTGACGAGTGTGACGGAGCCGCCGTCGTCCTCGGGCTTCTCATCCATCAGCTGGAAGATGCCGGGACGCGCCGGCGAGCGCCATCATCACCATGTTGAACTGCATGGAGACCTGGCCGAGCGGGTTGACGAAGGAGCGCGACAGGGTGAGCAGGGAGATGAGGGCGCCGAGGGTAAGCTTGCCTGCGCCGGCGAGACCGAAGTTGCCCATGCCGGAGAGCGCCATGAATCCACCGACGATGGCAAGCAGAATGTAGAGGATGTAGCCCATGTTGCCCACGACTGGCATGGTCACGTTGCCCCAGGTGTTCGCTTCGGCGGAAGCGTGGAACAGTTCCTCGTTCTTCTCGTCGAAGGTCTTCTGGGTGGCGTCCTCATGGTTGAAGACCTTGATGACCTTCTGACCGTTGACGGATTCCTCGACGAAGGCGTTCACATCGCCGATCCACATCTGCTGCTTGACGAAGTAGCGGCCGGAGCGGGAGACGATGGCGCGCACGACTACGAACAGGATCGCGGCGAACACGAGCACGAAGATCGTGACCGGCACCGACAGCCACAGCATGGAGACCAGTGCGGCCAGTGCGGAGATCGCGGACGAGAACATCTGCGGGAAGGACTGGCTGATGGCCTGGCGCAGGGTGTCGGTGTCGTTGGTGTAGCGGCTCATGATGTCGCCGTGCTCGTTGGTGTCGAAGTAGCGGATCGGCAGCGTCTGCTGGTGTGCGAACATGTCGTCGCGGATCTTCTTCAGGGTGCCTTGTTCGACGGTGACGATGAGCCACTGCCACAGCCAGCTGCAGAAAGTGCCGGCCGCGTAGAGGCAGGCCATCAGCGTCAGGGCGCGCAGCAGCGGGTTCCAGTCGGGGTTCTTCACACCGACCAGCGGCAGGATGTAGCTGTCAATCAGGGATTGCAGGAACAGCGCGGAACCGGCTTGTGCGGCCGCACCGATCAGGATGCACAGCACGATTGCCACGACATGCCATTTGTATTGGAAAATGTAGCCGAAGATGCGCTTAGTGGTTCCCGGCGCGGCTTTCTGCGGTACCTTCGGTCCACCGTGCGGCACGGCATCGGGGCGCTTGGCTTTGTTTCCCTCCTGCGGGTGCATGCCCTGCGCGGTTTTCTTATTGGTTGTTGCACTCATGTCTGTACCTCCTTTCACTGCAGTTCCTCAGGCTGGGCCTGGTTCTTGGTCTGCGATTCGTAGATGGAACGGTATTCGTCGCAGGTCCGCAGCAGTTCCTCATGGGTGCCGGATGCGGTGATGCGGCCTTCCTCCATGACGAGAATCATGTCGGATTCCTGCACGGATGCGATGCGCTGGGCGATGATGATCTTGGTGGTGTCGGGGATCTCGTTGTGGAACGCCTCACGGATCAGCTTGTCCGTCTTGGTGTCGACCGCGGAGGTGGAGTCGTCGAGAATCAGGATCTTCGGCTTCTTCAGGAGCGCGCGAGCGATGCACAGGCGCTGGCGCTGGCCGCCGGAGACGTTGGTGCCGCCCTGTTCGATGTACGTGTCGTACTTGTCCGGGAACTCCTGGATGAAGCCGTCGGCCTGCGCGAGCTGGCAGGCGTGGCGGATCTCCTCGTCGGTGGCGTTCGGGTTGCCCCAGCGCAGGTTCTCGGCG
>ENA-OQCR01000128-OQCR01000128.1-human-gut-metagenome-genome-assembly--contig:-NODE-128-length-11636-cov-1.228343_pt1 | contig 11636 bp, 12 predicted proteins | sample MGYA00242763_ERZ504589 | MGnify/ENA primary metagenome ERZ504589 (study PRJEB26092, sample SAMD00036321) | human gut metagenome | host: Homo sapiens | study: EMG produced TPA metagenomics assembly of...
CACATACATTCCATTTTCATCTGGCGTAATCTTGAAACTCCGCTCTACTGTACCGCAGAAAATATCTTTTCCCGTGATCTTTACAGTCGCAGTTCCTGCATTGATGTTATTTTCATAAGTTACTTCATAATCGAAGCCCTGCTCAAGTTCCGGTGCGGATTCACTGGATTCTATTTCAGGTTCATGGCTTTTTCCATTATATTCATATTCTGGAGTGATCTGTTCAAACCATTCATTCTGAAGCGGTATCCGGTTGTCTGCTGACAGCTCCACAAACATGTAGCCACGGTCCTCTGCGTATTTCTGAAGTGTAGAATCCTTTTTTCCGCGATCAGTGCTGAATCCCTGAACGCATCATCCGCCCAGATAGTATCTGTGCTCAGTACTCTTATCCTGCACTCGGAAGACAGACGAAGTCCATTTTTCCCAACTGATTTTACAGATGCGGGAATTATAATATCACGGATCCCTGAACTGCTCTGGAATGCATATTCACCGATTTCTTCCAAGCCTTCGTTTAGGACAGCTTTCGTAAGCGACGAACAGTTTCCGAATGCACCTTCTCCAAGGCTTCTGACACTTCCCGGGACTGTTATGGAAGAAACATTTACACAGTAATAAAAAGCATAGTCTCCCACGCTTACAGTTCCATCCGGAATCTGGTAATCTCCGGAACGTCCGGACGGAAACATGATCAGTTTTGTGCCATCCTTGCTGAATACCACTCCGTTCTTTTTCAGAAAATACGGATTTTCCGGATCTACTTTAATTTCTGTCAGACTAGACTCGGACAAGCCCTCCACAAAAGCAGCCAGCCCTATAAATGACACATTTGGGGGAATCGTAACAGATTTCAATTTCTCACAGTTGTAAAAAGCATTCTTTTCGATGGTTGTAAGCGAATCCGGCAAAGTAACAGACTCTATATCAGAAGCCTGGGTGCAATACTAGAAGGTACTGTTTCCAAGAACCGTTACTTTTCTTCCGTCAATAGTATCCGGAACTACGATATTTGTATCTGTCCCTTCATACTGATACAGCCTGAGTGTTCCATCATTCAGGATCTCATAAGAATAGTCATAGTCCATTTTGGACAATTCATAATGTCTGGGGGCATTTCCCGTATATCCGCAGTCAACCAGATATCTTTCGCCGTCAATGATGACTACGGAGTTCCTGTGACCGCTTCCCGCCCCCGGATCATTTGCCGCCATACCTTGCATACACGGTCAGTCCCAGTTTTTCGCACATATAGTTCACTGCGCCTGGTATTGGCCCAGCAGTCTCCGCCGCCATCCAGCATCAGGCCTGTATAGCCGGAATGATACTGACTGTAATTAAAGTTGTTGGCAAGCCATCTGGCGATCGTCTCAACCTTTTTATAATCGGACATTTCCGCAGTAATATTTTCTTTGAGGAATGTATCCATTTTTTGTTCTGCGTAATACTCCGCATAATCTTTGAGTATGAATTTATAATAAACGGTACTGTTTCCATCCTGTACAGAGATCAGGGTCTCTCCAAACATGTATTCCCACTGGCTCTTTACGTCATTTCCGTTTTTGTCTACATAGGTTACATACTGCATTTTAGGAGTAACAAGACCGGTTTCGCTGACTTTCGCAGTATAACCGGAAACAACCGTATATACCGGATTTTTGCCGGATGTCTGGATCTGATAAGATGTCTGCATGGTATCCGGCATGGAGATCACACTGCTATAGGTATCATTCATCGCATACAGATATATTTCTGTGCTCTCCACATCTGTTTCTTTTTCGGAAGTACCTGCTGCCGGAATATCATCTGTGAATATATCTTCCTGCTGCTCCTGGTTTTCTCCGTCACCAAAAATTTCTTCCGGTGCCGCAGCCTCCTCTGTATCCTCTGTTCCTTCTGCTTTTCTGATGACCGCCGAAGGTTCTTCCAGAATTAATCCTTCATCAGAATCCTGTTGTATTTCCTCACTCTCTGAGCTTTCAGCTTCATCCGTTTCCGTTCCGATATCTGATCCCGGAAACTCTTCTTCTGTAATCTGATCTGTGCTCACGGCAGTATTTTCTTCCGTGATCTGATCTGTGTTTACGGTATTTTCTGATTCCTCAGAATTCCCATCATCTGTAAAAGTATCAATGGCATCTGTCATATCCGTCTGTGCGTCTGTAAAATCTTCGGCCGCCACCGGTCCGCATGGAACAACAGACATACATAATGACAGACCAAATGCTATCAATTTTTTCGGAAATTTCATTTCGTACCTTTCCTTCCTTTTTATGTAAACCGTTTATATGTAAGTTCTGTTTTTATTATAACGCGGCCCTGTCTTTTCGCAAGCTGCAATAATGTCCCCTACTCTGCAAAAAAACCGCTGTGATCTTCATTTTAGATCACAGCGGTTTATGTTTTATTATCGGAACATCAGACTTTCCACAATTTCAGCATTACTGTTCTTTCCATATCCGCATTCGATCAACCAGTTTTCTGGCTGGATACTGCCAACACCACGTTCTACTGTGATGCTGCATGCTCATATGCATTCTGTATTCTTACAGAATATCGATATGCTCTCCTGCAAGTGCCTTGTTCATGCTTCGTACTGCGCAGAATTTACCGCACATGGAGCAGGTATCATCATGCTCCGGTTTGCGCTCGTTTCCAGATACGTTTTGCTGTTTCCGGATCCATGGCGCATTCCCACTGTGCCTCCCAGTCAAGCTTTCTTCTGGCATCTGCCATCTTGTCATCGATCTCACGGGCACCGCGGACACCTTTGGCAATGTCTGCTGCATGAGCTGCGATCTTAGATGCCATGATTCCCTGTTTTACGTCCTCAAGATTCGGAAGTGCAAGGTGCTCAGCCGGTGTTACATAGCAGAGGAATGCTGCTCCGGACATAGCAGCTACTGCTCCGCCGATCGCGGATGTGATGTGGTCATATCCCGGTGCAACGTCAGTTACGATAGGTCCTAATACATAGAACGGTGCACCCTGACAGATGGACTGCTGTACTTTCATATTTGCCTCTACCTGATCAAGCGGCACATGTCCCGGTCCCTCAACCATAACCTGAACGTCCTTTTCCCATGCACGTTTGGTCAGCTCGCCAAGACGTACAAGCTCCTCGATCTGGCATACGTCTGTTGCGTCAGCCAGACATCCCGGACGGCAGGCATCACCAAGGGAGATGGTCACATCATACTCGCGGCAGATATCCAGGATCTCGTCGTAGTATTCATAGAACGGATTCTCCTCACCGGTCATACACATCCATGCAAATACAAGAGATCCTCCTCTGGAAACGATATTCATTTTTCTCTTGTGATTACGGATCTGATCGATGGTCTTTCTTGTGATTCCACAGTGAAGAGTTACAAAGTCAACACCATCCTGTGCATGGAGTCTGACTACATCGATAAAATCTTTAGCTGTCAGCGTATCAAGATCTCTCTGATAGTGGATAACGGAATCATAAACCGGAACGGTTCCGATCATTGCCGGACACTCGGATGTCAGCTTGCGTCGGAACGGAATGGTATTTCCGTGGGAAGAAAGATCCATGATAGCATGGGCGCCCATGTTTACAGCTTCCATTACTTTCTGCATCTCTACATCGTAGTCCTTGCAGTCTCTGGATACCCCAAGGTTTACATTGATCTTGGTGCGGAGCATGGAACCTACGCCCTCCGGATCGATACATTTGTGATTTTTATTTGCACAGATCGCCACCTTACCGGAGGCTACCAGCGGAAGCAGTTCCTCTGTTGTCATGCGTTCCTTCTTAGCTACGATCTCAAGCTCAGGTGTGATGATGCCTTTACGGGCTGCCTCCATCTGTGTACTGTAATTTCTCAATGTAAAAAAAATCTCCATTCCATAAATTCTTTGTGTTTATACAACAAAAAACCGGCTGCTGCAACGCATACGCATCACGGCAACCGGCTCTTACTCTTACGTACTTAATGAAAATCTTCTGTACTTCTGATCTCTTCTGTACTCTCTGATCTTCTGTGTCTTTAAGAATCCTTCGTGCATATGTCCCTACGTTGGCATTATCCAAATCAGGTTATGGGTCAAGACATTTACAGTCTACTCTCAGCTCGCTTCAGCGGGCCCCCCTGTTTTCATATGTTGGGGACGTTTGTTCGTCCATGTGGTTATTATAGTATACCGGCTAAAATTTGTAAACCACAATTCTGCATTTTATGACTTTTTTCTTTCGACATAATCTGCCATTTTATCTCTCAAACTCCCCCGGATCTTTCTTTACAGACATTCTTCCACAGCTTTGCTGTTCCCCGTCAGGAGGATATCCGCGATTCGCATTCACTGCTTATGCTTTTCGCAATTACAGCAGTCGATTTCCCTGATCCGGTCAAGCTCTGCAAGGTTTTCTGCACCTGCACGGCGGATCCCCGCAAAAATGGAGCCCGCAATATTGTGCCATACACTGAAGATCGCGCCCGGAAGTGTTGCAAGCGGATTGGCTGCAAAATTAGCTGCTGCCAGTGAGACAGCAAGGCCACTGTTCTGCATGCCTACCTCTATAGCTATAGCAGTTGTTCTGGAATACTCCATATGGAAGATTTTTGCAGCCAGAAATCCCAGCATCATACCACAGAAATTGTGGATCGCCACTACTCCAAGCACCAGAACTCCACAGCTTACGATCTTCTCTGCATTTACAGCCACAATTCCTCCGATGATCATAACAATAGCTACAACCGACACCAGCGGCATAACATCGGATACCTTATCCACATGCTCTCCCGCAAGGCTCCGAAGAAAAACTCCCAGGAGAACCGGGATCAGAATTACCTTTACCACAGAAAGCACCATGGCCCAGAAGGATACTTCCACCCAGCTCCTGCCAGAACATATACAAGAAACGGTGTCATCAACGGTGCTGCCAGTGTGGAAACTATAGTCATTCCCACAGAAAGCGCCACATCACCTCCTGCGATATAGGTGATCACATTGCTGGCTGTTCCGCCCGGACAGCATCCCACCAGGATCACTCCCAGTGCCAGATCTGCCGGAAGGTTCATCACTTTACACAGAAGCCAGGCGATCACCGGCATAATGGTATACTGAGCCACTGCACCGATCACCACTTCTTTGGGTCTGGAAAAAATTGCCCGGAAGTCATCCAGCTTTATGGTCAGGCCCATACCAAACATGATCACTCCCAGAAATACAGACGTATAATTCGTCATCCAGGAAAATCCGTCACGCCAGAAAAAAGCCAGGCAGGAAAAAGCGATGATAATGATCCCGATATATCTGGATGCAAGGCTGCTGATAATTCCGATTTTCTTTAAAACTTTTCCCATACATTATACCTCGTAGCTGAAGTTGTCGATCAGTCTTGTTTTTCCGATGTAAACAGCCATTGCTACAAGAACGCTGCGGTCAGCTTTTTCCACCGGCTGCATGGTAAGTGCATCTACCATGGATACATAATCAATCTTTGCCAGAGGCTCTGCTTCGATCACTGCTCGCATTTTTTCCGAGAAGCTCTTCTGCCGGGATTCCTGCGTGAATGGCTTCCTGTCCGGCTTTTACTGCCTTTGACAGGCAAAGAGCTGCTTTTCTCTCTTCAGGGCTTAAGTATGTATTTCTGGAGGATTTTGCAAGTCCGTCCTCCTCACGGATGATCGGACAGCCTACGATCTCAATATCGAAGTTCAGATCACGCACCATCTTGCGGATGATGGCCAGCTGCTGTGCGTCTTTCTGTCCGAAATATGCTCTGTCCGGTGCCACAATGTGGAACAGCTTGGTCACAACGGTACACACACCTTTGAAATGGATCGGACGTGTTTTTCCGCAAAGTGTCTCTGACAGAGTATCTATACTTACAAATGCGTGGGGATCATGATACATCTCGGAAGGCTCCGGGCAGAAGATCAGGTCTGCTCCCAGACTTTCGCAGAGTTTGCTGTCACGCTCAAAGTCTCTCGGGTAGGCTTCCAGGTCCTCGGTAGGACCGAACTGTGTAGGATTGACGAAATCGGATACCACTACGATATCATTCTGCTCTCTGCATTTTTTTGATCAGGCTTGCGTGTCCCTCATGGAGAAATCCCATGGTTGGCACAAGGCCTACTGTTTTTCCTTCTTTTTTTCCACGCTTTGATCTGTTTTCTTGTTTCTTCTACTGTTTTTGTTACCTGCATTGTGCTCTCCTCTTTTCCGGTTCTGAAACCGGTTTTCTTAATAGATTCGAGATAGCCTCTTTTCTGAATTCACCTTCGTCTTATTATCTTCCTGATCTGCGTCAGGCCATATCCTTCAGCAGTCCGTGTTTCTCATAATTGGTCACTCTGCTGATCCTGTTCTCTTCATCTACAAATACAACTGCAGGCTTGTGAGTACGGGCTTCTTCCTGCTCGTACTGTGCGTAAGCCATGATGATGATCTTGTCACCGGTGCTCACACATCTTGCTGCTGCTCCGTTCAGGCAGATCATACCGCTTCCGCGTTCTCCGCAAATGGTGTATGTCTCGAAACGGCTGCCGTTGTTCACATCTACGATCTGGACCTTCTCATATTCCAGTATCCCGGCAGCTTCCAGCAGTTCCTCATCCACAGTGATACTTCCTACATAATCCAGTTCCGCCTGGACAACGGTTGCTCTGTGGATCTTTCCTTTTAACATCTCTATTGTCATCTTATATAAGTCCTTTCCTGCAGGGAATAATTTTCAAGTGGATAAAAGCATCCGCTTCTGTATTTAATAAAAAAGCGTCTCGGGGTACACTTCGACCCTGAAACGCTTCTGATTGATTCCCTGTATATTGAGTCCTGTTTTTATACACGAAAAGCATGCTCTTCAACAGTTGCTCAAAATTCCCATAACTGTTGTAACGCCTTCGTTATCATCGATACAGGCTCGTATCTTTTATAATTTTCATATATCCGTCCGTTCCCGATCCCGGGTTCCGGCTGGCTATTTTTATATAAGATTCCAGTGATTTCAGCCAGAGTATAGTTTTGAGTCCAAATACTATCTCTGTGGGGTATTATTGCACCCCGACACTGGTTTGTCAATAATTTTCATATTCTCTATTATCATGAATGGCAGTAATAATCCCAAAACCAGTTACTTTCATCAAAAAACCCTCCCACACAGCAATTTCTCTGCCATGTGAAAGGGCTTTAGCTTTCTTCCTTTATGCACATTATTTATGGATATGCACATCCAGCTGATTATAAGGAATCTCAATTCCATAATAATCAAAATCTTCCTTGATTCTCTGGTTCAATCTCCATCTGGCTGCCCAGTAGCGGTCGGTATCTACCCAGACACGAAAGCCCATGATCACAGAGCTTTCTGCCAGCTCGTCTACGAATACCACCATCTCTTCGTCTTCTCTTGTATCCGGATCCTCGGTGAGGATATCTTCCAGGATATCCTTGGCCTTCTGGATATCTGCATTGTAAGAGATCCCCACTTTGATCTCCAGCCTTCGCTGATCCCTTGCTGTTACGTTGGTGATGGTCACATTGGAAAGAGTACCGTTCGGGATCACGATGTGCTTGTTATCAATGGATAACAGCGTTGTATAACAGATCTCGACCTTGGCTACCGTTCCCTCGCTTCCGTCCTGTCCGTTAACGATGATGTAATCCCCTACCTGGAAAGGCTTGAACAGAAGAAGCATCATACCTCCTGCCAAGTTGGCAAGTCCACCCTGGAGGGCAAGACCCATAGTAACACCTGCAGTTCCGAGAAGTGCTGCCAGAGATGATTCCTTTACTCCAAAGCTTGTGGATATGTTAAAGATCAGGAGTATGTAAAGTACGATCTTGACCAGTGAGGACATAAACTGTGCCACTCCTGTATCCAGCCTGGATTTTGTCAGTGATTTCCTCACAAACTTTACGATCCATTTAATTACCGTGCTTCCTACCCAGAAAGCAACAATAGCCAGAACAACCTTGATTCCGAATTTCGTGATGTCCGGCAGATAATTTTCAAACATCTGCCTGTACTGGCTTACCTGATTTCCGACCTCCTGCACGGTCTGTACAGTACTATCCAAATATAATCCCTCCTGTCTGATCGATCATTCGATATACATATGCGGATCGATCTATGAGCTTCAAAGCTTATTTCTGATATAAGCATTTCCTATAATCCGCATCTGGTAATATAATAATACAGCAGTGGTTTTTCCCTGTAAACCTGATTTCTCCGGTTCTATAAAGTATAGGGTATAAACCACTGCTGTATTTCTGTTATAGCTTTATTGTATATCTGTCCGGTAATCCGCCGCAGAATGCTGCAGAATATACTTGCCTGCTTCTCTTTACTCAGTTTTTCTCTTTATTTACTGATTCCCTCATGGAAAGGCTGATACGTTTTTTCTTCATATCAACCCCAAGAACACGGACATCCACGATATCTCCCACACTGACTGCTTCCAACGGATGTTTGATGAATTTCTCGCTCATCTCGGAAATATGGACCAGGCCATCCTGATGCACACCGATATCCACAAAAGCACCGAAGTCAATGACATTGCGGACAGTTCCCTTAAGAACCATGCCCTCTTTCAGATCCTTCATATCTAGGACATCGGTACGGAGGATCGGTTTCGGCATCTCGTCACGTGGATCTCTGGCAGGTTTTTCCAGTTCCTTTACGATATCACGTAAGGTTGGCTCTCCGATTTCCAGCTCCTTTGCCAGTTTTCCGTAATCGCGGATCTGCCCAGAAATACCGGTAAGCTTACGCTCTGCCACATCTTCCGGTGTGTAGCCCAGCTTTTCCAGGAGTTTTTTTGCTGCGTCATAGCTTTCCGGATGGACACTGGTTGCGTCCAGAGGATTTTTGCCTCCTGTGATCCGTGTGAAACCTGCACACTGCTCAAAAGCTTTCGGACCAAGCTTGGCAACCTTAAGAAGCTCTCTTCTTGTCTGGAAACGGCCGTTTTCCTCACGGTAGGCTACGATATTCTTTGCGATGGCCTTGCTGATTCCGGAAATATACTCCAGAAGGGATGCAGATGCAGTATTCAGATCCACTCCGACCTTGTTTACACAATCTTCCACAACGCCGTTAAGGGCTTCTCCCAGCTTTTTCTGGTTCATATCATGCTGATACTGACCGACACCGATGGATTTCGGATCGATCTTTACAAGCTCTGCAAGCGGATCCTGTACACGTCTTGCGATGGATGCGGCGCTTCTCTGTCCAACATCGAAATTCGGGAATTCTTCCGTAGCAAGCTTGCTTGCGGAATATACAGAAGCACCTGCCTCGTTGGTGATAACATACTGGACCTTTTCAGGGATTTCCTTAAGAAGCTCCACGATGATCTGCTCGGATTCTCTGGATGCCGTTCCGTTTCCTACAGAGATCAGTGTCACATGATATTTGCTGATAAGCTTTTTCAGGGTTTCCTTTGCGGCACGGATCTTGGTCTCATTGGTTGGTGCTGTGGGATAAATAACTGTGGTATCCAGAACCTTTCCGGTAGGATCTACCACTGCCAGCTTGCATCCGGTACGGAAGGCAGGGTCCCAGCCAAGAACTACCTGTCCTGCAATTGGAGGCTGCATGAGAAGCTGCTCCAGATTTTTGCCAAAGACATGGATGGCACCGTCCTCTGCTGCCTCTGTAAGGGCGCTTCGGATCTCACGCTCAATAGCCGGTCCGATGAGACGTTTATAGCTGTCCTCAATGGCTTCTTTCAGAACAGGTGTAGTGTATGGATTATCGCGGACGATCACCTGTTTTTCAAGATAACGGATGATCTCTTCCTCAGGTGCAAGGATCTTCACAGTAAGGAATTTCTCTTTCTCACCACGGTTCAGAGCAAGGACACGATGACCTGCAAGCTTTTTCACCGGCTCCTCAAAGTCATAATACATCTCGTATACAGACTGCTCCTTCTCATCTCTTGCGGTGGAACATATAGTTCCCTTATCCATTGTTCTCTTACGGATACTGATACGATAATCTGCTTCATCAGAAATGTGTTCTGCAATGATATCTCTGGCACCGCTGATGGCCTCTTCCACAGTTTTGACTTCTTTTTCCTCAGAAAGAAATGCTTTTGCCTCTTCTTCAAGAGGTTTCTTCGTCATCTGGAGAAGGATGATGTCGGCCAGAGGTCCCAGACCTTTTTCCCTGGCGATGATGGCACGTGTACGGCGCTTCGGGCGGTACGGACGGTAAAGATCCTCTACCACAACGAGTGTCTGCGCTGCCTCGATCTGTTTCTTCAGCTCCGGAGTCAGCTTGCCCTGCTCCTCGATGCTGCCCAGAACCTGAGCCTTTTTATCCTCAAGATTTCTTAAATAAGTAAGTCTCTCATTAAGATTACGAAGCTGTTCATCGTTCAGTGTACCGGTTGCTTCCTTACGGTATCTGGAAATAAAAGGAATGGTGCAGCCTTCATCGATCAGCTTAACCGCTGCCTCGACCTGCCATTTCTCAACGTTCAATTCTCTGGTAATTACCTGAATAATATCCATTTTTATCTTTCTCCCGTTGTTTCAAATTTGCCTGAGGCTGCTTTTCCTCTTTACACAGCTTCTGACATTTATCAAAGATCAATCTGTGCGATCACGTCCTTCAGAGCATTGGCGCTCGCATGAAGCTTCTCTGTCTCCTCCTCGGTCAGCGGAACACGAACGATACGTTTTACACCTTCCGGTCCGATAGAAGCCATGGTACTAAGACATACGTCTTCAACACCGTACTCTCCGTGAAGCATGGTTGATACACTGACTATTGTATCAGATGCTGCAAGAAGAAGCGAGCAAAGTCTGCAAACAGATACGGCTACCGCATAAAATGTAGCACCCTTCTTGGCGATCACTGTTGATCCTGAAGTATGAACATACTCCAGAACCTCTTCTCTGTCAAGTGGCTGCAGATCTTTCTGATCCTCATGAACGATCTTGTCAAACTCATCAAGGGTCGCACCTGCAACAAAGGCTCTGGACCACGGTACAAAGGAAGTATCTCCATGCTCTCCGAATACATAGGCGTGGATGTTTTTCTCAGATACACCGTAGTGCTGAGAAAGTCTGCAGCGGAGACGGGCCGTATCCAGGGCGTTCGGAACCAAGGATCTGATTTTCCGGCAGTCCGGAAAGCTTTGCAAATGCATAAGTCATAATATCACATGGATACTTACGATAATATAAAGCGCTTTGGGAGCCACCTTTACGATCTCCGGAGTAATACTCTTCATAATGTTGACGTTGGTCTGTGTCAGCTCGATGCGAGTCTGTCCCGGTTTTCTGGCAATACCGGAAGTGATGATCACAATGTCAGAATCTACAGCATCCGGGTAATCTCCTGCCACGATGGAGATCGGCTCACGGAAACTGGTTCCCTGCTCAATATCCATAACCTCACCTTCAGCCTTATCTTTGTTAATATCGATCAGAACAATCTCTGATGCAATACTCCTCTGTGATAAGGTATAAGCGATAGTTGCTCCTACACTTCCTGCTCCGATGATCGTAATTTTACTGCTCATATTTGTTCTCCTTTCAGCGTTGTTTGTCATTTTAATAACAACTTTAATTACACACATTCAAACATAACATAAAACATTGCCCTGTGCAATAAAAATTTTATTGTATTTCTCAGGTTAATCCCCGCTAATTTGCAT
>ENA-OQCR01000129-OQCR01000129.1-human-gut-metagenome-genome-assembly--contig:-NODE-129-length-11560-cov-1.359573_pt1 | contig 11560 bp, 10 predicted proteins | sample MGYA00242763_ERZ504589 | MGnify/ENA primary metagenome ERZ504589 (study PRJEB26092, sample SAMD00036321) | human gut metagenome | host: Homo sapiens | study: EMG produced TPA metagenomics assembly of...
CCTGCACTTCTCCTGATGCAAGCAAGTTCCCTGATTATTGCTTTCGAATCGAACCAGGGACTTATTTGATTCAGTTAAAACACTTCTTCTCTTGCCTCATTTCCCTGAAATGCTATAATCCATAAAGAAAGCATTCGCAAACTCCTTGCAGTTTGCGGCTAATACATTGTTTCGTAAATAACTATACCAATCGCGTGGGATGTGGATTCGAGTGTGCAGGTATAAAAAATGCAGGCGTAGCTGGCTATGCTGAGGCTTTTAGATCTGTGCAGTCGGATTCACCAACAAGTAATTGGTATAGGTATTTCGAAAACAATGTACTAGTCATTTATCATCTGATTGAAAGGAATATTTTATACATGAACACCACAAATAATCGCAACGATTTCTATAAAGAACAATTAGACAAGACTTTAAATGGCAATGAAAAGATCGAAACTGCCATTGCAGCACTCCAAAAAGAAGCAACCGAAGAAATGCTTGCTCATACTCTCACCGTGATCCGTCACAGAATGCAGGAGCAGGCACAGCTGATCATTGCTGTAGAACCTCCAAAAGGTGATGGAAAAATTTCTCTTCATGCGATCAAAACCAACGATGGAAAGCAATGGTGGGCTGCATTTACCAGCTTTGACGAAGAGTTAAAAGGCAGTGATAAGATCATGTCCACATTTACCGCAGATATTGATAAGATTTTTTCTTCTGCATTGCAAGAGCCGTCTGTTGAGGGAGTAATTCTCAATCCATGGAACCGCACACTGATGCTGAACAAAACCCTTATCAACATCATCCTCGGCAATCCTGTATAGCATCAGCTCTGTCGGATAACAAGTCCAATGTTTCACGTGAAACACTTGGTATTCTACTGAAGTATAAAAGCATTCCAGCGGATAACAGCATCCTCTTCGCTACTTGCTCATAACCAAATAACTGCTTCGCAGTTTATCAGAAGGAGCTTTTCCTTCTCCTGATACAAGTAAGTCCTCTGCTTATGCTCTTCGCAATTAAAGCAGGGGATTTACTTGATTCGGTTCGAAATCTGATTTCTATGTATCATGAAGCGTATTGGCGATGCTACTGTTCACTGATAATATTCCGTAAGTTTTTTTTATAAACGAAGGTCGCCGAAAGCCCGAGACCATACCGCACCAATTTATGCGATCAACATAAATTCTTTGCATTGCGAAGCGCGTTACTAAAAGCAGAACGAACAGCAACTTAGCGATCATCGCCAAGAACAGAATGGACAGTAGCGTCAGCATACAATAACAAGGTTAGGGTTCCCACAAAAGCATTGTAAATTTTTTCGTTCCTGTCGTATAATAAAGCAAAGAAATATTCAGAAAAAATCAGATCAGATACCTGAATTACGTTACATCTGTCCTGATTATTTTTACGAATTCCAGGAGGCTTTTTAAATGAAGAAAAATGGACACAGACTACTTACTCTTGCAGCTTTAGTCGGAACTGCCGCAGGTGTTATTCATATTGCTAACCGTTTCATAGATGCCACATCTCAGCTTAAAGATATGCTGGAACAGCCACACAGCAGAACCTATGACTGGCGTTTTGGAAAGATTTTTTATACAAAACAGGGACATGGCACCCCTATTCTTCTTATTCATGATATCATGCCAGGTGCTTCCGGTTATGAATGGAATGCCATAGAGAAGCAGCTCGCAACCGAACATACCGTTTACACCATTGATCTTCTTGGATGTGGACGTTCCGAAAAACCGGATATTACTTATACCAATTTTGTATTTGCTCAGTTACTCTGTGATTTTGCCAAGAATGTGATTCGTGAGGAAACCGATGTTATTGCCAGTGGTTTCTCAGGTTCTTTTGCGATCATGGCTTACCGTAACAATTCCGACCATTTCCGCAAGATCATGCTGGTCAATCCACCAAGCTTCAGTTCCCTGAAGCAGGCACCTTGTAAAGACAACAAGCTCTTTAAGTATTTTATCGAGCTTCCGATTTTCGGAACTCTGATCTATCATATGGTAGCTTCCCGCGAATCCATCAGCAGTCTGTTTATGGAAAAGCTGTTCTACAATCCCTTCCATGTAACAGATACACTGGTAGACACCTATTATGAATCCGCTCACAAGGGCGGTTCCAACGCCAAATATCTGTATTCCAGCTACATTGGCAAATACCTGAATATCAGCATTAATAATGCCGTAGAATCTTCCGATGCATGCATCTATATTATTTCCGGAGAAAAAGAAGCTTCCGCTTCTCTTATCGCAGAGGAATATCAAAAGCTGAATTCTTCCATTGAAACCGCTGTGATCCCGGAAACCAGACATCTTCCTCATCTGGAAGATCCGGAACATTTCCTGGAACAGGTAGCTATTTTCCTGTAAAAACAGCTTATGATCCGGCACCAAAAACAAAATTTATCTATAGTAATTTTGGAAATCAACGTATCAAAAGAACATTGTTCATGTTCGGAGCCGTTGATCTTCATGCAGTAATTTGTGGAAATGCTATAAACCAACAAAAAGCCAATAAAAAAAGAGTACTGTTTCACGTGAAACATAAGTTTTCCCTCAAACAAACGTGAAACAATACTCTTTTATTTTTTACCAGACTCACAGCATGCATCCGGACATTTCTCTTATCTAAGTGCCTGCTCCAGATACATGTGTGTTGTATTATCGATCAGCTTATGTGTCAGCTCTGCCATATGCTGTGTACTCTCCTGATTCTCAGAAGACAGCCATGTCTTGATCATTCCCACGCATCCATTCAGACAAAACGCATACGCATACTCAATATCACGGTTGTCTTTCGGCAGACGAATTGACAAGCGATGCAGCACTGTATCTGCGATCAGTTTTTCTATACGATTCACAAAAGCCATATCTCCATTCTTTCCAAGAAGTGCGATACAAATATCCTTATTATGATCCAGGATCGTAAATATCTGCTCAATAAAAGGATACGAGCTCTCCTTATTATTAAGAGGATCCAGAGGATAGTCTGCCACCAGATGCGTGATTTCCTCCATCAATTCAGCCTCAATGGATTCCAGCATCTGATAGATATCTGTATAGTGAAGATAAAATGTGGAGCGGTTGATATCAACTTCTTCCACCAGTTCCTTTACCGTAATCTCCTTAATGCTCTTCTTCTGCATAAGACGGGCAAGCCCCGCCCGCAACTGTGCCTTGGTCTTACGTACTCTTCTGTCAACTTTTTCCGCCATCTTAATTCCCCCTGCAATTCAAAAAAGCAAGCACGTTTCCTCCGCCTCAATCACCTGTCACTTACGATACTCTGCAACTGTCATACAATGATAATGCATCCTTCAAACGAATAAAAGCATTCGCTTTCTCTACGCCGATCTGTATGATACCAGATATCTGCTGTTGTTAAGAATTGACAAGATCAAAATTGTTAACGACGCCGACCTACACGATACCAGATATCTGCTGCATATTTGTGTTGAAACATAGGAATCCTGTCTGCATTTAATATTACCAACTGCACATAAAATTCAAAGGAAATAACGTACTTTTTGTCTATTATGCAGTTTTTTATTTGTTAATAGACACTTCCATTATTTCCGTCTATTAATATACATTCAGTAAAGATTTAATGGTTGTATCTGTGGTATGTGTTTAGTATAATACATCACGTAAAGAAAATCAACACTTTGTTTGATAATGGAATATAAAGCTATTAATAGATTTTAATATGATTAATAGATCTCGTCGCCATTACTGGAATAAAGTTTGATTAATCAACTATGTTTGATAATACAATTTAATAAGAAAGGGATAGGTAATATGATCAAAAACGAATGGAAAAGCTTACTTCGTAACAAGCTCATGCTTATCGTCGTAATCGCCATTATCGTAATCCCGATCATCTATGCAGGTCTGTTTCTGAAATCCATGTGGGATCCTTACGGAAACGTAGACAGCCTGCCAGTGGCCGTGGTAAACGAAGACAAACCTGTCGAGTATAATGGCAAGACCTTAAGCATAGGTAAGGACATGACGGATGAGCTGAAAGACAACGACTCAATGGCATTTAACATTGTAGACAGCAAGACAGCAGAGGACGGTCTGGCCAATGGAACCTATTACATGGTTATCAAAATTCCGGAAAATTTCTCCGCAAACGCAGCCACTGTAATGGACAACGAGCCAAAGCAAATGGAGCTATCCTATGAGACAAACCCTGGAACCAACTATATCGCCTCCAAGCTCAGTGAAACAGCAATGCTGAAGCTTCGTGATAACATTGCTTCCAAGGTTACGGAAACCTATACAGAAACCGTTTTTGATTCTATCTCAGAAGCAGGTGACGGAATGCAGGAAGCTGCAGACGGATCCGGAAAGATCGAAGACGGACTGAATACAGCAGCTGATGGTAACAAAACAATTACCAAAAACCTTAAGAAGCTTTCCACCAGTACTCTTACTTTCGTAAGCGGTGCTGACAGTCTCACGAGAGTCTAAGACCTACACCGATGGTGTTGGCAAAGGTTAAACGATGGTGCAAAGAGCCTGGACGATGGTGCAGATCAGCTGAACAGCGGCGTTGCAACCCTCACAGAAAAGGTTCCTGAGCTGACAACCGGTGTGGATACTCTGGATAAAGGTGTTCAGCAGTACACCGCTGGTGTGGATGAGCTTAATAAAAATTCTGATGCACTGAAATCCGGTGCAAGCAGCCTGGAATCCGGTGCAAACCAGCTGAACAGCGGCGTTGCAGCTCTGACAGAAAAGGTTCCTGAGCTGACAACCGGTGTAGATACTCTGGATGAAGGTGTTCAGCAGTACACCGCTGGTGTGGATGAGCTTAATAAAAATTCTGATACGCTGAAATCCGGCGCAAGCAGCCTGGAATCCGGTGCAAATGCATTAAGTGCAGGTATTGATACTCTTTCCGACGGAGCAACACAGTATGTAGCTGGTGCTGACACTCTTGCAGATGGAACTACCACCTATGTGGCTGGTGCTGGCAAACTCGCAGCCGGTGCCAAAGAGCTTGCAAAACTTGAAGACGGACTCACAACAGTTTCCAATGGTATCTCTCAGCTGAATACCGGTGTTACCAAAGGAACCGATGACTCACAGTCACTGATATCCGGAACACAGCAGCTGGAAAACGGACTGAAAGCCCTGAACGATAAGGTTTCTGCTCTGAAAGAGGGAACAACACAGGAATCCATCAACAAGCTTGCAGCCGGCCTTACTTCCGCAAAGGATGGTATGGACACAGCCGCAGCTGGTATGAACAGTGCTGCAGCTGGTATGAACAATGCGGCAGACGGAATCAACAACGCAGCCGGATATATCACTCAGGCCGCAGGTATCACAAGTCAGACCAGCAGCAGTATCACAGACAGTCTGATCCCTGCTCTCCAGAATGCAGGCACACAGTTCTCACAGGTAGGTGATCAGTCAGCAACATCCTTACAGGATACGGACAGCAGACAACGGAGGCACTTACTGATGCAAATACCAAGATCGGTACTGCCGGACAGACAATGACCTATTTAGCAGCACAGCTTCAGGCGATTCAGGCAACCGCTTCTGAGGACGGAACCATTTCCGCAGCAGCTCTGAATGATGTGATCAACGCTTTAAACAGCGTAGCCGGTGGAATGACTGGCGTGGACGGTTCTTACATGAGCAGCTATTCTGATCAGGTTTCACAGCTTGCAGCTGGTGTATCCGGTCAGCTCTCTTCTACTCAGGAAAATCTGAATGCTGTTGCTTCCAAGCTTAACGAAGCAGCTTCCGGACTGACTCAGATCTCCGGAGGACTGACTCAGGGTGCCGGCACACTTTCTGAGGGTGCAACAACCATGACAGATGGTGCAAACCAGATGAGTGCAGGTGCAACAACCATGAGCGCAGGTGCAGAGCAGTTATCTGCAGCTACAAGTCAGCTTCCTACAGATCTGATCGCTCAGCTTTCTGCAGGTGTTACCCAGCTGTATCAGGGTGCACAGGCTGTAAACACAGGAACCAAGAACGTTTCCGCAGGACTTCAGTCTCTGGAAGACGGCACAGTCGAAGCCTTCCCGGCTGCAGCAGCAGGAATCAAAGCTCTGAACGATGGATTTGACCAACTGACATCTTATGATAAGCAGCTCAACGATGGTGCAAAGAATCTGAAAACAGCCGGCAAACAGATCACTGGCGCACTTCCGGATATCAAATCCGGTGCAGGTCAGCTGGCAGATGGTTCTAAGGCACTGACAGATGGAATCACAACTTACACCGATGGTATTGCTAAGCTTTCCGAAAACAGTGCTGCTCTTACAGACGGCACCAAGAAACTGGCAACAGGAGCCAATGCTCTTTCCAGCGGTGCTACTACTCTTGCAGATGGAACAAAAGCATTAGCCGATGGTTCCGGAACACTGACAACCGGAATCACAACCTACACCGATGGTGTTGCTAAGCTTTCCGAAAACAGCTCCGCTCTTACAGACGGTACCAAAAAGCTCTCAACAGGAGCCAAAAACCCTTTCCAGCGGTGCTACTACTCTTGCAAACGGTACTAAGACATTAGCAAACGGTACCTCAACACTTCTCAGCGGTACCGAGAAGCTTGTAAGCAACAACAGCACACTTAACAATGGTGCAAAACAGCTTGCAGATGGCGCTGCCCAGATCCAGAGCGGTTCCTCTCAGCTGTATGATGGCTCCAAGAAGCTTGGAAGCGGTATGAAAGAACTGAAAGACGGTTCCAAGACACTGACCACAAGCCTCAGCGATGGAGCTACCACTGTAAAAGACAATTCAGCAAGTGATGAAACGATCAAAATGTTCGCAACTCCTGTTGTAAACGATGAAACAAAACTTACCGATGTCCCGAATAACGGACACGCAATGGCACCTTACATGATGTCTGTAGGCCTCTGGGTCGGCGCACTGGCATTCTGCCTGATGTATCCTCTGGCTCAGTATAAAGGCAAACTGAAATCCGGTTTCGCATGGTGGGCAAGCAAAGCTTCCGTCCTTTATCCGGTAGCGATCCTTCAGGGAATCTGCCTGATCCTGCTGTTACGTGCATTTAACGGATTCACACCTGCAGAGATGGGCAAAACCGTACTCTTCGCCTGCCTGACATCAATGACCTTTACCTCTATCATGTACTTCTTCAACATTACTCTTGGTAAAGTAGGAAGCTTCCTGATGCTGGTATTCATGGTCGTTCAGCTTGCAGGATCTGCCGGAACTTATCCGGTTGAGGTTTCACCTTCATTCGTTGCAAAGATCCATGCATACGTTCCGTTTACTTATACGGTCGACGCATTCCGTGCAACGATCAGCGGTGGCCGGAGCATTACCACTTCCATTATTGTAATGGTTGCACTGTTAGTGATCTTCACAATCCTGACGATCCTTCAGTTCAATCACATGACCAAGAGAAAGAAAGCAGGAAAAGTTGTTCTCTTCGACTGGCTGGAAGAAAGAGGTCTTGCATAATACTTAGTTACTGACAGAAGCTCCCCCGAACCTTCTGTTAGATATAGAAAAATTAAAACTGTACAGTTGTTCAGATGAGCTTCTGTACAGTTTTTTTATGTTGTCCTCGTCAATTCTCCACGCTATAATTATAGCAGTTATAGAAAATCAAGCTCGCCAGTACACCGTGCCTGACCTATGCCGCAGATTTCAGTTCAGAAACATTCCTGTCAGATTCAGAAGAAGCGGCAATATGACTTCTCAGATCTACTCACAAATCGGAGCTCTTTCTGACTGCAAGCCTGCGGTTTTCAATGGAAAAGCAACCTGGTATGCATCTAATCCACTGACCGCAAAAACAGACGGAATCATCACCTATGCTACACCATTTACCGTCTTCAGGGTAAAACCTGGAAAGCTATCGGCAATACAAAAAATACAACCTACACCGATAAAAAGCCAGGCACCGCAACCAACTACCGTATCCGTGCATACCGCATCACAAACGGTAAAAAAATATACGGACCTTATTCATCTGTAAGGACCGTAAAATAATAGCAACATAAAAACACCCCGGAAAATCCTGATCTATGTGGTGTCTCCGAATATCTGATCATCAAGCGGATATTCGGAGAGCACCTTATTGTTTGCGGATCTCCGAGGTGTTTTATTTATTTTCTTAATATTTTATTTTTCCGTCTCAGCTGTTGGTGTTGCTGTGGCTTCTGTCTCTGTTTCACCGTTTACCATGGTTTCATATGCATTGAACATTTCTTTTACTGTCATTTTGTTTACAAGAAATACCTTGTCTCCAACGACAGCTGCATAATAGTTTGTGTCATATGTGTAGAAGGTAACGGTTGTCTGGTTCTTGTCAGAGTCTGTGAATACAGCGGTCATCTCCGGATCTGCAGCCGGTGTATAAGCGTCTGTCAGTCTCTTCTGTCCTGCCATGTTTATCAACTTGTTGTAGAAGGTAGTAAAGGTTGTACTTTCTATTTCCTTACCATTCAGCTGATAAGTTGTTGTTTCTTTCTCGTTTCCGTCATCATCTGTGGATGTTTCACGTGAAACATTTACAGTACTTGTTGTTTCACCGTAAGTAACCTGGAGCTGATCCAGATTTTTTACAGACACATAATTGACGATCAGTGACCAGAGATCTGACGGCGTCTTGTCAATAACTGCACTCAGTGTATCCGTTGACATTGTATAGATCTGTTTGTTATCTACCGTTACATATCTGCTGCCATCTCCTGCCTCATCGCCAACGTAAATGACAAGCTGTTTATCCACTGTGGTTGTCTTGCTGTCTGCATCTTCTGAGCTGCTATCCGTGTCAGCGCTGGCGCCGCTCTCAGAATCACTCTCAGAGGCCGTAGAATCGTTTTCTCCGGATTCTGTACTGTCTGTGCTGTTATTCTTCACCTTTTCCTGATAATCCACTGTAATCGTCGCATAGGGCTTATCAAGGCCATACTGGGAAAGATCCTCTGCATTGTAGTTTACAAACTGGTCAAATGCAAAGTTTCCAAGTCCGGAGGTACATTTCCTGCTGCCGTTGTATCGGCAGACTCTTTATCGCTGTTTCCGTCACCGGAAACATCCCAGGTAGCTCCGTCGGAATTTTCTTCCAGGACATAGGAATCTTTATTCTCACTGACCTGGACCTTTTTCACTGTGGAAGAATCAATTGTCGGGAAATCTTCTCCCTGTGCATAATCGTAAAGGGAATTCATAAACGGAGACACTGTATCTGCTGCCACTACATATACCGTGCTGTCATCATCATCCTTGGAAATGTAATACTGATTCGTAGACGTATTCTCATCTCCGATGTTGAGCTTCGTTGTCCCATCAGCGGTATCAACGGTTACTGTGTAGATGGAGAATCCAGTCCGTATTCCGTAAGATCCTCCACATCCTCCAGGACTCTGTCCGCTTCCACCTTTTTGATGGCGGAAGCTGCGGAATCCAGAGTTGTCTGATTTACAGGAAAAGCAGTCTCATCCTTTTTCACCCAGGAATCATCTTTTTTCTCAAAGGTCACTTCCTTCTTGTCTACGATAAATTCCAGGGATTTAATGTCATCCGTTTTCACGGAAAACACTTCTGTTTTGCTTTCCTCTTCGCTGCTCTCTGTCTTTTCTTCTTTGGATACGTAGGTGTTCAGTCCCACATAAACGCCGCCGAGAACTGCCAGAACAACAACTGCTGAAACAAGTTTGGTCGATTTTTTCATTATGCTTTTCTCCTCTTAAGCCAGATCAGGAATCCTGCAACAAGGAATACTCCCGGGATCAGACCAATGGTACAAATCTTCCAGAAGGCTGCATCATAATCGGTTACTGTCAGGCTTGTGGACTCAAGGCTCTTGGATGGAATAGAAACGGAATTACTGTCGTCTGTGCTGGTCATCCAGTTTAAGGACTCCAGAAGGAGCTTTTCATTTCCGCCGGATACCATCTGGTTTATCTGGCTCTCCATCAGATTTGCTGTGGAGTAGTAAACGATCTGTGTTTCCTTATCATCATCCAGTTTCTCAGTGATGGCAACACCAAGATCAAACGGTCCGTCTACATCTCCGTCTTCCTTTTCGATATTGCTGCTCTGCATATTTGTTTTGGAGTAAGCCTTGTCAGAGGTTGTCAGGATACTGTCGATGGTTACGGTATCTCTTACATCATCTGTTTTCTGAATGCCCTGTGCATACGGTGCCAGTACGTAGGAGCCTGCAGAAGCTGTCTCAGAGCTTGCATCTGTGCTGTTGACTGTTGGTACAAGATAATATGGCATCTGCATTCCATAATGCTGATTATCACCCTCAAATACGATTCCTTCGGCACACTTTACACCATAGTTTTCAAGAACCGCATCAAAGTTCGGCAGATCATCCTGTGTATAATCCGAGAAGATCATAGCTTTTCCGCCTGCCTCCAGATAATCCAGGAGTTCTGTTTTTTCTTCCTCGGAAATATCGCTGGTCGGAGATACGATCATCAGGCAGTCTGCATCATCCGGAACCTTTCCCTCTGTGAGAAGGTTCAGCTCCTTGATATCAATGTTTGCTTTCTGGATATCTTCTTTAAAGCTGGAATCCAGATCTTTTTCTCCGTGTCCGGATAAGGTGTACATGATCGGAAGATCCTTGGATGTTACATAACCGATCGCACTTGTGATCTGTCCTTCTCCATCAAATCCGGTAGTAGTCTGCTGCCAGGTATTATAGTCTACTGAAGAGGAATACATATCTTTGTAATTGATAACCTTGTTTCTGTCGCCGCAGACTACGATCAGGCTGTTTGACGCAAGATCATCGGTTGTATATTCCGATGCAAATTTCGGATTTACAACAGGGTCTTTCACCTCAACTTTAATATGCTTGGACTCATCTTTATAACGTGAAAGCAGATTGGAGATCGTGTCGTCCTCAGAACCGCTTGCCGCGATCTGATAAATGGTAACATCCTTATCCAGTGCCTTCAGTACCTTCTTTGTTTCATCACCGATGGTGTAAAGCTTGGATGAGCTTACATCCAGCTGTGAATATTTGGATGGGATCGCCCCGACGATCATATTGATCACAACCACAATCACGATAAAGACAGCTGCCATAGCCATGCTGTAGGAACCATTTTTGATATGTTTTTTGCTGATGGTGCCTACCAGCTTTTTCGGATCCGGTTTATGTTTCTTTTTGCCGGAGTCCTGTGCGGTCTCCGGTACGGCTGCCTCGCCTTTATTTTTCTTAAATTTCTCACTGAATTTCATTTCCCTTCACCCCCTAGTTCCAGCGTCTCTTCTGAATGGACTGCATGGTAAGGAACAGGCAGATCGCAATAACAGAAATAAAATAAACGATTCCTGTCACGTCAAACACGCCTTTTGTAAAATTATCATAATGTCCACTCAGGTTAAATACATTCAGTACCTTCTGGATACCACCCTGGAAAATACTGGATTTTACAACGTATACGATCACAAGGGCAATCTCTCCCACAGCTCCGATCACTACAGAGATCAGGACATTTTTTGATCATGGTATAAATGATAATAGCGATCGCCACGATCAGAAGTCCGAATGCCACTGCGGTTGACATGGAGGTCTAGTGAAA
>ENA-OQCR01000130-OQCR01000130.1-human-gut-metagenome-genome-assembly--contig:-NODE-130-length-11485-cov-1.607589_pt1 | contig 11485 bp, 10 predicted proteins | sample MGYA00242763_ERZ504589 | MGnify/ENA primary metagenome ERZ504589 (study PRJEB26092, sample SAMD00036321) | human gut metagenome | host: Homo sapiens | study: EMG produced TPA metagenomics assembly of...
ATGGTCTTGGAAGCGTCGATGTCGGCGATCACGTCGGCCGCCTCGATCGAACGGCCGGCAGCGGCGACCGTCGAATGTTCGACATGGCGCAATGTGAGGACGCCCGGTGCGACATCGCACATGTCGGCCACTGCATAGCCGACGCACAGTGCGACGGTGGCCACGACGGAAACCGCCACCGTGATCGCTCGGCGTCGTCGCGTATAGCGGTAATCGCCAGCGTCATCCATAGCCAAACCACACCCTCTCTTCGTCATCTTTTCACCATCCGCACCATATGGATCGCCCACGAAACATCTCATGACCGTTCACACCGCCGCGGGCAAGCCTCAGCCTTATGCTCGATCGGCTTCCATTCGGACTTGGCGAACACCGCCTGGAACGAAATCGGCACATAGCTCAGCATGTAGATCGGGAAGGCCAGCACGTAAGCGAGCAGCTCCTTGTTGGTGGCGCCCACGTGATCGCGTTCCGCCACGATGGTCAATGCGGCGAGTCCCATCATGCCGATCACCGATATCACAATGCCGGATGTCCAGCCGGTCAGCGAATTCAGCTGGCTTTGCCATGTCACGAAACCGCAGGCGGCGAACAGCATGCCCAACAGCACGCGTGCGATGCCGAGCACGGTGAACGGGCACAGCAGCAGCGTGAAATCGACGGCGGAGAAATCACGTTCCCTGACCGCGCGCTTGATCAACGCCGGTCCGTAATAGCGGAACACCTGCAGGAAGCCCTTGCTCCAACGCAGGCGTTGACGCCAGCTTTGCGCGAAGGTGACCGGCTGCTCGTCGTACAGGATGGCGGTGCCGCAGTAGCCGATGCGGTCGCCGTGCAGCACGCTGTCCATGGTGAATTCCAGATCCTCGGTGAGTAGGTGGAATTTCCAGCCGTTGTTGCGACGCATGATCTCCTGGGAGAATATGAAGCCGGTGCCGCCCACGTGGCAGCTGTTGCCGAGCCACATGCGGGAGGCGGAAACGAAGCGCGATTCGCGGATGAACCACAACGCGGAACCGGACGACACCCAATTGTCGGACAGGTTCACGGAATTGCGGTAGCTGGTGAGGATTTTGAAACCGGCTTGGAAGCCCTTGTTCATTTCCTCGATGTAGTGCTTGTCGAGTTTGTTGTCGGCATCGAACACGAAAAAGGCGTCATACGGGTCGGATGCGCCCGACTCGTTCATCTGGTCGAGCAGATAGGTCAGCGCGTAGCCTTTGCCGACCTGCTCCTTGTTGAATCGTTCGATGACGTGGCATCCCATGTTTCGGGCCACTTCGGCGGTGTTGTCGGTGCAGTTGTCGGCCACCAGCCAGATGTCGATGAGCTCGCTCGGATAGGTTTGCGAATGCAGGCAGTCGATGAGGTTGCCGATGACGTTCGCTTCGTTTCGCGCGGAAATCAGCACCGCGTACCGTTTGTTCATCGGCGCTTCGGGGAACTTGATCGGCTTGGCGAACAGCGAGATGACGATGCAGACCGCTTGGTAGAGCATGCCGGCGCCGCCCAAAACCACCAGCACGACATCAAGTACGCTCAGCAATACCATTAACGCCACCTACTTCTCGGATTGTCATCCGTTCCCTGCGATTGCGACCCGTCCGCTACCTGCGGTCCGGCTTCCGTCTGCGCTCCGTCCGCTTCCGCGGTTCCCGCAGCGGCTTGCGATCGACCCGTCCAACACGTGCTTCGGAATGGCGACGGTCTGCGATTCGTCGGCATCCCCGGTCTCGTCGGACCGAGTGATATTGTACGCCTGCTCCTGCAGGAAGCGCACGTCGTCGGGAATCGGCACATGCGCGCTCGACCCCTGCACGGCGCGCGGCACGGCGTGCAGGTGCTCGCTGATGACTTCGGCGCCTTCCACCAGCTTCGACTTCTTGTCCGGAACCGGATCGTCCATCAGCGGCGAATCGACCAGATCGTACCGCTTGGTGTAGGTGCGGGCGATCGTCTGGATCGAGGCGACGATAGGCAGCGCCAGGAACGCGCCGATCGCGCCGAACAGCGAGCCGAAGGCCAGGACGGCAAGGAAGGCGACCGCATCGTTGACGTCCATGGTGCGGCGGGAGATCTTCGGCGCGAAGATCAGGTTTTCGATCTGCTGGTAGACGCAGATGAACGCCACCACGGCGATCGCCTGCCACAAACCACAGCTGCCCCAGGCGAACAGCACCGGCAACGCGCCGCCGATGTACGTGCCGAGCATCGGGATGAACTGCGATACGACGCCGCAGAACAACGCCAACGGCATCCAATACGGCACGTGCAACGCCATCAGGCAGATCGAGGTGAAGAACGCGTTGAGCACGGCGAGGATGGCACGTGAGAACAGGAACGATGAGATCTGCGTCTGGCTGACGGTCCAGACGAACAGGAACCGGCGCTGCGCGGAGGGAGCCATCCACTGGCAGGCCGCGCGGCGCAGCTTCGGGCCGGCCGCCGAAATGTAGAACGTGGTCATGATCACCGTCATGAGGTTCAGCAGGAAGCTGAAGAATCCGGACACCGTGCTGATGGCGGTGCCCGCGAAATCCGTGACCCACGAGGTCTGGATGTTCTTCAGAATCTCACCGCCGAGACTGTTGATCTCAGGAAGCTTGAAATCCGTGTATTGCGCCACGAAATCGCAGATCTGCTGGTAGAGGGCCGGCAGACCGTTGCACAAAGCGATGACCTGCTGCACGAACAGATTGCCGAACAGACCGAACATCACGCAAAGCAGGACACCCAACATCAGCAACGCGAAAATCGAAGCGAACGAACGCTTCCAGCCATGCTTGACCAGCGGAATCACCACCGGCTCCACGGCGAGCGCCAGGAACAGCGAGATAACGACGTCGATGATGAGGTATTCGATTTTGCCCAACTGCGCCAGCAGAAGGAGAGCAGCACGATGGCGATGGCGATGTACAGCAGCGCGCGACCCAGCCATTCCGGAGGTCTGCGTGGATCGCCTTTCGCAGGGAACAGCGTGCCGAGATCCCAACGCATTTCGTCGGTATTGCCGCACTGTCCGGACGTTCCCGTCCTCTTGTCCGTATCCATATGCTGTTCGCGTTCGCTCATGGCTCCTTATTGTAGACAGGCACCGTGTACGGGCTGGAACCTATTCTTGAAACCATGCTGAACGTTTCAATTGTCATCCCCGCCTGGAATGAACAGGAGCGTATCAACGATTGCCTGCTCAACGCCACCCGGCAGACCGTGATGCCTCATGAGGTGATTGTCGTCGATAACCGTTCCACTGATTCGACCGTTGCCGTGGTGGAGCAGTTCATGAAGGACCATCCGGAAGCGCCGGTGAAGCTGCTGCATCAGGATGATGAGCAGGGTCTGATTCCAACGCGTGATTATGGTTTGAATCATGCCACCGGCGATATTCTTGGCCGTTTCGATGCCGACTGCATGATCCGCCCGGACTGGGTGGAGGTGGTGTCCGGCATTTTCACCGAGGATCCGGATGCGATGGGCGCCACCGGTCCGGTGATGTATTACGATTTGCCGAGCCGTCATTTCGGGCTTCGCGGGGACAATTCCACCCGCAAACGTATTTATAGGGCCGATGATGGGCAACCTCTGCTGTTCGGTTCCAACATGGCCCTGCGCGCCACCGCCTGGCGCGAAATCGCCGACGAGGTCTGCCAAGACAAGGCGGATGTGATGCATGAGGACATCGACATCTCGCTGCATCTGTTGGGCAAGGATCTCAAGACCGTGTATTGTCCGCGGATGATCGCGGGCATCAGCGCACGTCGTATGGACACGTCTCCGGCATCGTTCCTCAACTATATGCGCCGTTTCAAGAACACGTTCAACGCGCATCCGCAGCATTACCGCAAGCACAAGCCGGAAATCCTCATCACCGCGTTATATCCTGTGATGCATCTGCTGTATCCGGTGTGGCAGAAGGTGTTGAACACCGCTGATATCAATCCGGCCGAGGCCGCGTGGATCAACGAGCAGATGGAATTGGCCGAACAGGAAGGCCACGAGCTGTATGACGACACTCCCACTGATGAGGAGTGGAGCGAGAAGCACGAGGAATAGCGATTAGGTATAGCGATTATTCGCGGCGTATTTTCCGCGGATAGCGAACGGACGGCACCGACCATGCGATCGATGCCGTCCGTTTTGTTTTTACGATTGCGGTTTTGCGATTGCGCCTACCGCAGTCGGACCTACATCAGGCTCTTGTAGATGGCGAGGATGTCTTCCTGGGTGGCCTGGCGCGGGTTGCCCGGCGTGCACACGTCGTGGAAGGCGTCATGGGCCAGCGGCTCCAGGTCGGCTTCGGTGGCGCCAACTTCGGAGATCTTGGTCGGGTTCTTCAGATCCACGGTGAGCTTGTGCACCGCCTGGACGGCCTCTTCACGCACGGTTTCGATGTCGCCGGTGTAGGCATCGGCGATACCGAAGGCGTCGGCGATGTCACGGTACTTCTCGCCGGTGTAGTCCTTGTTGTATTCCATGACCGGGGCCAGCAGGATGCCGTTGGCCACACCGTGCGCCACGCCGAGGCGGCCGCCCAGCGGGTGGGCCATGCCGTGCACCAGACCGAGGCCCACGTTGGAGTAGGCCATACCGGTGATGTAGGACGCGTAGGCCATCTGCTCGCCGGCCGGAATGTCGCCGTCGGCGGACTTGGCCAGGTTCTTGGCAATCATGCGGATGGTCTGCATGGACAGGCAGTCGGACAGGCTCCACGCGCCCGGTGTGATATAGCCTCGATGGCGTGGGTCAGGGCGTCGAGTCCGGTGGCCACCTTGAGGCCGCGCGGCATGGAGTCGGTCAGGTCCGGATCCACGAAGGCGACGATTGGGATGTCATGCGGGTCGACGGCCACGAACTTGCGCTTGTTGGCCGTGTCGGTGATCACATAGTTGATGGTCGTTTCGGACGCGGTGCCAGCGGTGGTCGGCACACCGAAAATCGGCACGGACGGGTTCTTGGTGTCGGCCACGCCTTCAAGGGACAGCACGTCGGCGAATTCCGGATTGGCAGTCACGATGCCGATGCCCTTGCAGGTGTCCTGCGGGGAACCACCGCCCAGACCGATCAGGAAGTCGGCTCCGGAGGCTGCGAACTTGGCGACGCCATCCTGGATGCACTCGACCGGCGGATTCGGCTTGACGTTGTCGAACACCTCATACGGCATGCCCGCCTCGTCAAGAACGTCGGTGACCTTCTTGACGGTGCCGGTCTCCAGCAGCACCGGATCAGTGACGATGAACGCCTTGGTGAAGCCATGGGACCTGGCGACGCCCGGAATCTCCTTGATGGCTCCGCGGCCGAAATACGCGGTCTGGTTGAAAATCATGCGATAGACCATAGTGCTCTCCTTTAAGCGACTGTGTGTTCAAGCGAAGACCACGGCATCCATCGCCGCGGCCAACGGTTTCATCATAAGCCCTTTTCCATGCGAGGAAGCACCCACGACACACAGTTTTTTCGTCAATATCCTACAACACCGGCAAAACCGGACAGCATACCGTCCGATGCCCGAAATCCTATTCTTCGGACGACGTGTCTTCTTTGGCGAACACCCACATGACCTCGTCCACGGAATGGGTGTCGGGGAAAATCGTAATCAGGAACCGTTCGCCGTCGTTTCTGACGTAGGCGTACCGTATAGCGCCTTCCCTGCATATCCGGTCGCGGACGTAATCGTAGTCGAACAGCATGCGGAAGCCGTCCCGGTAGGCCGGCGCCACCAATTTGTCGCAATAGTCGAGCAGCATCTCGTGGAAGGAACCGCCATGTTTGTCAAGCATTTTTTGCACATAGCCGGGAACCACGACCGGCCGTTGCGTATCGGCACGCAGATTGACCACATAAGCGATCGAATACCGTGTATTCAAATGCTGCAGCAACGATTCCATGTCTTTGTTGCGTACCAGGATGTCCTCAAGCTGCTTGTTCAACGTGCGCAACTGCCTTTTGCCGCTGCCGCTGGCGTAGTAGCGCTTCTTGTCTTTGCGCATCTCGTTTTCCGCCTGGTTGACCAGATCCGGAATATCCTCGCCGTCATCGGATTCGGCCATGCCCACGGACAGCTCGCAACCGTGATCAAGCAGTTCCTGACGCATATATCCCATCTGTCGGGCGCTCTGCGCCATCGAATGGGCGAAACTGATGATCACGAACTCGTCGCCGCCGATGCGGTAGATATTATCGTCGCCGAAATAGGCGCGCGCCGCGTCCGCAAGCTCGCACAGCACCACGTCGCCTCTGGCATGACCCAAATGATTATTGATCTCATGCAGACCAATCAGATCTATGTACATCACCGTCAACGGCTTGTCATGGGTGGCTTGGATGAATTCCACATCATCGTCGAAAGCGTTGCGGTTGAGCAGCCCCGTCAATGAATCCCGTCGGTACTCCTCGCCGTTCAACCGGACAAAGGACCCTATCGGCAGGTTCCGGCCAACCATCACCACGGCCCATGGATCGCTTTCGGAGCATTCACGTGAGGGAATCACCGCGAAGGAGATCATGCCGGTTCTGGCCAGCACCTCACTGCGGTACACTCCGAACGCGGGTTTCTGCGAGAACAGCAGCGAACGGAGCGAAGCCAGATCCATATCAGTACGGAACCTGTCGGCATCGTCCGGATGCACCACGCGTTCGGCGATCAGCGTCTGCACGTAGGTTTCGAAATCATCGGTTTCCGGCGTCGGCAGTATGCCATCGCGTTTGACCGCGCGGTACTCGCCCGTCTTCACATTCAGTCGGGAGAGTTCCGCCACGCCATTGGCCAGAATCTCGAAGGTGCTGGCGGCGAGCGCGGACGTCTCAAGCATGGTACGGCCGTTGACGGGCACATAGCTGCCATGCATGAAATCGTTTGACATATCCCAGAAATGCCGGTCGTCGGGACGTTCGGCCAACAGCTTCTCCATCCGTCCCACCGGAAGCGGTTCGTGGAAGTAATACCCTTGGATGTACCGGCATCCCACGGACAGCAGCTGGTCGACCTGCTGTTTGGTCTGTGCGCCTTCGGCGATGACCAGCAGTCGCAGCTTTCTGGCCATGTTGACCACCGATTCGACGATTTTCAGCCCTTTGCTGGCATTGTCCTCATCGAGGTCGATGAATTTCATGTCAAGTTTGATCACATCGACGTTGATGTCCTTGAGCATGTTCAGCGACGAATACGCCGATCCGAAATCATCCATCAGCACCGCGATGTTGTCCGCATGCAGCTTGCGGATGGTGCTTTCCACTTTGGACAGGTTCCTGGCCACGGCGCTTTCGGTGATTTCCGCTTGGAGCAGCCGAGCGTTGACATCGTATTCGTTCAGCAGTCCGGTGAGCGTGTCCGCCACATCCATCTGGTCGATGTCCACCATGGAGACGTTCACGGAAATCGGCACCAGATTGCGGCCCTCACGTTCCCAACGTGCCAGCATCCGGACCACGGAACGCCATACGAACACGTCCAGTCGGGAGATTTGTCCGGCCTGTTCCAGCATGGGAACGAACCTGCCCGGAGATACCACACCATATTTGGGGTGGTTCCAACGCACCAGCGCCTCGGCACCGACGATGGCACCCGTAGCCGCATTGCATTTGGGCTGCAGGTAGAAGCAGAACTCGTTGTTGTCGAACGCACGGTCGATCTCGTCGAACGTCAGCTCCGGCACAAGCTCGTCGGTGGACGGCGTCCTGCCCATTTCCGGTGTGTCAGCCAAACAGATTCCTTCCTGTCACCACGTCCTATCCGTGATATTCACCGTTGTACTGTATTCAGGGTGACGTCCTCAACACCCTCGATGGCACGAATCCGCTCGGCGAACGTCATGTCCTTGTCGTCGCAGAACACTTCCACGGCCATCTCCACATGGTCGCCACGCATGGTTTTGGATTTGACGAAGAACTTCGTGCGGCCGAACGCGCGCGTGATGTCGTCCCCGACCGCGTCGGAAGCGTAATGGATCACCGCGATGTACACGCGGCCCTTGTCCTGATGCGAATAGAACAGGGCGAGCATGCCGATCATCACCGCGCCGGCGACCACCACCAGCAGATACATGCCCGCGCCGGCCGCGATGCCGGACGTGATGGCCCAGAACAGGTACAGCAGGTCCATCGGATCCTTCACGGCGGTACGGTAACGCACGATGGACAACGCGCCCACCATACCAAGCGAGATCACGATGTTCGTGCTGATGGCCAATGTGACCATGCAGGTGAGCACGCACATGCCCACCAGCGTCACCGCGAAGCTGCGCGAATACACGACGCCCGTGTAGAACCGCCGGTATACGCAGTAGATGACGATGCCCACCAGCAGCGCCACCAGCAGGGCCAGCGCCATTTTGGGCACGTTGTATTGGCTGAAGGAGTTCAGCACCGATTTCTTGATCATGTCGTTTACGCTCATGGTTTCGCTTTCTCTTTTGCGATTGTTCGGTTATTACGTTTTCTACGATTGCCGATGTTTTCGGCTGCGCGTTTTCGTCCGTCTGTTTTCGGTCTTCCGCGATACGTCCGACCGGTGCGCTCAAGTCACACGCTCGGCACGTTCCAGCCTTCCTGCCAGTAGTCGAAACCCCGCAGATACGAGGCTTTGTCATAGCACAGCACGTATTTCGAGGCGGCCGTTATCTCCTGCGCCTTGCCTGGCAGAATGTCACGCACGATCTGCGGCAGGAATTCGGTGAATTTGACCTCCATCACCAGCTTGCCCGGCTCAAGTACCGGCAGAGTGGGCAGACTACGGTCGAAAAACGTCGAATCCATCCACCGCCGCGCGCACGTTCATATCGAAGGTGATGCGCACCGTGCCCGCGTCGAGGATCCACGGCTCACGCTCGTAATCGACGATCACCCGCGGCCGCAGCACATTGCTCATGTATTCCACATAGAATTCCCGGCACAACGGCTCTTCGCTGTGTTCCAAAAATCCGACGTCGCCGGCCAATATCCGATCGAACTGCCCATGCGTGAGCGACGCGTCCTCTTTGTATATCCAGCTGTCGCGCTTGCGCTTGCGCTCCAACTTGATCACGCGGTCGCTGTAATCGTAAATACGGATACGGTATTTCTTGCGCATCAGCACGCCGTCCACCTTCTCCTGGTAGGCGGTGTTCCAATAATCGTCGAAATACAGGCTGCGAATCATATAGCAGCCGCCACGCGCGTGGCTGTCCTGTTCAAGCAACGGAGCCAAACGCAAGTTCAGATCGGCTTTCTGCCCGTACGAAATCAGATACTTGAGCTCATGCCGGTAATGTTCCTCACAGCGGCGCGGAGGCATGGAAAGCTCCTCGCCGACACGACGGCGGACCCGTTCCAGCAGTTTCGACGCCCCGCCATCACCGCGCATTGACATCCTCCACTATCTTCCCGGATTTGATGTAGAAGCATCTCGTGCCGTACGTCTTGCCGGTGTCGGTCATGTAGTAGTCGAAGGCGTCCTGCGTCTTGCCGGAGGCGTTGCGCGCCCGCACTCGTATGAAATACTGTCCGTCGCCTGGCAGGTCCGTCACCGTCTCCGGCAATGCCAGATCGGTTTTGGAGAAGATGACGTCCTCACACAGATAGTCCTTGGCGACGGTGACGTCGTAGCTCAGATCCTCGCCACGGAAATCGTACGAGGTGTCCCAGCTGAATTTGAGTTTGCCGTCTGCGGCCTGTGGAGCGTCGATGAAAAACGGCATGGGCTTGTCGAAGCTTTCTTTGTAGATCCTGTAGTTCTGCGCGACCTCGTCGTGCAGCTGCCCCGCCACTTCGTCATACTGGGCGCGCGTCAGCGGCTCGTACATGGAATCGGGCGTCCTCCACAAATACTGCCTGGTGATGGACTCGTAGTGGTCCACCATCGTATTGATGCGTTTTGCGCTCATATAGCGGTATTCCCGCTTCACGGCCTTGTCGAGTTCGTCGCGGAACGATTTGGTCTGCAGGCAGCGTTTGAACAGCACGTTGCCCCAATAGTTGCTGACTCCCTGCTCCCAGCTGGAACCGGTGGAGATATTGCGGATCTGGTTCTCCTTGCGCATGAGCATGCCGTCATTGTCCCAGTCCAGCACATAGAAGGTGTCGGAATTCGTAGGGCTGTACAGGTACATGTTGCGGCTCTGCGTGTCGGTGTTGCCGGTCAGCAGCTGGAACGCCATCCAGTATGCGAGATTTTCCGTATCGAAATATTTGCCGAGGATGCTGCTCATCGGCACCGAATAATCGTTGAGCTGGTTGAGCATGGCGATGAGTTTGGTATGGTCGCTGTTGCCTTTGACCTCCAGCTTCTCCTCGAATTTCGACAGATTGTATTTGGGATCGTCGGCGAGTCTGATCACGTCCGCGTCGCGTTGGAATTCGAAGTAGTTGACCTTGTACAGCTGGCCGTTCTTGTCGAGGCCGTGCGCTTGGAGCGCGCTTTTGTTGAGCTGCTCCACCTGCGTGTACAGGCCATAGTCGTCGAAGGAGTTGGAACCGGAGGTTTCGTCCTTGACGTACAGGTGCACGAATTGCGTGCGCAGTCCCATCATCTGGTCGATGCCGCGGATCAGGTCGTATGCCATCTTGTTGCGGAATCGCAGCCCTTCGCCCATATGCTTGTTCAATGCGATGGTGCGCTGCCCGCGCCATTTGCCTTTGCCGCTTTTCAGCTCGATTTTGTAGTTCTTCTGCTTATTGAGACTGGACGACTGGCCGCGCACCTGCACGGTGGCGTTCGGCGCTTTTTCACCGTAGCCGAGTTCGCCGGATACAGGCCCCTGTTCGTCGCCGACCTGCAGCAGACCGTTGACTTGGTACCGGTTGGTGCGCATGGCCGCGTAATCATCCACGGAATACTGGTTGATTTCGCTCCAACTGTGGTCGGTGCCTTCCGACTTGTTGCCGCGCGAGACCGTCAGATACATGGTTTCCACACCGCTGTCGTCATACACCTTGTACAGCGAGTCGTTGTCACGCAGATGCGCGCCGTCAAGCCCCTGCGTGGCGCTTTTCTTGACTTTCTCATGCTTTCCTTGCGATTGCGCCGCCGATTTGTCTGCCGTGGAACCACTGTCCGCAGCGTTTCCGCAGGCGACGCAGGAGAACGTCGTCACGACCGTGGCGATGATCGCCACGCATTTGAATATGGCATTGCGGCCGCACGGCCGATTACCCATCGTCATTCGTCCGTTCCTTTCCATGCTTTCCACGCTTTCCCTCATGATTCCTTCCGTCCGAAAGTTCCATGCAGCCGTTCGCCGAATTCGTCCAACGCTTCGCCCAGTTTCGTAAACCATCCGCGCTTTTCGGTCGCCACAATCGGCTGCGCGCCGAGCACACGATACGGCAGATTGTCGGTGAACACCGCCAATCGCACGACCGCGGCCAGCAGGAACGTCGACGCGCCCAGCAGGAAGCCGAATCCCATCAGCGTGACCGGAACGAACTGCGAAATGACAGTCAAGACCGTGGCCGACCCGGCGAATATCGCGGCGCAGCACACCGCGCCGAAGTAATCAGTGAAATACAGCAG
>ENA-OQCR01000132-OQCR01000132.1-human-gut-metagenome-genome-assembly--contig:-NODE-132-length-11361-cov-1.213904_pt1 | contig 11361 bp, 16 predicted proteins | sample MGYA00242763_ERZ504589 | MGnify/ENA primary metagenome ERZ504589 (study PRJEB26092, sample SAMD00036321) | human gut metagenome | host: Homo sapiens | study: EMG produced TPA metagenomics assembly of...
CTACATCGGTGAGATGCAGGTAAGACACCGTATGAGACTCCTAAGGATGCAGATCACTCCAAGGGAACTCTTACCATGGCAACAAACGCAACCTTCCAGCCATACGAATACTATGACGGAGATAAGATCGTAGGTATTGATGTTGATATCGCTCAGGCTGTCTGCGACAAGCTTGGATATGAGCTGAAGGTCGAGGATATGGAGTTTGATGCGATCGTAAATTCTGTTAAATCCGGAAAAGCTGATTTCGGTGCTGCAGGAATGACAGTAACAGAGGATCGTAAAAAGAGCGTTGATTTCACTGATCCGTACACAACTGCAGAGCAGGTTGTTATTGTAAAGAAATAATTTTGCACAGAGAAATCAGAGGATTCTGAACGGATAAGCTGAGAAACAGATATTCGTTGCAGGGTTCAGTAGCGAATGATCAGGTTCCGGATATCCGGGTATGTTTTCCGGATTTCGGAACCTGTAGTTTTGGAAAGGGTGGAAATTTTTGAGTCTTATTGAACAGTTTCAGTTTAACTTTCTGGACGACAATCGCTGGCAGTTCATTTTGTCCGGTTTGAAAAAATACCATCATCATTACTTTTTTTGCTGTACTTCTTGGTATTTTTCTGGGATTTGTCATTGCTATTGTCCGTTCTACACATGATAAGACAGGTAAGCTTAAGATCCTTAATGTGATCTGTCGTGTTTATCTGACTGTGATCCGCGGTACACCAACGATGGTACAGCTGCTGATCGTATTTTATGTTATTTTTGCAACCATAGATCCGGGTAAGAATAGTTGTTGCCATTATCGCCTTTGGTATGAACTCTGCTGCATACGTGGCTGAGATCGTCCGTTCCGGTATCATGTCTATTGATCAGGGACAGTTTGAGGCAGGACGGAGCTTGGGTCTTAACTATACACAGACTATGATCAAGATCATTCTTCCGCAGGCGGTCAAGAACATCCTGCCGGCCCTTGGAAACGAGCTGATCGTACTTTTGAAGGAGACATCCATCAGTGGTTATATCGGACTTATGGATCTGACCCGTGGCGGAGACATTATCCGAAGCCAGACCTACAGTGCACTGTTCCCGCTGCTGGTAGTAGCTGCGATCTATCTTGTGATCGTTTGTTTTCTTACCTATCTGGTAGGAAGACTTGAAAGGAGGCTGAGAACCAATGAGCGTAAGTAATGAAGTGCTTCTGGATGTGCAGGGACTTGAAAAGGCCTATGGCGGCAATCAGGTTCTCAACGGGATCACCACACAGATCCGCAGAGGTGAAGTAGTAGCCATTATCGGACCATCCGGCTGTGGTAAATCTACATTCCTCCGTTCCCTGAATCTCCTTGAGGAGCCGACCGGGGGAAAAATCCTCTTTGAGGGAACCGACATCACAGATTCCAAGGTGGATATCAACCGTCATCGTCAGAAGATCGGAATGGTATTCCAGCAGTTTAATCTTTTTCCACATAAGACAGTAAAAGAGAACATTATGCTCGCACCTGTGACTCTGAATCTTATGAGTAAGGAAGAGGCTGAAAAAACGGCACTGGAGCTTCTGGAGCGAGTAGGTCTTCCGGATAAGGCAGATTCCTATCCGGACATGCTTTCCGGCGGTCAGAAGCAGCGTATCGCCATTGCAAGATCTCTTGCCATGAACCCGGACGTGATGCTGTTTGATGAGCTACATCTGCTCTTGATCCGGAGATGGTAGGAGAGGTCCTGGAACTGATGCAGGAGCTTGCAAGATCCGGCATGACCATGGTTGTGGTAACTCATGAGATGGGCTTTGCCCGCGAGGTGGCAACCAGAGTCCTCTTCATTGATGAAGGAAAGATCCAGGAAGAAAATTCTCCTAAGGAATTCTTTGCAAATCCAAAGAATAAAAGACTTCGTAGAGTTCTTTCAAAGATCATTATAATGACATTATAAATATAAGAATATTATAAACGGATGCTTTATCCTCCTGTGGAAATGCTGCAGGAGATAAAGCATCCGTTTTTTGTAGTGCTAGTTGCAAAAAAATCTTTTTTCTTTCCGCTGCTCAGTGGATTTCTTCACCGGCAGTTTTCTGTGCGGCTTTTATTTCGTTGTAACAGTATTTGATGATAGATTTTCTGGTTATGATCCCGATGAAGGAGCCCTGGTCATCTACCACCGGTACGAAGTTCTGATTAATGGCACGATCCAGGAGATCTTCCATATTGGAATCTGCATGGACCGGTTTGTAGGTGGCACGGCGTGGGATCGCCATGATCGGGATTCCCTCTGTTTCCTTGATGTCGTGGATATCTGCACGGCGCATGCCCCAGAGGAGATCTCCCTCTGAGATGGTGCCGAGATATTTGCCGTCCATGGTGAGGATAGGAATGCAGGAGTACTTGCGGTGCTCCATTTTTTCAAGGGTCTGGCGAAGCGTTTCATCCTCAAAGATGTAGGCTACTTCGCTTTTGGGAATCAGAAAAAACAGAATGTTCACGTTATTACCTCATTTCCGCGAAAATTATAAATAAATCTGTAGGCTGTTTTAGAGAAGCTGAAGTCCGTGTGTCTCTGCAGCATCTGTGATCTCCTTCGGCCAGAGAGAGACATGTACTTCTCCGATGTGTGCTTTACGAAGGAAGAACATACAGATCCTAGACTGTCCGATACCACCACCGATGGTGTACGGAAGCTCTTTGTTCAGGATGGCCTTCTGGAATGGAAGCTCTCTTCGGTCATCACAGCCTGCTTCGGTAAGCTGGCGGTCAAGTGCGTCCTCGTCAACACGGATTCCCATTGAGGAAAGCTCAAGGGCAATGTCAAGTACCGGATAGTATACGAGGATATCACCGTTCAGTTCCCAGTCATCATAGTCCGGGGCACGTCCGTCGTGGCGCTCGCCGTTGGTGAGGGTTTTGCCGACTTTCATAAGGAAGACAGCGCCCTTTTCACGGGTGATCCGATATTCACGTTCCTTCGGTGTACAGTCCGGATACATGTCAAGAAGCTCCTGAGTTGTGATAAAGAAGATATCCTTCGGAAGGATCTCCTCGATGTAGTCATACTGTACAGCCATGTATTTCTCAGTTTTACGAAGGACACTGTAAATGGTGCGTACGGTTTCCTTGAGAGTCTCCATGGAACGTTCTTCTTTGGAGATGATCTTTTCCCAGTCCCACTGGTCTACGTAAACAGAGTGGATATTGTCCAGATCTTCATCCCGGCGGATGGCTACCATATCTGTGTAAAGACCTTCTCCGTGAGAAAATCCGTATTTTTTCAGTGCGTAGCGTTTCCATTTGGCAAGGGAGTGTACGATTTCGGCGTTGCTTCCTTCGATAGCCTTGATATCAAAGCTTACCGGGCGCTCTACACCATTAAGGTTGTCATTAAGGCCGGATTCCGGTGCTACAAATGTTGGAGCGGATACTCGAAGAAGGTTCAGCTTCTGTGAGAGTGTCTGCTGGAAGAAATCTTTTACTGTTTTGATCGCAATCTGTGTGTCATGGAGGTTCAGGTCTGCATGATAGGTTGCGGGGATTGTGATTGTATTCATTATCGGCTCCTCCTGATGATTTTTAGGCTTATTGCTCTGTGGGGTATTATAGCAGAAAATGGGTGGAGTGGCAATATAATGAGAGGGGAAGTCTTTTGGGGTATCGTAGAAAAATACTGGGTATTAAATGCCTGGTGTGATATACTGAAAAAAGAATGCTTATGTTTACGACGGAAATATAAATAATCCGTTTTGACGGATAGAATGGAGGGAGCTTATGGCAGGTCAAAGGTGTCAGGTTTGTGGGGGTAAGGTTGTAAATGGCAGGTGTTCATTATGTGGGATGCCTTACAGAAATGATGAGGTGTTATATCATCTGAATGAGCCCCGGGAGATACATTATAAACATGCTTCCGCCAAAGTGCGGGATATGATGCGGCAGTATGGACAGGATGCTGATCAAACAACACAACATAACGGAAACGTAAACCGGAATACGAACGCAAACCGGAATACGAACGCAAACCGGAATACAAACATAAACCGGAATACAAACATAAACCGGAATACGAATGCAAGCCGCAATACCGATTTGAATCGGAATCTAACCGGAAGCCGGAATACAGGTGCAGCAGCCGGACGTAAGACTGCAGCGGCAGTTAATACCAGGAATAAAACAACGGTGGGCAGAAATCGTGCAGAAGTTTTAGATCAGGGAAAAAAACAGCAAAAAAAAGATCAGAAAAGCAGCGGGGCAGGCTGGATCATATGGTTTATAGTGACACTGGCCATTCTGCTTCCGAAGTTATGGGATTTTCTTGCAGACTGGATCGGAACGAATTTGTGAGAATATTTCTGCAGTGAGATCAGGCAGTGCTAAGTGTCTGTATTTTCGTGTATACAGAAATATCCCTTTTCTTTTCTCCTCAGCTGTGTTATACTCATGCCTAGCACAACATATAGATGAAAAACAATATATAGAGGATATAGGTACTATATATAGTATTTTGCACAGCGACTTATATATAGCACAGGGAGGGATGAGCAATGTTATATGTGATCAAGAAAGACGGGACAAGAGAGGAGTTTAATCCGCAGAAGATCGTGGCTGCCGTGAACAAATCCGCAGAGCGTATTCTTTATACTTTTTCAGACGAGGAGAAGGATTTTATCTGCCGTTTTGCCCAGGAGCATGCGGATTCCCTTGGAAAGAATGAGATTGAGATCCAGGAGATGCACAATATCGTGGAGGGGGCTCTGGAGCGTGTGAATCCGGCAGTTGCCAAGAGCTACCGTGATTATCGGAATTACAAGCTGGATTTTATCCATATGATGGATGATGTCTATACCAAGAGTCAGGCGATCCGTTATATCGGTGATAAAAGTAATGCCAATACAGACAGCGCCCTTGTTGCCACGAAACGAAGCCTGATCTTTAATGAGCTGAACAAGGAACTCTATCGGAAGTTTTTTATGAACCGTAATGAGCTTCAGGCATGTAAGGACGGCTACATTTATATTCATGACCAGTCTGCACGTCTGGATACCATGAATTGCTGTCTGTTCGATGTGGCAGCTGTTTTAAGTGGCGGTTTTGAGATGGGCAATGTCTGGTATAACGAGCCGAAGACTCTGGATACAGCCTTTGATGTTATGGGGGATATCATTCTCAGTACAGCAGCACAGCAGTATGGTGGCTTTACAGTGCCGGAGGTTGATAAGATCCTGGCACCGTATGCAAAGAAGAGCTATGATAAATATATTTCCGAATTTATGAAATACTCGGATGAGAGCTGGAGTGGCCGTGAGGAGAGAGCTATTGAGTAGCTCTTGATAAGGTCCGCAGGGATTATGACCAGGGCTGGCAGGGAATTGAGTACAAGCTGAATACCGTCGGTTCTTCCAGAGGTGATTATCCGTTTGTTACGGTGACACTTGGTCTCGGAACCGAGCAGTTTGAGAAGATGTGTACAATTTCCCTTCTTGAGGTCCATCAGGGAGGACAGGGTAAGGCCGGACACAAGAAACCGGTACTTTTCCCGAAGATCGTATTTCTTTATGACAAAGAGATCCATGGTCCCGGAAAGTGCTGTGAGGATATTTTTGAGGCTGGTGTGGAGTGTTCCTCCAAAACCATGTATCCGGACTGGCTGTCTATGTCCGGCGCAGGCTATATTTCCAGTATGTACAGGAAATACAAGAAGGTCATCAGCGATGGGATGCCGTGCTTTCTTAAGTCCGTGGTATGAGCGTGGCGGTATGGAGCCGGCGGATGAGAATGATACGCCTGTTTTTGTGGGACGTTTTAACATTGGTGCGGTAAGCCTTCATCTTCCGATGATCCTTGCAAAGGCCAGAGCGGAGAGCAGAGATTTTTATGAGGTTCTGGATTTCTATCTGGAAATGATCCGTAACCTGCACATTCGCACTTACGAATATCTGGGACAGATGCGTGCATCCACCAACCCGCTTGCATACTGTGAAGGCGGTTTCTACGGCGGACATCTGAAACCGAATGAAAAGATTGGCAAGATCCTGAAGCCTATGACAGCTTCCTTCGGTATCACAGCGTTAAATGAGCTCAGGAACTTTACAATGGCAAATCCATTGCCGAGGATGGGGCGTTTGCTCTGGAGGTTCTGAAATATATCAATGACAAGGTAAATCAGTACAAGAAGGAAGATGGTTATCTTTATGCGATCTACGGAACACCGGCAGAGAGTCTTTGTGGCCTGCAGGTAGAGCAGTTCCGTAAGATGTATGGAATCATTGAGGGCGTTTCTGACAGACCATATGTGAGCAACAGCTTCCACTGCCATGTAACAGAGGATGTGACTCCGATCGAGAAACAGGATCTGGAGGGACGTTTCTGGGAACTCTGCAATGGAGGTAAGATTCAGTATGTACGTTATCCGATCGGCTACAATAAGGAAGCTATCCGTACACTGATCCGCAGAGCCATGGATCTGGGATATTATGAGGGAGTGAACCTTTCTCTTGCATACTGTGACGATTGTGGTCATGAGGAACTGGAGATGGATGTATGCCCTGTCTGCGGTTCCAGAAATCTGACCAAGATCGACCGTATGAACGGATATCTTTCCTACAGCCGTGTCCATGGAGATACCCGCCTGAATGAGGCGAAGATGGCTGAGATCGCTGAGCGAAAATCTATGTAAATGTTGGCTGTCCGATCAACTGTGGAACAGTGATCGGATGTGGAGCCAGACAGTATAAAAATATCCCGCAGAGCTGCCGGTAAGACCAGCAGCCGTCTGCGGGATATTTTTATGTAAAGTGAAGTTTTATAGTTCACTTTGTATTCTGAGTCCGTAAAATGATCATTTAATGATAGTTCCGGTCTTCTCACGGTAGCCGTCTTTTGCATGGGCCATGTCTGTGATGATGGTACGGCGTCCGGTTCCCTTCTCCACGAAGGAAACACCTGCTTCGATCTTAGGAAGCATGGAGCCTGCCGCAAACTGTTTGCCGGCAATATATTTCTTGGCATCTTCTGTGGAAATAGTATCCAGATAAGATTCGTGATCCGTATTATGGTCAAGGCTTACTTTCTCGACGCTTGTAAGGATCATCAGAGTGTCAGCGTTCAGTTCTTCTGCAAGAAGTCCTGCTGCCAGGTCTTTCTCGATGATGGCGCTGGCACCATTCAGCTGAGTTCCCTGCTCAAGAACCGGGATTCCGCCGCCGCCTGCGGCAATGACGATCTGCTCTGCTGCAGAGAGGACCTTTACGGTTTCAATCTCTACGATCTTCTGTGGCTTCGGTGCTGCAAGGATACGTCTGTATTGGCCCTCGCCCACCTTTGTGACAAAGTTTCCTTTTTCTTCTTCAGCCTCGGCCTCTTCTGCGTTAAGAACACGTCCAATGATCTTCTCCGGCTCTGCAAATGCTTCATCGTATGGATCGATGACAACCTGTGTCAGAACTGTGCTGACCGGTTTGTAGATCCCTCTGGAGATAAGCTCAGCACGGATGGCGTTCTGAAGGTCATAGCCGATATAACCCTGGCTCATGGCGGAACATACGGACATTGGTGCAAATGTATAATCAGGATGTGCCTTACCGAATTCATTCATTGCGGTGTGGATCATCCCTACCTGCGGACCGTTGCTGTGGGAGATCACTACGCGGGTTCCCTCCTCTACCAGATCTGCGATTACCTTCGCTGCGAGTTTTGTAGCTGTTTTTTGCTCTGGAAGTGTGGTGCCAAGTGCCCGGTGGCCTAATGCAACTACTACGGTTTTTTCGCTCATAGGAAATACCTCGTTTCTCTTTAAAATTGGAATGAAATCAGTTACTGTATCCAGTAACGAGTACATCGAAAACGACGTACGAGTATTATATTTTATTATAAAAGACCTATGTGGGAAATGCAATAGAAAATCGAGTGTTTTCCAAGACAGGAAAAACCGCCTGATCCAGTCAGACGGTTTGATTCCTACTATTTTTTGAGGGGGGAGATAGAGAGTGGTTTTTCATCTATCCAACACCTATTATATAGAGAAAATATGTTTAAAATATGTCGTTAATCTAAAAGAAATGGAAAATTTATAAAGAAAGTTTAAACAAACTTTATAATTTTTATATCCGGTTGCGCATGGTCTGAAAATGTGATACATTGAAAAAGTCTTGATCCTGCATTCTGCGGGATCTGTTCACGCATCGTTTCGATGCAGAAATCCATTTTATTTTATCGAAAAAAATATTGATCATGCACCATTTGCCGGGGAGGGATGCCTTTGTCTGTGGAAAAGTAAGTTTCTGTAAAAAAAAACATGTGTATAAGAAATGCCAGATCAGGCAGAAATGAGGAAAAGCCATGAAAAACAGAATATGGAAACAGATGAAGAAAGCCGGAATTGTGACAGTGCTGGCAGGAGCCATGCTGGGGGGAACAATAGAACCGAAGCTGACTCTGGGAGCAGATTTTTTGCCGGGACAGGCACCGTTTATCGATCAGAGTGTGTTCTGGAAAGACATAGAATCCGGACAGGCGGAGCTTGGGATCCGGATTCGCGGCCTGAATGAATGGCTGTCCGGGAGAAGATTTTCGGAGGATAAGGAGAAAAATGAGAAGTGGGACGATGAAATTCAGAAGATTGAAGATCCATCGGTGGAGCAGGAAGAAGAGATAGAACAGGAGCTGCCGGAGGATGACTTGCAGCAGGAAGAAGAGCCAAAACAGGAACTTCCAAAGGATGAGGATGACTTGCAGCAGGAAGAGAAGACAGAACAGGAATTGCCGGTGGATAAGGTTGTGGAAGGAATCGGAATAGAAATGGAGGAAGCATATGAGCACGTGGAGCAGCTGGCATCCGGGGAAACAGTACAGCCGGAGGATGAAGAGCAGGAGAAAACGGGTCCGCTCACACCGGAAGGAACGGCGCCCGGAGGGGAAAATGTAGGGAATGAAGAGGAAGGTGAGTCTGAGGAGACGCAAAAGCTGACGCTGGTCACGTATATTTCGGAGTATTTTGTTCCGGAAACGGATTCTGTCCCGAAAAATATGGTTGCACAGCAGATTTCTGTAAGGAGTCAGAGCGGTGAAGCTACAGAGATCACAAAGCTGGAAAGCGTGCTGAACGTGGAGCAGAACGGGCAGGATGAGATCTTTTTCCGTATCCCGCTGATCCTGCGGCAGGAATACCGTTTTCCGGCAGAGAAAAGCAGTTATCCTGTGATTCAGGAGGAACCGCTTCAGAAGGACTGTACCGGTGCGGGAACCTTTCTCATGACAGAAGAAAACGGGGGAAGAGCTGGTGATCGCAGAGGGAATCTCGCCTATGCTGGACGTGGAGGCTGCTGAGGCTGATATGGAATTGTCGGTAATTGCACAGAATAAAAAAATGAAAGCAGGGCAGACCATCCGTTATCAGGTAGAGATAGCCAATACCGGAAAGCTGGATCTTGCAGATATCCGTCTGACCAGCAGCCTTTCATGCCCTAAGATCCGGCAGCTGTGGGAAGATGCAGAAGGCCTTCTAACAGAAGGGGCTGTGGCGGAATTTGCAGAATTAAAAGCCGGAGAGAGCAGGAGCTTTTATGTACAGGCGCCGCTTCTGGATGAACAGGAAAAAGATCTGGAGCACCAGGTGGAAGCAGAGGCCAGGGTGAAGGACAGAGTGGAGGAGGTGATCCGGAAGAACGCTTCCACTATAAATGGTCTGGAGGCACTGAAGGCGGATCTTTCTGTAAAGAAAACTGCAGACAAAGAAACCGCTGCACCGGGTGAGACTGTGACCTATCAGATCTGTATCGTGAATACCGGTGAAAAAACGCTTCATTCGGTTGTGGGAACGGAGCGCTTTCAGGCAGCAGGGATCCATGCACAGTTTCTGGAGCAGGAAGGTGTAACGCTCAACAGCAGCCGTACAAAGGCAATGATCCAACAGATCCCGCCGGGAGAGGCAGTTTCTCTTCAGGCTGTGGTGAAGATCCCGGGAAAAACAGCGGATCAGAAGCTTTTTAACCAGGTGACGGTCACAAGCAAGGAAACCGGAGAGCGATTGATGGAGGCCTCCGCTTCTGTCATGGTAAAAGGAGAGGTGCTATTACGCCGGAAGAAGGGCTGCCTTTGCAGGGAGATGACCAGGGTCCGGCTTCCGGTCAGATACAGATGGCAAGAACTGCGTCCACACATCCGAAGACCGGAGATGATACCAGGAGGGATTTGTGGACGCTTCTGGCAGTGACAGCTTTGGTGACTGTGCTGGGCGGCATCTGGCTCCGGAAAAAATATGCGGATATTTATGGAAAAAGCTGATGTTACTGAGAACGGAGTGAACAGTAACAAGCTGATATTTTACAAGGCGGCCGTACCTCAAAGAAACGTTGAAAACAGGGGGGAGGTGTGCTATTCTATATGGTATGTACAGAAAATAAGAACAGTATATTTCCCGCCTCCGGTGTGCTGCCGTCAGACCGGAAAAAGGGAAGATGGAGGAGAAAAATGAATCTTTTATCCTTATTGGAACATCTTGAATACAAATGCCTTCAGGGAAGTACAGAGCAGGAGGTTTCTTCTGTTGTATATGATTCCCGCAAAGTAGAAGAAGGGAGCCTTTTTATCTGCATCAGAGGTGCGGTCGTGGATGGACATAAATTTATACCTGATGTTGTGGCAAAGGGTGCGAAGACACTCATCGTGGAAGAAGCGGTGGAGGCACCGGAGGATGTGACAGTGATCCAGGTAGAGGATACCCGTTACGCCATGGCCTTTATTTCAGCAGCATGGTTCGGACATCCGGCAGAAAAGCTCAAAACCATCGGTATCACCGGAACCAAAGGAAAAACAACTACAACCTATATGGTGAAATCGATCCTTGAGAATGCCGGATATAAGGTTGGTCTGATCGGAACCATCGAGCTGTTATCGGGGAGAAGCATATCCCGGCAGCCAACACGACACCGGAATCCTATATGGTACAGAAATATTTTCATGATATGGTAGAAGCAGGCTGCGATGCGGTCGTTATGGAGGTTTCCTCACAGGGACTGATGCTTCACAGGACACAGGGATTTGTGTTTGATTTTGGAATTTTCACAAATATTGAACCAGATCATATCGGACCGAATGAGCACAAGGACTTTGATGATTATCTGCACTGCAAATCCATGCTTCTCAAACAGTGTAAGGTTGGTATCGTAAATCGTGACGATGAACACTTTGACCGCATTATCGAAGGCCACACCTGTAAACTTGAAACCTATGGATTTTCCGAAAAAGCAGAATCTCCGTGCAGAGGACGCCAGACTCGTTGGAAGAAAGGGCTATCTGGAAATTTCCTATCATGTTAAGGGACTTATGGATTTTCCTGTGGAGATCGATATTCCAGGTAAGTTCAGCATTTACAATTCTCTGACTG
>ENA-OQCR01000133-OQCR01000133.1-human-gut-metagenome-genome-assembly--contig:-NODE-133-length-11340-cov-2.323731_pt1 | contig 11340 bp, 7 predicted proteins | sample MGYA00242763_ERZ504589 | MGnify/ENA primary metagenome ERZ504589 (study PRJEB26092, sample SAMD00036321) | human gut metagenome | host: Homo sapiens | study: EMG produced TPA metagenomics assembly of...
TTGCTGGCGCGATTCGATGCCCGTCGTGCCTGGGGGCCGGCCGTGTGCCGGCGCGATGGCGTGGCGGTGCGTGGTGGCTTGAGAACTGGATAGTGGACGCGAGCAAAACAAGGGTTTTTGTATCTTTGTTTTGCTGTTGATTTCGAATCGAACTCTATTGTTCGTTTCGATCGTTTTGTGATCATTTTTAGTGTGATGATTTGTCGTCTGGGAATTTGCTAGAGGAATCTTGCGGCCATGCACTTTCGTGGTGTGTGTTGCTTGCAAGGGCGTATGGTGGATGCCTTGGCAGACAGGACCGATGAAGGACGTTTGAGGCTGCGATATGCCTCGGGGAGCCGCCAACAGGGCTTTGATCCGAGGATTTCCGAATGGGGGAACCCACCGACCGTCATGGGTCGGTACCGGCTTCGGCCGGGGGGTACGCAGGGAAGTGAAACATCTCAGTACCTGCAGGAAAGGATATTCCGTGAGTAGTGGCGAGCGAAAGCGGATGATGGCCAAACCTTGCGCGTGTGATACCCGTCGGGGGTTGCGCGCGGGGTGTTGCGGGATCGCGTGCGCCGGCTCCGACGGGCCGGCCGGCAGTTTTAGAAAACCATGTGTCAGGGGAACCGGGTTGAATACCGGGCCGCAGAGGGTGAGGGCCCCGTACCTGAACGCGCATGGTCTGCCGATCGCGTCTCCCAAGTAGCACGGGTCCCGTGGAACCCCGTGCGAATCCGCCCAGACCGTTGGGTAAGCCTGAATATTCCTGTCTGACCGATAGCGAACGAGTACCGTGAGGGAAAGGTGAAAAGTACCCCGGGAGGGGAGTGAAACAGTCTCTGAAACCGTGCGCCTACAATCCGTCGGAGCCCTTTTGTGGGGTGACGGCGTGCCTATCGAAAAATGAGTCTGCGAGTCAGTGGCATGTGGCGAGCATAACCCGTGTGGGGTATGCGTAGCGAAGGCGAGTCTTAAAAGGCGTTTGAGTCGCGTGTCCTGGACCCGAAGCGGGATGATCTAGCCCTGAGCAGGTTGAAGCGCGGGTAAGACCGCGTGGAGGACCGAACCCACCTGGGTTGAAAACCGGGGGGATGACTTGGGGCTAGGGGTGAAAGGCCAATCAAATTCCGTGATAGCTGGTTCTCTCCGAAATGCATTTGGGTGCAGCGTCGGGTCATTACGTCCCGGGGGTAGAGCTACTGGATGCTTGCGGGCCCGTATCGGGTACCAACAGCAACCAAACTCCGAATACCGGTGACGCGTATCCCGGCAGTGAGTCGGCGGGGGATAAGCTTCGTCGTCGAAAGGGAAACAGCCCAGACCGTCGTCTAAGGTCCCGAAGCGTGTGCTAAGTGGAAAGGATGTGGAGTCGCATAGACAGCCAGGAGGTTGGCTCAGAAGCAGCCATCCTTGAAAGAGTGCGTAACAGCTCACTGGTCTAGTGGTTCCGCGCCGACAATGTAGCGGGGCTCAAGCACACCACCGAAGACGCGGCAGCAATCTTCATGGTTGCTGGGTAGGAGAGCGTCCTGCGAGGGGCGAAGCGGCCGGGTAACCGTGCCGTGGACTTCGTGGGAGTGAGAATGCAGACATGAGTAGCGAGAGACGGGTGAGGATCCCGTCCGCTGGATGACCAAGGGTTCCGGGGCCACGTTCGTCGTCCCCGGGTGAGTCGGGTCCTAAGGCGAGGCCGACAGGCGTAGTCGAATGGATGAACGGGTGGATATTCCCGTACCGACCATGGACCGGCAAAACCGAGACGGTGAGTACTAACCTCCGCCTCGTGGTGGTTCCTTCCTTCGGGTTGGTATCGCCGCGTGGTGTTGGGACTGTAGCCGCAGTAGGTCAGCGCAGGGGTGACACGGAATGGGAGCCGGCCGCGGAGGTGGTTTTCCGTGGTCAAGCACGCAGCCAGTCATGTAGGCAAATCCGCATGGCGCGCATGGCGAGGTGTGATGATGGGAGCCGTTATGGCTCGATATCCGGTTGTCCAGGCCGTCGAGAAAAGCCTCGGCGTGAGGGCCATGGCCGCCCGTACCCCAAACCGACACTGGTGGTCAGGTAGAGAATACCAAGGCGATCGAGCGAATCCTGGTCAAGGAACTCGGCAAATCACTCCCGTGCCTCGGTATAAGGGAGACCCGCTGGGGTGAACCGGCTAGCCCGGGGAGCTTTGGTGGGTGGCACAGACCAGGGGGTAGCGACTGTTTACCAAAAACACAGGTGCATGCGAAGGCGAAAGCCGCTGTATATGCACTGACGCCTGCCCGGTGCCGGAAGGTTAAGAGGATCCGTCAATCCCTTCGGGGATGAAGCGGTGAATTCAAGCCCCGGTAAACGGCGGTGGTAACTATAACCATCCTAAGGTAGCGAAATTCCTTGTCGGGTAAGTTCCGACCTGCACGAATGGCGTAACGACTTCCCCACTGTCTCGACCAGGAGCTCGGCGAAATTGCAGTACGAGTAAAGATGCTCGTTAAGCGCAGAAGGACGAAAAGACCCCGGGACCTTTACTATACCTTGGTATTGGCGTTAGGCGCGGATTGTGTAGCATAGGCGGGAGGCTTCGAAGCGTGGGCGCCAGCCCGTGTGGAGCCGCAAGGTGAAATACCGCTCTGTTCTCGTTTGACGTCTAACCTCGACAAGTCATCCTTGTCAGGGACAGTGCCTGGCGGGTAGTTCAACTGGGGCGGTTGCCTCCCAAAGAGTAACGGAGGCGCTCAAAGGTCCGCTCAGCCCGGTTGGCAATCGGGTGTCGAGTGTAATCGCACAAGCGGGCTTGACTGCGAGGACGACGGTCCGAGCAGGGACGAAAGTCGGAGATAGTGATCCGGTGCCGGCGCACGGGCGCGGCATCGCTCAACGGATAAAAGGTACCCCGGGGATAACAGGCTGATCATTCCCAAGAGTCCATATCGACGGGATGGTTTGGCACCTCGATGTCGGCTCGTCGCATCCTGGGGCTGGAGCAGGTCCCAAGGGTTCGGCTGTTCGCCGATTAAAGCGGCACGCGAGCTGGGTTCAGAACGTCGTGAGACAGTTTGGTCTCTATCCTCTGCGCTCGTTGGAATCCTGAGGAGGCCTGCCCATAGTACGAGAGGACCTGGGTGGACGAACCTCTGGTATGCCGGTTGTCGCGCCAGCGGCACGGCCGGTTGGCTACGTTCGGGAGGGATAACCGCTGAAAGCATCTAAGCGGGAAGCCTGCTCCAAGATTAGGATTCCATGGATCTTCGAGATCCTGTAGCCCGCATGTTGAACACGTGTTTGATAGGCCGGAGGTGGAAGCCCCGTGAGGGGTGGAGCCGACCGGTACTAACGGGCGACGGCGACACAACAATTCCGATCCTCTTGTGGAGGGTTGGTTCCGCGTCTTTCCTGTGCTGGATCGTCCTGGACGGCAATATGCGTTGGGATGGTCACGAATACGATTTAAACGATAGGCGTTTGCCTCGCGTCCGCTAGCCGGTTCCCGAACCGCCACATGATAATTGAATGGCCGGAATGGCCGCCATGTTTTGGCTGTCGTTCCGTGATCGCGGTTTTGCGGTGGTCATAGCCCTGGTGAGACGCCCGGTCCCATTCCGAACCCGGTAGCTAAGGCCAGGCGCGGCGATGGTACTGCACTCGAGAGGGTGTGGGAGAGTAGCACGCCGCCGCTTCACATGTTGGGCCTCCCGGTCGAGCCTTTGGCTCCCGGGAGGTCCCTTTTTTCATGCTCTCTTTCCGGGCTTCCCGGCGGGCGTCGCTCCAGGAACCCTTTTTTCGTATCTTTTCCCATGCTTACCGAATCCCGTTGCCTATTGGATTCCATCGGCGGCAATATAGCATCTACAGTGTGCGAAATAAGAAGTATCCGTAGTAAAGGCAGCCGATCGCTCATACCTGTTGCACAACCTTGACACGTATGCCCAACTCTGCAAACCAGCAGTGCGACACGCCGATTTGGCTTTTTGCTGCTCCTGTTGTATTCTAGTCAAGTTGCGCTTAACGGATAGACACCGGAAAGCGTTGCATAATTGGAGAATTCGCCTAGTGGTCTATGGCGCACGCTTGGAAAGCGTGTTGGTGTAACAGCCTCACGAGTTCGAATCTCGTATTCTCCGCCCGGATTGAAACCCTGGAAACCGTTGGAATCATTCGGTTTCTGGGGTTCCTTCTTTTCCACTCCGTTTTCCGGTTCCTTCCAGATTCCCTCCGAATGCTTCTTTCGTTGGCCTCGGTTTTTTGAATCGTCCCGTATCGCAAGTCTCGCGTGTACGGGCCGGCATCCAGGAAAGTCTCTGATTGCCATGCTGCGGCTTATTGGTGCCAGTCTGTGGTCTCAATAATGGGATTGTTTGCCCTCATATGTCGATATTTGATTGCGATTCGGTGGGGGAGTTGCGTACATCGTCGTTTTACGCGCACTTTTGCGCTGCGCTACGTTACGCTCGAAATCGTGACGTTGAGAGAAAGAAGCACGACGATGGTTGACAAGACGGCTGCCGCAGCCAGCAGACTGACCAACGCGATGCTGATACTCGTGACTCTCTGGCGGCGCTTGCCCGACGCCGTTCGAATTCATCGCCAATCGTATTGCAGAGTGATGTGCAGGCCGCGTCCGCAGGAAAGCAGGGAAAAACAAGAAAAGCAGAGCGAAGCTGGGTCTGCCTTGCAAACGGGCGAGGATGCGAATGATGACGTGAATCGTGCGGAAGAATCGCAAACCGTGAAAGAAAAAGACGCTGTGGATGGTCCTGATAATACGCAGCAGCCGCAAATGGCATCCATAAGCGCCATCACAACGCAGGTTTTGCCACCAAGCTTTATTCCGACCGCAACCGGTCGTATTCGTCCCGTAACGGGCGCTTTTCCCGCAATTCAGTCCGCTTCGCAGACGGAACAGGCGCAGCGCAGGCGATCCATCCGCTCGTTGGCCGCGGGGTCGTTGCGTAGAACCAACATCGGCAATGCTGAAAAGGCCGGCGATGTGGGGAGCGCGGGTAGTACCGGACGGACGGCGGGAATGGCGATACGCCGTCGCCGCGAATCGCCAGCAGTGCTCCCCATTATGCGAATTGACCAGTGGACTGATCAGAACGGCCAACGTAACAAATCAGTGGGAATACTGGACATACACGCGGTTCACGCACGGTACGCGCGCTTCGCGCTGCATTGTACGTCGCTGTACTACGTCATTCCAATTGAATCGCAACAATGCGTATAGCAGATGAAAAGCACATATGAAAAACGCGCATGAAAAAACGGTCCCGATATATTCGAGACCGTTTTTTCATGAGTCGATGAAGCAAACGCTGTCCGGCAGCGAGCCGGCTCAGTCTTCGCTGGTTTCGCGCTTATACTGCACGAACGTCTTCATGGCGTAGGCAAGGCCGGCAAGCAGCAGAATGGCTGCGCAGGCAAGGGAAATGCCGATGCCGGTTTGTGCAAGCTGTCCATATTCCGACTTGGTCAGCGCGCCGGTGGACGCGGCGGTTTGATCGCCGGAAGCTGTGACGGATCCAGTTGCAGCACCATTCGCGCCAGTGTCGGCAGCCGTGCGCACAGTGCCAGTGGTGCCGTTGACTCCAGTAACGGTCGTACCGGCATTCGTTCCAGCCGTGATGCCATGCGTGCCGGTAGCAACGGATGAGCCGCCCTGCTGACCCGTCTTGGAGTTCGCGTCCTTCAGCGCCGCGATGAACGACTGATGCCACTGGTGGCTGCTCGCCGCAAACGCGTCATGCCTCGTCTTGAGTTCGTCGTGGGTCTCCTTCATATCGGCATGCATCTGGTTGAGGTGGGCCTGCGTGTCCTGCATATCCTGATGCAGAGCGTCGTGACGCTCCTGACCACGCTTGACCGCGCCGTCAATCGCATTCTTTATATCCTCGCGGTCCTCCTGGTAGTTCTTCCAGGCCTGCTCGCCGTACTGGCGAAGCGCGTCGGCGTCCTCGTGCGCGTTCTGATGCAGCTGCTCGGCGTGCTGCTTGGCGGTTTCCATATCCGACTTGATCTGCTGATTCGTCTTGTTCAAGTGCTGCACGGCCTCGCACGCCTGATCGGTGCACACGGCCATATCCTGGTCGATCTGCCCGCTGATGGTGGTGCTGCCGGCCAATCCGTCCGTAGATGGTGCGACTTCACTGGCCGAAGCCGCGGAAGGCAAGGCGGCCATGCCGATGGTTAATATTCCCGCCGCTGCAGCTGCTGCAATACGATTCCTCATGGTGGTTCCTCTCCTGCGCACGTTTGCATTCGATCTGTGATTGTGCGCTCGCGTTCGTTCCGTATGCCATAGTAGGAGGGGAATGTGCCTAAATAAACCGGTGGAAAAATGACATTTGTCTAGTTTCTGCGATGCTGCAGCAGTCTTCATAGTTTAAGCGGGAAACCAGAATCCAAACCAGAAGCCGGAACAGCCTGCTCAAAACATGACCAAGCAGGCCAAGCAACGGCTCAGACCGCCCGTACTTATCCCGCCCGTATTGGTTTATCTAGCGGCGGCCCCCAACAAAGATCACTCAACAATAGTAATGAATGGGCTAGCCGGCAGATTAAAGTCGTTGTACAGCATGCTCGCGCACTTCGGATTGCCACTGAACAGGTAACGTACCTGGCTCATGGCGTTGAGATCGTTCAGTATTGAACCATCGGCTGCGGTGAGCAACACCTGATTGCCCCTGATAGTGGCATTGACCGCCTGCCATTGACCGGAGTAATTGGCGACCTCAAACCCCTGCAATGCCGTAGTGGTGGGAGCGGCGATATTGCTGATACCGCTTAACGGGGTCGCTTTCGGAGCGCTCTTATAGTTTGGTGCGATTGCGCTCGCGGTTTTCGAATAGTTCGGCTGCATGGCTTTCAGCCTGCTTGCGGTGCCGTTCCGGAAAGACAAGGCGATTGCGCCGTTCGCAGTGTGCCGGGCACGTTCGATAAGCGGTCCGTTGGGTACGGTGGTGCCGTCTTCCATGGCGAGATATTGCGCGGCCATGCGTGCCCCGAGAATATCCTTGCCGAGCGGATGGATTAGCGCGGATGTGCCCTTGTCTGTGTCAAGGGAAACCGTCATCGCCACGTTTGACGAATCGTGCAGGTTGGTGTTGCCGAGCGTAGTCCGTTGCGCTTCTCGCACGTTTTGCGTGTACTGGTAGTTTGGCCAGCGCGCGAGCTGTACGTACAGGAACGGCAGGTCCTTGCGTCCGAACACGTTACGGTACTGGTTGATGAGCGTGGTCATTTGCGATTCGTATTGCAAAGCAGTTCCGTAATTATTGGCGTCATCGCAACCTTGATACCACAGCACGCCCGCCACATGGAATCCCTTCAACGGCGCGATATGGTTCGCATAAATATCGCCGCCTTGTACATGCCGGCGAATAGGCGTGCCACCCCACGCGGTCTGGATGATGCCAATCGGCACATTGGGGTGCTTGGCGCGCAACTGCATGGCGAATTGCTGAGCCAGATAGCTGAGGTGCAGTGAATTCGTGGAATCTGCAGTCAGCCATGCATCGGCGCTCTGATTAACAGCGGACAGTGGAAAATCAGTGTCTTCAACATCATGATTTGCGATGACAAATTTCACGCTGTCATCTACGAGCGGTTTCGGCAAATCGCCTGTCGTGATTAGTCCATTGCCAAAATTGTAAGTAGCGTTTTCGTAATACTGCACATAGTTGAGTTCCATATTCGACTGGCCAGCGGCTACGAAGACGTCTCCCACATACACTTTGGCCAGTTTCAGCACGGTTTTGCCGGCGTACTGCACTTGCAGCGAATACGGATTGAGACTTGCCTTTTGCGCGCTCAGCGTGCAGGTGAAACTGCCGTTTTTCGCTACCTTTGCCTTGACGCTCTCGGAGGTTTTGCCTTGCGTAAGTGTCGCTGATCAGTTTCGAAACGTCGATGGGGTTGCTTTCCGTGGAGCTGACGTTGCCTTTGACTACGATTGGCTGATCGCGCTGGAACACCATATTGTCCATGTAGTACGAGGGCAGCTGCACATCAACAGTGGCCGCAGTATGGGCGGTGGCGGTGGATTGCGATTCGGTTTTACCGGTTGCCGTTCCGTTGCCCCATTTGGGGCCGCACCCGACGATGATGGCAACGACTATTCCTACGGTTACGATAACGGCAAGTGCCGTTCTTGCCAATCGTTTCGTATTCAATTCTGATTTGCCTCGTTCTTTGTCAACGCCCGCTCGAGGTTCTGGCCTGTTTGTCATATGCGGCTCGTTCGGTGTTGGCCTTGCTGGTGGTCCCGGACGGGTCGGCTTTGCAGTCAAGCGCCTTCGGCGATTTGACTTCTTCCTGATACAAGGTGCTGAGCTTTTCCAGATCATATGAGGAATCCATGCTGGAAAATGCGTCGACAATCTTTCCCTTGAGCTGGAAATCCTTGGAATATGAAGCGTTCATGGCGGCAACCGCGTCTCTGCAGTCGTTAATGGCATTCAGTTCGCGCATTTTCTGCGATGTTCTCACGCCCATGACGCCGAAGACCACAATGCATACCGCAACGACGATAACGGCTACGATGATGGAACGGCGAATCAAGTTCTTGACATGGTTATGTACCCAAGTGTCGCCATCTTGCACGCCTTGCGATATGGCGATTTGGAATGGATCTTTGGTGTTTGTTTGATAGGAAACCCCTGATGCGTCTGTTTCAGGCTTTCCGTTACGATTGGTGATGTTAACGGAATTGTCGGGTTTGCTGGTTTCGACGGTCGCGGTACTGCTGAAAGTCCGGGGCTTGCGGACGTTACTTGCTTGACTGTCAGCTTTATTTGGCTGCCTTTCGTGCCGTGCCATGCTTCCCTCCAGGAGTCCGTGATACCGTTCTGATGTTGTCTATTGGAGGTGGTCCGACAAGGTCCTCTGTTCCCAAATGACAATACATAAGGTATGTTACCCGTTCCACTTCCGAATGCCAGCACTTCATGTTGTGGCATATTCGGTAAATGTGAAGTTTGGTTTGGAATCCATCTGCTTTATTTTAAGTGGGGACATCTCAGAATACACTTAAGTTTTGCGTGTGCAATTGCGTCAACGCGTGAAATGCGTTTTGTGAGAGAGGCTGACGATGATATCGCCGAAAAGCTTGATGAAGATTGCGACCACCGCTTCCGTGGTTGCAATGACGGTTTCCGTTGCCGTGGTGCCGGCTTACGCCATGCAGGATATTGCGATTGAGGATACGCCAAGTTCTTTTGCCGCGATTGTGGATGATGTGCAGAATTCGTCAAACAGCATGCCGGACAATCCGAACGCGACGCTGCCGGAAACGGTAAGCGAAAACATTTCGGACGATTCCACTGTGGTTTCGGAGAACCTTGCGGTTACGCCGGAAGGTGATGTGCAGAACATTGAGACCGGCGAAACCGTGACGGACGCTCAGCTGGTCGGCACGCAATCGCAGCAACCTGATCCACTGGCCAAAACGGATGGCGAATCATTCATTCCGGTGAGTGCCTCGGATGTGAAAGATGCTGTGGAACAACCTGTGAAACAGTCTGCGGAGCAGTCGTCCTTGAAGGGTGGCTCGACTGTCCGGCTCACTAAATTCGAGAGCAACGAATACGGAGCACACTGGGGAACCTACAACGGAACAAAGGCGTTTTTCGATTATAGGAACAACCTGTTCGTTCAACAAGCCAAGGGCGTGATTGATGTTTCTTCATGGCAGGGAGACATCGATTGGGCTAAGGCGAAAGCCGACGGCGTGGAAGGTGCAATCATTCGTCTAGGATTTGGATGGGGCAATGACGCCGATACCAAAGCGCAACGCAACATCAACGAATGCAAACGTCTTGGTATTCCTTTTGGCATCTACTGGTATTCGTATGCATACGATGCGAACTGCGCACGTGCGGAAGGCAATGATGTGGCTGCCAAACTCCGCCAGATGGGCGTGAGCCCGAACGATCTGAAATACCCTGTGTATTACGACCTTGAGAAGTGGACGTGGGCTGGTCATACTCCGCCGACCAATCCGAATGTTTATAGCGGTATGACCAACGCTTGGTATGGCGCACTGCAATCCGCCGGATACAAGAATCTCGGCGTGTACTCCTACACGAGCTACTTGCAGGGGCCGTTGAACAATGCGAACATCTATGCGAAGACACGCTGGGTGGCGCAATATGGTCCGCAGATGGAATTCACGGCGTTTGGCACTAACGATCGTGGCTGGCAATACACCAGCTCCGGCCAGATCAACGGCATCAGCGGCAATGTGGATATGAGCGCCTTTGGCAATAAGACTTACTCAGTGATAAAGCGTCTGGCTGGCAGTACGCGTTACGATACGATGGTGTCTGTTGTCTCGGAGGGCGCTTGGAGCGCTGGTGGGACGGTGATTGTAGCGTCGGGAGAGAACTATCCGGATGCTTTGTCTGCTTCTGGCCTAGCGGGTGTGTATGGTGCGCCAATTGTGTTGACGGAGGGTAATAAATTATCTCCTCAGGCCACTGAACAAATTCGCTCGCTGAGGCCCTCTAGAATTATTGTCGTAGGTGGTCTGTCAGTGATATCGGGCAATGTGCTGGTTTCATTGCAGGGTATTTGTTCAAAGGTAAGTCGTATAGCGGGTGCAACACGTACGGATACGTCATCCGCATTATACCGAGATGGTGGCAATGCTTGGGGATCTACTGCGATTGTAGTGTCAGCGGCAAATTATCCAGATGCATTATCAGTGAGTCCCTATGCATATGCAGAGAAAGCGCCGGTGTTTTTGTGCGATCCAGTTACAGGCTTGACTGATGAACAACGGGTGGCGTTGAAGAATTTTAAACGTGTACTGGTTGTAGGTGGAGAGAATGCGGTTCCATCCCGCTTCGTTCAGGATTTGCCAGGTGTGATTCGTAGGGCTGGTGCAACACGTTATGAAACGAGTATGGCGGTGGCTGATTGGGGATTATCTAATGGTCTTCGTGAGGATGCTATCGTGTATGCTGCAGGTTTGAACTTTCCTGACGCATTGACTGCGGGTCCATTGGCTGGCCGTAATGGGAGTGTGCTGCTTCTGGTGGATAGTTCGAGTAATTCAACAGTGTCGTATTCAGTGAAGTTCTGTGGAAAAACAACTAAGGCTTGGATCGTGGGTGGAACGAGTGCTGTAAGTCAAATGACTGCAAATCGTATAGCAGATAATCTTAGTATGCAATGACTTTGAGATTGATGTGTTCGTGGTGCCCGGATTTTACCTCATTGCAAATAAGAGAGTTGAACATCGGATATTGACACCAGCATTGTGAGGATGGTGATATGTGGTCTCACAATGATGCCTTTAAGGAGCATGTTGTTATTCAAGTGTGAGTGATACCTATGCTCGGATATGTGAAACTAGGAATTCGGTTTCTA
>ENA-OQCR01000135-OQCR01000135.1-human-gut-metagenome-genome-assembly--contig:-NODE-135-length-11303-cov-1.032212_pt1 | contig 11303 bp, 16 predicted proteins | sample MGYA00242763_ERZ504589 | MGnify/ENA primary metagenome ERZ504589 (study PRJEB26092, sample SAMD00036321) | human gut metagenome | host: Homo sapiens | study: EMG produced TPA metagenomics assembly of...
ACCCTCGTCACGCAGCAGGATAGCGCGGACATAGGTCGCGAAGGCGGCAGGGCCGGCAGCCTCGGCAAACGAAACACCGTGGTAGGAGGGGTTGGGCTCGGCGATCTGGGCGTACTTTCCGCTCGCCTTCCAATCGAAGTTACCGCCGTCGACGATCACACCGCCCAGCGAGGTGCCGTGGCCGCCGATGAACTTGGTTGCGGAGTGGACGACGATGTTGGCACCATGCTCCAGCGGACGGAACAGATACGGGGTGCCGAAGGTGTTGTCGACGACAACCGGCAGACCGTGCTTCTTGGCGATCTCGGAGATGGCGTCGATGTTGGGGATGTCGGAGTTGGGGTTGCCGAGCGTCTCGAGATAGACGACCGTGGTGTTGTCCTTGATGGCGCCCTCGACCTCGTCCAGGTTGTGGGCATCGACGAAGGTGGTCTCGACGCCAAACTGGGAGAGTGTATGCTCCAGCAGGTTGTAGGAGCCACCGTAGATGGTCTTCTGAGCCACCACGTGGTCACCGGCCTGGGCAAGAGCCTGCAGAGTATAGGTGATGGCAGCAGCACCGGAGGCGACGGCGAGACCTGCCACGCCACCCTCGAGCGCGGCGATACGGTCCTCGAAGACGCCCTGGGTGGAGTTGGTCAGACGGCCGTAGATGTTACCAGCATCGGCAAGACCAAAGCGGTCGGCGGCGTGCTGGGAGTTGCGGAACACATAGCTCGTGGTCTGGTAGATAGGCACGGCGCGGGAGTCGGATGCGGGATCGGCGCTCTCCTGGCCAACGTGAAGCTGCAGGGTATCGAAACCAAAGGTGTGCTCGGGGTTGTTGATGAACTGGCTCATGATGATCTCCTTGATCGAACAAAAGTAAATAAATTAGAGAGAAGTAAGTCGCTGTCTCCTGATCACGCCGACGAGCGCAAACAGGAGCCCGGCATTCGTCTTGGTAAGCAATTCATATGCGGGCCTCCTTTCGCATCCCGGTTCCGTGGTCGGTTTAATTACCTACGCCTTTGTGTGTTTTGAATAGTACGAGCATTGTTTCGCTCGGTCAATCACTTAAAAGCGCTAATCTGTTATCGGTTTTATAGATAGCAATCGAAAGGATGGCATCGATGACCCTTCAGCAGCTTCGTTTTCTGATTGCCGTGGCAGAGTCCGGCTCAATCAACGCCGCAGCTCAGCGCCTCTATACCGCTCAGTCCAACATCTCAAACGCCGTCAAAAGCCTGGAACAGGAGCTCCACCTGGAGATCTTTACGCGCTCCAGCCGCGGCGTCACCCTCACCAACGACGGCACCGAGCTTTTGGGCTATGCGCACCAGGTCGTAGAGCAGGCCGACATGCTCGAGGCGCGCTACGAGGACGGCGGTACCCCGCAAGCCCGCCTCGCCATTTCCGCCCAGCACTACGCCTTTTCGGTCGAGGCCTTTGTCAACGTGGTCGAGCGCTGCCGCGACAGCAAGTTCGAGTTCATCATGCGCGAGACCACCACATCGCAGATCATCGATGACGTCCGCGCGTTTCGCAGCGACATCGGCATCCTCTATCTGGACGACTTTAACGCCCGCGTTCTGCAGAAGGCTTTTGCCGATGCGCGCGCGAGCTTCCATCCCCTATTCGACGCGACGGTCCACGTCTTCGTTAGCGAGCGCCACCCGCTTGCCCGCCGCCCGCAGCTGTCCCTTGCCGACCTCACACCCTATACGCGCTACAGCTTTGAGCAAGGCACCTCGAACTCCTTCTATTACGCCGAGGAACCTTTTAGCTATATCCCTTGCGACCGCAACATACGAATCTCGGACCGCGGAACACTTACTAACTTACTTATCACGTCAAACGGTTACACCCTGTCGACCGGTGTCCTCTCCAATGAAATGCAATGGGGTATGGCATCGATCCCGTTAGCAGACGCCCCAACGATGCACGTAGGCTATATCATGCACGACGAGCGCAAGCCCTCTCCCCTCTTGCAGCAATACCTCGACGAGCTCAACCGCATCATCCATGCCAACTAACTGTCGGAAGACGGGGTAGAAATCGTAGATTGCTAGCCCCCGGCGGGCATGGCGCTACAATGGTCACTCACACGAAACGTACCCAACGAAAGGAAGCCCGTGAAGGTCATCATCTATACCGACGGCTCGGCCCGATCAAATCCGGGACGCGGCGGCTACGGCGCCGTGCTCAAATACACCAACCCCGCCGGCAAGACCTTCACCTCCGAGCTTTCGCGCGGCTATGCCAAGACCACCAACAACCGCATGGAGCTCATGGCGGTCATCGTGGCGCTCGAGGCACTTAACCGCCCCTGCGACGTCGAAGTCCATTCCGATTCGCAGTACGTCGTCAACGCCTTTAACAAGCACTGGATCGACGGCTGGAAAAAGCGCGGATGGAAAACCGCCAACAAGCAGCCCGTCAAGAACCGCGACCTGTGGGAGCGCCTGCTCACCGCCAAAAGCAAGCACAAAGGTTGAGTTCATCTGGGTTAAGGGTCACGCCGGCACGAGCTCAACGAGCGCTGCGATGAGCTCGCCACCACGGCGGCCGACGGCAGCAACCTCGATATCGACACCGGCTTTAACGAGAGCGACCTGTAACGGCGTTTTCGCACGCTATTTCCTGCCCCCTCGCGCTACACTCATCCTGTAAACCGAACGGCACGAGGGGGATACATGCTGCGTATAGCGACCATCGGCACATCCATGATTACCGACGACTTTATCCAGGTCGTCAACGCCAACGACCAAGCCGCGTTTGTGGGCACGCTCTCGCGCGATGCCGAGCGCGGTACTGCCTTTACCGCCGAGCGCGGTGGCGAGCGAAACTTTACGTCACTCGATGAGCTTGCGGCAGCCGGCGACGTCGACGCCGTCTATATCGGCAGCCCTAACGCACTTCACTACGAGCAGGCCCTTGCCTGCATCGCCGGTGGCAAGCATGTCATCGTCGAAAAGCCCTTCTGCGCCACCGAAGCGCAGGCGCTCGAGGTCTTTCGCGCTGCCGAGACAGCAGGTGTCGTGGCCCTCGAGGCTATGCGTCCCCTCCACGATCCCGCCTTCCACGCCATCGAGGACGTCCTGGGCGAGATTGCCCCCATCCGCCGCGCCTCATTGCGCTTTGGCAAGTATTCCTCGCGCTACAACGAGATTCTCGCGGGACGTGCCACCAATATCTTCGACTGCAATATGGCATCGGGTTCCCTCATGGACATTGGCGTCTACACCGTCGAGCCCATGGTCGAGATCTTCGGCATGCCCTCCGGTCTCACCAGCATGACCACGCTGCTCGACCCCTCAACGCAAGAGCTCACCCATGGCCCCATCGACGGCTGCGGCTCCATTCTCGCCAGTTATGGCGGAGGGCGTATCTCCGTCGAGCTCGCGCACTCCAAAATTACGAATGACCTGCTGCCCTCGCAGATCGAAGGCGAGCGTGGCACTATCCAGATCGACCATCTGTCCACGCCCCGCAACGTCCGCATCGACTATCGCGGCGACGTCGTACGCGGCTCGGCGACCGAGGCACCGCGCGAACAGGGAGACAACGGCCGCGTGCTCGACCTGCCCAAATCGAGCAACACTATGGAATACGAACTCACAGACTTTATCACCGCCATCGGCGGCATCGATAACGTTAAGGAAGAGATTTGGGAGACCCCGGCGGGACGCCACGAGCTTGGCCACTACCGCGATGTCACACTCGTCTCACTGCGCATCATGGATGCCGTGCGCCAGCAGGCCGGCATAACCTTCCCGGCCGACGCAGGCAAGCAGGCATAGCTATGGGCCTCTTCGATACGTTCTTCTCCAGCGTCACCGGCAGCAGTCGAGAGCCTCAAAAACCATCAAACGTCGAGCTCGAGCTGCGCCGCAGGCTTACTGTGCTCGCAAGCGACGAGGCCACTCAAGACACTCCCCTGCGCTATTTCCTGCGCTGGGCGGGGCAAGTCCAGGGCGTTGGCTTTCGCTTTACCAACACCAACCTCGCGCAGGCACGCGCGCTCACCGGCTGGGTGCGTAACATGGAAGACGGCTCAGTCGAGATGGAGATACAGGGGGCTCCGGCAAATATCCTATCTCATCTCGAGGCGCTTCATGCCTCCTACGAGCGTATGGGAACGCGTTTTCGCCTCGTAGACGCCCAGGCCCGAGCCCCACTTGCCAATGAAGACGGTTTCACGCCTCGTTATTAGTATTGTGTGCTAAATACGGTATCATTTACCTACGACCGTTGATAGAAAAGAGGCGAGGCGCATGGCGGTGCAAAGAAGGAATACCAGGCAGCGAAAGCTGGTTCTTGACGCCGTGCGCCAAAGCTATAACCATCCCACCGCCGACGAAATCTACAACGTCGTGCGCGCGCAGGATGACAAAATCAGCCGCGGCACGGTCTACCGCAACCTCAATCTCTTGGCCGACGCCGGCGAGATTCTCTCCATCAAGACGCCGGGCGGCAGCCGCTTCGATCGCACGATCGAGCCGCATGCGCATATCATCTGCACCTCGTGCAGCCGCGTCATCGACGTACCGCTCCCCTTCGATGCCCAGCTCGACGCCAAGCATCCGAGCAAATCGGCTGGCACGTCACGTCGCACTACACCATCTTCGAGGGTCTCTGCCCCGACTGCCGGTAGATGTTCGGGACATGCCTTAAAATCCACCTTTCTGCACTCTGCAGCAAAAAGAGATTCCTAGGCATGCCACATATATCTACTCGGCGAGCAGGCGGCGCAGTTCTTCTTCGACCGTGCGCACGTAGCGGACGCGGTCGTTGATGCCACACATAGAGGGATTGCAGCTCTCCATTAGATAAGGATGGCCCACTACGTTGAGCATGTCGCGGTCGTTTTCGTTATCGCCAAACGCCATCATCTCGTCGGGCGAAATTCCCAGGGCACGACCGTAATCGGCAAGCGCGGAACCCTTGCCCGAACCAAAGCCGATAAAGTCCGTCCACTCGGTTCCCGACGTCATCACGTCGACACGGTCGCTAAAGAGGCGCTCAAAATACTCCAGGGCCGCCGGCTGATCCACCCTCGGGCGTCTGGAAGGCAATCTTAATGACGTCCTCGTCCGATGTCCTCGGGACGGTCGACCACCGCCACATCGCAGTGGACCTCATAGCGCAAATGGTCGACGAACGCATCGTTGCCGCTCATGGTGTAGAGGTGTCCCTCACACGAAAGGGTCACGTCGGCATGGGGATACGCAACCACGGCATTCGCGATATCCATAGCAAGGCTACGCTCCATGGAGCGCTTGACAACGGCACGCCCCTCGCTCATCACCAGGGCTCCGTTCTCGCATACATAGGCGAGCTCATCGGCCACCGGGGTAAACAGATAGCGCAAGCTCGCATATTGACGACCGCTCGCCGGCATAAACACGATACCGCGACGATGCAGCTCATCGATAAGCTCAAAAGGCCTCGGAACGCGGCTCGCGCTCCCCCGGATGCAGCAACGTGCCGTCCAAATCGCAGGCAATCAGCTTGATTCCCTCAAGACCCATATGTTCCCCCAAAGCCTCCTATCAACAGCAAGACGGACCTTGATTGGTCGCCCCTCAAAGCCCGTCTTGCGCATATGCGTGCTTAGCCGCGCGCCTTCTTTACGATCGTAAAGTCTGGAGCCATACTCACAACGGCATCCGCCGCACTCGACGCAAAGCGCCGGTCCGAATCGAGTTCACGGGTAACCGTCGAGAGCCGAACGCCCTCGACGCCCCGGAGCATGCGGCCCAAAACAGGCTGCACCGGCGTATACATGCGCACGGTATGCTCGTCCGAATCGCCTCGAAAAAGCGGCGCATGCATATTGCCGATCTCCCAGCACGCATGCGCGAGCGCAATCGGGTCCAAGCGGTCAACTTCGACCAAATAAACCTCGGCGCTGCGCAGGCGCACAACAACCGCCACGGGCACCACGCCCGAACGGTCGACGGCGAGCACGTCGCCGTCGACAAAACGACCGCCGTCGGCAGTATCCAGCCGAACATCGACCGTGCGCCCCAGCTCCGTCACGCCCACAAACGCGTATACATCAGCCTGGTCCCAATCGAGCAGCAGCTCGTCAACTTCAAAGACGCCGCCCAGCTTCCGGCGAAGCAGGAGTTCATAGGACGGATCGTTGAGATTTCCCAAGCATGTCGTCGAAACCAAGCGCTCAGGCATGCTCTAACCCTCGACCTCGACGAGCTCGATATCAAAGTTGAGGTCCTTGCCGGCCAGCTCGTGGTTGGCGTCGAGCGTCACGGCCTCGGGCGTCACGTCAATGACGACGGCGGGGACAGGCATGCCGCTCGGCGTGGACAGGAAGAGCTTCATGCCCTTCTCGATCTGCTCGATGTTGGGAACCTGCTCGGCCGGGAAGGTCAGAACCATCTCGGGATTGTGCTCGCCATAGGCATCGGCAGCAGGAATGTGCACGGTCTTCTTCTCGCCCACCTGCATATCGACAACAGCGGCGTCGAAGCCCTTGATCATCTGACCGGCGCCGCAGGTGAACTCCAGCGGCTCGCCGCGATCGTAGGAGCTATCGAACTGCGTGCCGTCGTCGAGCGTGCCGCGATAATGGGTCTTGACCTTCTTGCCCTGGTTGGACATGGTAACCTCCGTGATAAGGGCGGCGCACAACGCGGGCCGCCGTGAACATATGGCGCTAACTATACCCTAGTCATACAATTCAATGACAGTTTGCAAAGAAACGCTGCAACCGGAGGAACCATGGCATATCCCGTATTTGACCTACACTGCGACACCGCCGACCGCATCGGCTGGGCCACGCTCGATCTCGACCTGCGCTTTACCGCCGGCACCGACGGCTATTTCCCCGGCGACGAAACGCATCCGCAAGATTTCGACCTCATCGAGGGTAACGCCTGTGCCATCTCGCTCGCAAAGATCGGCAACACGCCGTGGGCACAGTGCTTCGCCACGTTTGTCCCCGACGAGATTCCCACCGCCCACGCCGCGCGCTTCCAGGCGCAGATCATGGCGCATATGAGCGGCCAGGCAATGCTCAACCACGACCGTATGGTCAACGTGCGCAGCGCCGCAGACATTCGCCCCGCGCTCAAGGACGGCAAGGTCGCTTGCATCCACACCATCGAAAACGCCACGTTCTTTGCCGAGGACCCCGCGCTGATCGAAGTGCTCAAGAGCTTGGGCGTGCTTATGTCGTCACTCAGCTGGAATGCGCAGGGGCCGCTCGCGAGCGGCCACGACACCCACGCCGGCCTCACCGGCGCCGGCATCGAGGCACTTACGCAGATGGAGCACGCCGGCATGGTACTCGACGTCTCCCACCTCAACGATGAGTGCTTTGACGAGGTTGTCGCCCACGCCACGCGTCCCTTCGTCGCCAGCCACTCCAACTCCCGTGCGGTTTGCGGCGTCAAACGCAACCTTACCGACGACCAGTTCCGCACCATTCGCGACATGGGCGGTATCGTCGGCCTCAACTACTGCAGCGAGTTCCTTTCCAACGACGCAACCGACAAGACCGCCGCAGACGTCACCTTCGACCAGCTAGCGGCACATATCGAGCACTGGCTCGACCTGGGCGGCGAGGATGTCATCGCGCTCGGCGGCGACTGGGACGGTGCCACGGTGCCCGCCTTCCTCTCCGATGCCAGCAAGATGCCCGAGTTCCAGAACATGCTCTCCAAGCACTTTGGCAAGACCGTGATGCAGAAGCTCTGCAGCGATAATGCCCTTGCCTTCTTCGAGCGTTATTAATTTCACATCCCCTGAGCGGGCCGCATGCCGAACGGTCGACATGCGGCCCGTCCCCAATCTGAGGACCGCTTTTGACGCAGCAATTTACGATTACCGTATCCCGACCGGATGGCACATCCATCCCCGTCGTCGTTACCAAAAAGCGCGTCAAGAACTTCAACCTACGCGTCACATCGAGCGGTGAGGTCCACGCCAGTGCACCGCTCGACGCCAGCCGCGAGCGTATCGAAGCGTTTGTGAAGCGCAACAGCGCCTGGATTATCAGTCGACTTGCCCAGCGCGAGCAACGTCAGGCGACGGCACGAGAGCCGCTCAGCCCCTCGTCCATCATTGCACTTTGGGGCAAGCCCATCACGGTACAAGATGCGCTCGATCGCAACTTTGCATCACCCGCACCGCGGCCCAAGCAGGCCACCTTCGCAAGTTTTATGGGTGCCGACAAATCGAACGAACGCCCACAGGCCAAGCGGCGCGCAACCCTCGACGGCCTGACGTCCGATGAGCTCCAGACCCGCATCGACCAGCTCTATGCATCCGAGGTCACCACGGCGCTGCGCGATATGGCGCGCGCGTACGAAATCGCAATGGGTGTCGCCGTTTCCCGCGTTTCCGTACGTAGCATGAAAACGCGTTGGGGCTCATGCACGCCCAAATCCGGTGCCGTTCGCATCGCACGCGAACTTGCCGCCTATCCCATCGAGTGTCTCGACATGGTTGTCGCCCACGAGCTCGTCCACCTGCTCGAGCCAAGCCACAATCAGCGGTTTCACGCCCTGCTCGACACGTACTGTCCCAACAATAGAGCTCTGTCGCAGCGGCTCAAGCAGCCGCCCCTCAACAAGCTCTAGCGTCGACTAGCGCACGCGCTCGATCTCGACACCGCAGCTTGCCAGGGGAAGACCGACGGGCGCCCAAGGCTTATCGAGCTTAACGTGCACGCCAAGCAGCAGGGGGTAAACGACGCAGCAGCATCTGGGCCACACCCTCGGCTGCAGCCTCGATGAGCTTAAACGTATGCTCGCGCAGATAGCCATCGACATCGTGGCATACCGAGCCGTAGTCAATCGAGGCGTCCAGGTTATCCGTGCTCCCCCGCTGCACGCAGGTCGGCATAGAGCACCAGGGACACGATGAACTTCTGGCCCAGCGCGTTCTCTTCGGGATATACGCCGTGGTTAGCAAAAACCTCAAGACCTTCAACGGTGATGCGGTCGGCATGGCGCAGATCGTCATAGCTCACGTGGGGTACCGCCGTTGCGGTGGATATTTCGCCCCTTCCACGGCGGGCGAGCTCGGCGCCTTCAGTCTTGGTTGCATTCTCGGGCAGTTTCTTGTTGCTCATCGCGATCGTCTCCTTCGTTTAGAACCCCGACCGCGCAAACTAACTACACGCGAATCGACAGGTTCTTTTTATCCTCGCTCCAGTTGCAAGCATTGCGCGCGGGGCATGCAAAGCAGGCGCGCGACGCTTTGTCGGCTGCATAGAGCAGACGCTCAAGCGGTTGGCTGTTCACACGCAGCTTTCGATGGCCCAGAATGGCCGTCTTAATGGCTGCGGCATCGGCCGGCTCAAACGCCACATCATCGGGCATGCCGCCGAGAATCGCATCAGCGACGCGTTCGCTTGCAACATCATGGGATATACCCGATTCATACTGTTCATCTTTGCCGATATCGTGAAGAAGTGCCGTGGCGTAGATGACCTCACGGTCAAATTCGAGCTGTTCCTCGAGATTCTTGATCCACATAATGCGAGCGACATCGAGAAGATGGTCAATACCGTGGCGGCAGAAGATGCGCCCCGATTCCAACTGTGCAATGTTGCCCAGGTGCCGCCGGAACAGCCCGTTGGCACAAATGTAATCAATGCGAGGCATGGCACCAAAGGGAGTCAGACCCGAAGCCATAAAGCCGCGACGCGACGTCCCCTCATCGGTCTTCGATGTAAAGTCGTTGACGACCCTCATGCTAACGGCCCAGCATCCTAAAGAACCGCTCCTCGAGCGCGGGATCGGTCTCAAAGACGCCGCGGCGAGCGAGCGTCACGGTCTTGGTGCCAGGCTTTTGCACGCCGCGCATGGTCATGCACATATGCTCAGCTTCCATGAGCACAATCGCTCCCTGGGGAGCGAGATACTCCATGAGGGCATCGGCAACTTGTGCGCACAACTGCTCCTGCAGCTGCAGACGACGGGCGTAGACCTCTACCGTGCGGGCAAGCTTAGAAAGCCCTGCGACACGGCCGTTGGGGATATAGCCAATGGCAGCCTTGCCGTAAAACGGCAGCAGATGATGCTCGCACAGCGAGTAAAACGTGATGTCGCGCTCGATAACCAAATCGTTCGAAGCGACGGCAAAGGTTTTGGACAGGTGCTCCTCGGCACTCTGGTCCATACCGCCGGCGATCTCGCCATACATACGGGCAACGCGCGCCGGGGTCTCCAGCAGGCCCTCACGAGTTGGTCCTCGCCTATGCCCTCAAGCAACAGCTTAATGGCGGCCTCGACTTTTTCCTGATCGACCATCTGGGCCTCACTTTTCCGATTTTGCGTTCGCGCTATGGTACCACGCCCTCCGGCATCGGCCACAAGCTACATAGTATGGGTCGAATAGACCGGATCGTCCCGCCAAAGCTCCACGGCGTCGCAAAGCGCAACGTTCTCACGCTCGGCACGGGCACGCGTGGCGTTCATGTCAATCACGCGTTGATTGCTCGAGCCCCTAAAGCGCAACGAGATATCGTACAGATCCTGAACGAACGGGCCGTCCACCAACATGTCGAGGCAGGCCAGGATACGGTCCGTCACCTCGGTATGATGACGGCCACCCGGCATAAGCTCCTCGAGCACGTCGCCGGTAAAGCACCAAATGGTCTTGCCCGACCCCGCGGGATAGGCCGCACGCACGCGTTCGATAAAGTCAACAAGCCCCACCTGATTCTCGGGCTCCATAGGCTCGCCGCCCAGAATCGTCAGGCCATCAATAAAGGGATGGTCGAGACTCTCGATAATCTTGTCCTCGACGGCACGGTCGAACGGCTCACCCGCAGCAAAGTCCCACGCGACAGAGTTAAAGCAGTTCTTGCACCCACGACGGCACCCGCTCACAAACAGAGAAGTACGAACGCCTTCCCCATCAGCAATGTCGAAATACTTAATGTTCGCGTAGTTCATAGGTAACTCTCCCGGGAGGCCGGGACATATCATCCCGTCCTCAAACATTCTCGGCCTGCGGCCTGCGAAACTGCGGGCGGGACGATATGTCCCGGCCTCATGCAAAGGGTAACTCAATGAACGAAGCGAACATCGAGTATAGGGTTCGAGATCTAATAAAAACTGGGTTGCGGCTCAACCGCCATCGCAAGTAAATCGCAGCTGCACTCGAATTATCTCCGCTAAGAACTTCGAGGAGTGAGCAGACCGCATGCCGCATCTCAGCTACGTCAACTTGGCCGCCCCCGTAGCGAGGCCCCCGGACCTTTACTCGCTATTTCGGACAGTCCTGGCTCACGACGGAGGCGCCACTGGCGCCTCCTGTTCGTGCGGAACTCATATCGAGCAAAA
>ENA-OQCR01000138-OQCR01000138.1-human-gut-metagenome-genome-assembly--contig:-NODE-138-length-11226-cov-0.957384_pt1 | contig 11226 bp, 18 predicted proteins | sample MGYA00242763_ERZ504589 | MGnify/ENA primary metagenome ERZ504589 (study PRJEB26092, sample SAMD00036321) | human gut metagenome | host: Homo sapiens | study: EMG produced TPA metagenomics assembly of...
CTCTGTATCGTTACCACACTGATATCCGGACACTTTTCTGCGATTTCCTTTTTTGTAATTGTTCCCAGAGTGTTTTTTATAATCTCTTCTATTCGCTCCGGTTTTGATATATTCTGCGTTATCAGCAATTTTATCCTTGAAGAAAACTCTCTGTATGCTCCTACGATAACGCCAAGCATATATTTTACAAATGGTATATAATCATTCTTATTCTCATACCAGTTCTCAGAACTTTCCCTTAAACATTCATAGTATAATTCCTTTGAATTTTCTATCACTCTCTCGATACTGATATATTTTCCCACAATATAGCCGGATCTGTACAAAAGTAACAGTGTAAGTAAACGGCTCATTCTTCCATTGCCGTCATTAAACGGATGTATGCATAGAAAATCCAGAATAAACATTGGAATCAAAAGAAGCGGATCTATTTCTCCTGTTGCCATTGCCTCTTCAAATGCTCTGCATAGTTCTTCCATTGCTTCCGGTGTTTCCCATGCCGGTACTGGTATTCAACGTATTTTTTATTCCCTGAGAATCTTCTTCCTCAATGACATTATCTGCAGTTTTATATTTCCCTCCAATATTGTAACTTTCAAATTTATACAAATCTCTGTGAAGCTGTAAAATAATCGCAGACTTTGGTGGGATATGGTCATGGCTTTCATGAATTGTATTCAATACATCTCTGTATCCGGCAATTTCCTGTTCATTTCTTGTCCTTGGCCTTGTTTTGTCTTTTACCAATTCCCGCAATCTGCTGTCTGATGTATAAATACCTTCTATTTTGTTGGAACTTTCCGTACTTTGAATTTTAGCGATTTCAACTAATTGTGTAAGAGTATCTGCTTTGGCCTCAATAAAAAGAGTTTGTTCTCCTTTAAATTCATGTATCTGTGTCAGGTAAGATACAATTTCAGGAGTCAACAGATTTTTCCACTTTTCCCGATAATCAAACTGTCTCATATATTTTTCATCACCTTCTTTATAACTCTTTTTGGATTTTATTTACTTCAAGTATATAAATCAATCTTATCATTGTCAACTTTAATTTGATCATTTTCTCAAGAATGATTAAATTGAAAGTAAAATGATAAAATTAAAAAGTCCAACAACAAATGCTTCTGCACGGATCTTCAGCATTTACTGTCGGACTTTTATCCTTTTTATTCCTTTTTGAAATATATCACAATATCATATTGTAGAGCAAAAGATTATTCTGCGTGGTCTTTCAGGTACTCTGCACGCCCCTCTTCGTAGAGGTTATTTCCCTCGCTGTCAATGATGACTACAAGCGGCATGTCTTCCACATAAAGCTTGCGGAGTGCTTCTGCTCCGAGGTCTTCGTAAGCGATAAGCTCTGCTTTTTTGATGCATTTTGCAAGAAGTGCTCCTGCTCCGCCGATGGCTCCGAAATATACGCCGTCATATTTTTTCATTGCATCTACGACTTCCGGAAGGCGGGCACCTTTTCCGATCATCCTCTGGCGCCTACGGACATCATGGTCGGTGCATAAGCATCCATACGGCCGCTGGTTGTAGGGCCTGCGGAGCCGATGACTTCGCCTGGTTTTGCCGGAGTCGGACCTACATAGTAAATGGTAGCATCTGTAGGGTCAAAAGGAATTTTTTCTCCTTTTGCAAGGCCTCGCACATTCTCTTGTGACCTGCATCACGAGATGTATAGATGGTTCCTGTCAGTAAAACCTGGTCGCCTGCATGGAGAGTTCTTGCCAGCTCTCTTGTCAGAGGCAGTGTGATCTTTCTTCTTTCCATATTAAAGCACCTCCGTTTTATGACGTGTTACATGGCAGTTGATGTTAACTGCACATGGCATACCTGCGATATGAGTAGGCATAGTCTCAATGTTCAGACCGATAGCTGTGGTCTTTCCGCCAAAGCCCTGAGGTCCGATACCAAGCTTGTTGATCTTCTCCAGCATCTCTTTCTCAAGATCTGCATAGTAAGGATCCGGGTTCTCTGTATTCAGAGGACGCATCAGCGCTTTCTTTGCAAGAAGTGCACATTTGTCAAAAGTTCCTCCGATACCAACACCAACTACCATAGGCGGACATGGGTTCGGACCTGCAGTTTCTACAGCCTCAAGAATGAAATCCTTGATTCCCTGAAGGCCTGCAGATGGCTTGAACATACGGATCTGGCTCATATTCTCGCTTCCGAAGCCTTTTGGTCCTACAGTTACTTTCACCTGATCTCCAGGAACGATCTCTGTATAGATCATAGCCGGTGTATTGTCACCTGTGTTTCCACGGCGTACCGGATCCTTGACAACGGATTTTCTCAGGTAACCTTTATCGTATCCGCGGCGTACACCTTCATTGATGGCATCATTTAAATCTCCGCCTGTAAAGTGGACATCCTGACCAATTTCAAGGAATACACATGCCATTCCGGTATCCTGACAGATCGGAACATTCTCACTGTCTGCGATATCAAAATTCTCGATAATGTTATCAAGGACACCTTTTGCGATCTCACCGTCCTCGCAGGCACGGCAGGTTTTGATAGCATCCTTCACATCTTCCGGGAGATGTTCATTGGCTTCGATACAGAGTTTTTCGATAACCTCTGTAAGTCTGGTTACTTCGATTTCTCTCATAATAGACTCCTTTCGCTTATCTCATATGTTTTTATTATCATAACATATTGTTAACGTTCGTGGCGGGCATATTTCGGCAGAAGCATAGGAGATACGTCTCCTGTATCAACTCCTGCATTTTTCAGTTCCTCTTCATATTTTCTGATATGATCCAGATTCATGGTGCCAAGCTCTACCTCTTTGCATTTGGCAGCTGCTTTTTTACCTGCATTTCGTCCGAATACAATTACATCAAGAAGAGAGTTGCCCATCAGTCGGTTTCTTCCGTGGATTCCGCCTGCTGCCTCTCCTGCAACCAGAAGGTTCGGGATTTCTTTTGTAAAGCCGTCTCCGTTGATCTCAAGTCCACCGTTCTGATAATGAAGGGTCGGGTAGATCACGATCGGAACTTTTCTCATATCAATGCCGTAATTCATGTACATACGGAACATAGCCGGGATTCTCTTTTTCGATGGTTCCTTCGCCACCGAGGATCTCGATCATCGGAGTGTCAAGCCATACACCTTTCAGTCCGCCTGGAACTTCTACGCCGCGGCCTTCTTCGCATTCACGGATAACACCGGAAGCATTTACGTCACGGGTTTCCAGCGGATGAATATAAGCTTCTCCGTTTGCATTTACAAGCTGTGCACCAACGGAACGAACCTTCTCTGTTACCAGGGCACCAAGGATCTGTGACGGATAGATCGCACCTGTTGGATGATACTGGATAGAATCCTGGTAAAGAAGGGAAGCGCCTGCTCTGTATCCAAGCACGAGTCCGTCAGCAGTTGCTCCGTAGTGATTGGAGGTCGGGGAATCCCTGATAATGCATTCTTCCTGCACCACCGGTTGCAATTACAACTGTTTTTGCTCTTGCAACGGAATAGTCTCCGGTTTCCATGTTGAGAAGAACTGCACCAGCAGTCTGACCTTTTTCATCCTTCAGAAGTTCTACAGCGGAGGTAAATTCCACTACCGGAATCTTAAGATTTAAGACCTCATCACGGATAGTACGCATGATCTCTGATCCGGAATAATCCTTTGCAGCATGCATTCTCTTTCTGGAGGTACCGCCGCCATGTGTAGTGACCATGGTTCCGTCTTCTGCTTTATCAAACTCAACACCAAGGTCGTTGAGCCATTTGATCGCATCCGGCGCTTCCATTACCAGTCTTTTTACAAGCTCCGGTTTGCTGCAAATGTCCGCCTCCAAAGCAGTCCAGATAATGCTGTACCGGGGAATCATTTTCTTTATCTGCTGCCTGGATCCCGCCTTCTGCCATCATGGTGTTGGCATCACCGATACGAAGCTTTGTAACGATCATAACGTTGGCACCTGCGTTGTGAGCCTCGATGGCACAGGAAGAGCCTGCTCCACCACCGCCGATGATCAGTACATCTACATCATAATCGATTTTTGTAAGATCGATTTTTTCGTTGAGCAGACGGCTTTCTGAATGGAGCATTTTTGTCAGTTCCAGTGGTGCTTTCTGTCCCTTGTTCGGTCCTACCTTGATCTCTGCAAATGCATCCGGGTTATAATCCGGATGGAATTTTTTGAGAAGAGCATCTTTCTCATCTGCACTCAGACGTCTTGGCTCTGTTGCCATACGCTCCGCTCTTGTAGCCTCTACCTTTTTGATGGATTCCATCATATTTTCTGGATATGGTGCATACATGTTTTACGCCCTCCTACTTCTCGATTTCTCTGCTGTTGTAAAGTTCCTGCATCTCTGTGATCGGCTTCTGCATGATCTTCTCGATCATATCGTCAAATTTGCCCTCGTGGATCTCTTCCACACGTTTCTCCAGATGCTCGCTTTTCGGCGCAATATATTTTCCGGTGAGACGTCTTGCCAGAAGGCCTACCATCGGATGGGAAATTCCTGCCGGACATCTTACGGAACAGCAGCCGCAGCTTACGCAGTCAAAGGATTCCTCTGCACATTTTTCAAGCTCGCCTCTCTGCGCATATGCAATATACTGCATGACATTTAAGTCCTGTGTACAGGCCTTTGTGCATGCATTGCATCCGATGCAGCTGTAGATCTCCGGATAAAGCTCCATCATTACCTGCTGGTTCGGCTTAAGATCTTCTATATTATAAAGTCTCTTGTCTGTAGGGAAGAACGGGATACTTGCCACATACATTCCTTCCTGCACCTGTGTCTGACAGGCGAGACAGGTTTTCAGCTCATTCTGTCCCTTGATCCTGTAGATGGTCGCGCAGGCGCCGCAGAATCCGTGTCTGCAGCCGCATCCTCTTTTTAATGTATAACCGGCATATTCCATAGCTGTCATAATGGTCAGATCACCGGGAACGCTGTATTTTTTACCGAAAAAATATACGTTTACCATATTATTTTCCATGTTGGTGTCCTTTCTTTTATCCAAATCGTACGCCATGTGGAACAGCCATCTCACACGTGCCCGTCGCAACGCTCTGCTGAACTAAGTACTAACTGCGACTAAGGAGTTCAGGAGAGCCTTCACTCCTAAGTCTTCGTAAGTACTGGATTTCAGCGCCGCTAAAACCGCTCCTAAAATGGGCATCTTAGCGAGATGGCTGTTCCACATGGCTGTGTACTGGCTATAACCAGCGCATATATTTGAAAGTTTCTTAAGGTGCAATCTATAACTTAGTACTCATTAGGTAATTCATCCACCTCATCACATCGGAATACCGGGCCGTTCTTTGCAGACGTATTTGTCTCCGATGTTGCAGCGGCCGCATTTTCCGACACCGCATTTCATACGAAGCTCCAGTGTGGTATATACCCGATCTCTGGAGAAGCCCAGCTCTTCCAGTCCTGCCAGAACGAATTTTGATCATGATCGGCGGACCGCAGACCAGAGCGGTCTTATTGGTATCAAAACCAATCTCCTTCAGATAATTCGGAACAAATCCTACATGACCGTCCCAGCCTTCCTGCTCGCGGTCAATGGTAAGATATACATTTACACCTTCTGTTTCATCCATACTTCCTGGATTTCCTTAAGCTGCACCAGATCATCTGCGGAACGGGAACCATAGAGAATATCTACTGTTCCGTAATCCTCACGGTTATCCAGCACATAATTGATCACGGAACGAAGAGGTGCCAGACCGATTCCACCTGCGATGAACAGGAGATTTTTTCCCTTTAACTTATCTTCCACCGGAAAATGATTTCCGTATGGTCCGCGGACTGCAATCTCATCTCCAACCTGAAGGCTGTGGAGATGATCGGTAAGGGATCCGCATTTTTTGATGCTGAATTCCTGATAATCCTTTACAGTCGGAGAAGAAGTAATGGAAAACATACCTTCACTGACGCCTGGTGCACAGACCATGGCACACTGTCCTGGCATATGCTCGAAAAGCTTTCCACCCTCCGGAGCTTCCACACGGAAGGTTTTTACATCCGGTGTCTCCTGACGGATATCTGTGATCACGCCAACCTTGGGGATCAGCGTATCCAGTGTATAATTTTTATGACAGGTACATTCACTCATTCTTTTCACCTCCCTGTTTTTCAAAGGCCTTGATGACTTTTACGATATTTAAAGATTCCGGACATTTCTCCACGCAGCGGCCGCAGCCAACACAGGAGAACATGCCGTCATTATTTAACGGATAATAAACAAGCTTATGCATAAATCTCTGACGGAATCTCTGCATCTGGCTGGTACGGTTGTTTCCGTGAGCCATCATGGTAAAATCAGAGTACATGCAGGAATCCCAGCAGCGGTAACGGTGAACACCGTGCCCTGTGTCGTAATCCTTAATGTCATAGCACTGACAGGTCGGACATACGAAGGTACAGGTTCCGCAGGCAAGACAAGGCTTGTACAGTTTCTCCCATTACAGGAGAATTGAAACGGTCCATGTATTCTTCCTGCGCCCATCCTTCCAGTGAAAGATGTGTATATGGAAGAAGCTCGATAATACCACGGATTGCCTTCTTCTCCTCTTCTACCTTTGTCTCATCAGCATCTGCCAAAAGCTCCTTCACAGCTTCTGTCAGAGCATTTCCCTTCTCTGTGAGAGGCTTCCAGAAAAGCTCTCCCTCGATGATCCAGGCTGCAACATCTGCTTCCGGATCTGCAGCATCAATGCCAAATACTTTACAGAAGCAGCTTTCCTCCGGTTCATGACAGGCAAGCGCTACAATAGTTCCATGTTCTCTTCTTGCCTGGTAAAAAGTATCCACCGGATCCCCAAGGAACACCTTGTCGAGAACTTTCACGCCCTGTACATCACAGGCTCTCATTCCGAATACGACAAAATTCTGGTCTTTTAGTGCCTGAGGCTCAATGCTGATATTTTTCCCATCTTTTTACAGGTATAGAGATTTTCACTCTGCGGAAAGAAAGCATCCTTCGGTGATTTCACGGTTTTCAGTGTTTCAAGGGAAACTTCTGCATCCTCGCTCCATGCCTTGAAGTTCACCTGCTCACTTACCTTTACCGGTAAATATAATTCCTGGTCTGCGGCAATTTTTCGGAATAATGCCGGCAGATTTTCTACTGCGATCTTATACATACATTATCCCTTTCTGCCACGATCCCTGGCTCTACATCATCAAAGGTAAAGCTGGTAAGCGGACCCTTTGACTCCGCATCCTCGCCTGCCTGATACTCACCGTAAAACGCATCAATATCCTTGATAAACTTACGGTTAAACAGATGAAGGGGAATTCCCTGCGGGCAGACTCTACTGCACTCGCCACAGTCCGTACATCTTCCGGCTACATGGAAGGCACGGATCACATGGAACATCTTTTCCTCAAAGGAATCCACATTTGCCTTCTGGGCGCTGTCGAACTTGTTGCTGTCAAAAACGCATTTGCGGCAGCTGCAGGCCGGACATACATTACGGCAGGCATTACAGCGGATACATTTACTCAGCTCGCTCTGCCAGAATGCAAATTTTTCTTCCGGACTCATTGCCTCGATCCGCTCAACTTCTGCGAAACGGTCAGCGTCCTTTGTCTCCTTTGACTCACCGATCAGTTCATCGTAAATTTTATGCTCTTTTCCTTTACATACATGGCAGCGTTCCAGCATGGCATCTTTGTATGCACAGGTTTTTTCTCCGTAAACAGTATCCACAGTCAATGTCTCTGCATCTCCGGTAATCTCTGCTCCGGAAATTCCCCGGATACCCTTGATCCCCATTTTGCGGATCTTTTCAATATCCAGCTTTCCTTTACAGCCAACACCTACGATATAGGCTTTTTCTCTGTCTACACGATGCTCTTTCAAAAGCTGGTTAAAGCTATATGTATCGCAGGGCTTCAGACAGACCATGGTTTTTCCTTCCAGCTTGGAAGCTTCGATCATATATTTGCTTAAATTGGCACCGCAGAATCCATCATAGACAAAATCCTCCAGAGATTCCGGTGTTTCAAAATAGGCTGGTTCCGGATTAAAGGCAAGATCTCCGGCTTTCCACCCAAGAACCCGGACTACCGTGCCATCTGCAAGCAGTTCTTTTGCACGTTTTATCAGCTCCTGCATCTTATATCCTCCAATCTCACGTTTTTACCAAGGGAATGGATCTTCTCAACAAACTCATTCATAGTCTGTGAAAATTTCACGCCTTCTGCGGCAGATACCCATTCCACACGTGTTCTTCCGTTTTCCACCCCAATATAATCCAGCATTGAAAACAGAAGTGTCATACGTCTTCTTGCATAATAGTTTCCGGTACTGTAATGGCAATCTCCCGGATGGCATCCGCACATGATCACACCATCGGCTCCTTTTTCAAAGGCACGGAGGATGAACATGGGATTGACACGGCAGGAACATGGAACACGGATGATCTTTACATCCGCCGGATAGCTCAAACGGCTGCTTCCGGCAAGGTCTGCTCCGGCGTAGCTGCACCAGTTACAGCAGAATGCCACGATCTTTGGTCTGAATTCTTCCTTTGTTTCTATCGACATATTGCATCCACCTCCGCGATAATCTGTCTGTTGGAGAAGCCCTGAAGGTCCATGGCTCCTGACGGGCAGGCTACTGTGCAGGCACCGCAGCCCTGGCAAAGTGCTGTATTGACAACCGCAACTCTTCTTGTCTCACGGATACCGTGATCGTTGACCTGTTTCTCCTCATAGGAAATCGCTCCGTAAGGACATACATTTGCACAGGTAGAGCATCCGTTACAGAGAAGCTCGTCGGATTTTGCCGTACATGGATTGGTTGTCAGCTTGTCCTTTGCAAGAAGTCCTATGGCCTTAACAGCCGCAGCTCCTGCCTGGGCAACTGTCTCCGGTATATCCTTTGGTCCCTGGCATACACCGGAAAGGAAAATTCCTGCTGTCGGTGATTCTACAGGACGAAGCTTTGCATGGGCTTCTGTAAGGAAATTGTTGGTGTCAATACTTGCAGTAAGCATAGTAGCAATCTTACGTACATCCGGATTCGGTTCAATGGCTGTTGCAAGAACTACCATATCTGCTTTCTTGAAGATCTGCTTATTATCAAGAAGGTCCGAGCCCTGAACAAGAAGTGTTCCATCCGGCTGCGGAATTACTTTCCTACCTGACCTTGATGTAGTTTACGTTATACTGCTCAACTGCTCTTCTGTAAAACTCATCGAAGTTTTTACCAGGTGTACGGACATCAATATAAAATACCGTCACATTGGTATCCGGATATTTATCACGGATCAGCATGGCATGCTTAGCTGTGTACATACAGCAGATCTTGGAACAGTATGGCTTTCCACGGTCATCGGAGCAACGGCTTCCAACACACTGGATAAATACGATCTCCTTCGGTGCTTTTCCATCGGAAAGGCGCTCAAGATGTCCTTTTGTAGGTCCTGCAGCATTCATGATACGCTCCAGCTCCAGAGATGTGATCACATCCTTGCTCTGGCTGTATGCGTATTCATCATATTTGTCAAGCTTGATGGTATCAAATCCGGTTGCCACCACGATTGCTCCGTATTTCTGTGTTACGATCTCATCCTGCTGATCGTAATCAATGGCTCCTGCCTGACATACTTTGGAGCAGACACCACATTTGCCTGTCTTAAATTTCAGGCAATGCTCTCTATCGATCACAGGAACATTTGGAATCGCCTGTGCAAACGGAGTATAAATAGCTGACCGGTTGTTCAGCCCTCTGTTGAACTCATTTGGAATCTTTTTGGAAGGACATTTTTCCTGGCAGACTCCACAGCCTGTACATTTGTCCATGTTGACACTTCGCGCTTTTTTGCGGATATCAACAGTAAAATCTCCTACAAAACCTGCAACTTTTTCTACTTCACTGTATGTATAGATATTGATCTTTTCGTGAGCTGCAGCCTCCACCATTTTTGGAGTAAGGATACATGCGGAGCAATCCAGAGTAGGGAAGGTTTTGTCAAGCTGTGACATTCTTCCGCCGATACTTGGTGTTTTTTCCACAATATCAACTTCATAGCCTGCATCGGCAATATCAAGAGCCGTCTGGATTCCGGCGATACCGCCTCCGATGATCAGGGCTCTCTTTGTAACCTGGCTTTCTCCCGGCTGAAGAGGAGCATTTAAATTGACTTTTGCTACTGCTGCTCTTGCAAGGATCACGGCCTTCTCCGTAGCCTCCTGCATATCCTTGTGGATCCAGGAACAGTGCTCACGGATATTTGCGATCTCCACCATATATGGATTCAGGCCGGCCTTTTCCGCTGCCTTACGGAAAGTTGCCTCATGCATACGCGGAGAACAGGAACAGACAACCACTCCTGTGAGATTTTTTTCACGGATGGCTTCCTGGATCCTGGACTGTCCTGCTTCGGAACACATATACTGATAATCTTCTGCATGGACAACTCCTGGCTCTTTTGCAATGATCTCCACAACCTTTTTCACGTCTACCGTAGCGGCAATATTACTTCCGCAATGACAGACAAATACACCGATTCTCTGCACTTTCTCACCTCCTGTATCTTCTGAACGCACTTACAAGCAGCTGCTGAGGAAGCTCCGGATCAAGAAGCTCCGGAATTTCATTTGGTGAAAGATAGTCTCCGCCTTTTTCCCGAACAACCAGCTGTCTTGCCCCGTCAATGATCTTTCCGGGTTTTACGCTCGCGGACAGCACTCCACACAGCAAAACAGGAAAGACATTTCCACAGGGATGCTGAATTTACAAGTGCTTCGATATTTTCATTGATCACGTAGGACACAAACTGATGAGGCTTGATATCCATCTCGTCAAAGGATGGGCAGGTAGCAGAGCATTTGCCACACTTCATACATTTCAGAGGATTGGTCCCGCTGATCTCCTTTATTTTTTCCGCAGCAGAATGGTTATCTCTCATTTTGCCACCTCCTCTTTGACGCCAAGGGCTTCTGCCAGAAGCTCTGTAAAATAGTAAACCGGCATTTTATTTCCGGAATTTTTATTCAGATTGTATTTGCAAAGCGGACAGGCAGTGATCAGCATATCTGCGCCAAAGCCTGCTGCGCTTTCTTCAATCTTTTCACACATATTCTGTGACATTTCTTTTTCTTTCAGGGATATATATCCTCCACAGCATTCATTTCTGTAAGGATAGATCACAGGCTCAGCGCCAAGGGCACGGATAAAATCCTCCAATGATCCTTGGATTTTCCGGATCATCAAATGCCATGATCTTTCCA
>ENA-OQCR01000140-OQCR01000140.1-human-gut-metagenome-genome-assembly--contig:-NODE-140-length-11103-cov-0.926840_pt1 | contig 11103 bp, 11 predicted proteins | sample MGYA00242763_ERZ504589 | MGnify/ENA primary metagenome ERZ504589 (study PRJEB26092, sample SAMD00036321) | human gut metagenome | host: Homo sapiens | study: EMG produced TPA metagenomics assembly of...
CTTTTTTATATTACAGGAAATCTGTAAGATACTACGATATGGAATATAGATTCCAAGAAAACAACTGTCTGGATACATTTGATTGCGTGCCAATAGCGTGCTAAAAATATCAACACGCAAATGCACATGCAGATAATAGCTACTTTGGACAAAACAAAACTACAAAAATTGTATAGAATAACTGAAAAAAAGAAAAATGAAAAGAAGTACTTGCCCAAATTGTAAAACAGTGCTATATTAACATCATAAGAAACACGCAAGAAAGCACGCTAAATAAAAGAAAAAGCACGCAAAGTAAAAAAGCACACAAAAAAGAAGTAAAAAATAAACCATCAAACAAACGGAGGTAAGATCATGAAGTATATCGAATTTGATGAATCCAGACCAATGGACCTGGTGCTCCTTGGAAGAGTTGCCATTGATTTTAATCCTGCTTACAACGATCAGGTAAAGGAGGAGTTCAAACCCCTGAAGAAGGTACATATGTTTGAGAAATTTGTAGGAGGATCTCCTGCAAACATCGCTGTAGGTGTTACCAAGCATGGCCTGAAAGCAGGATTTATCGGAAAGGTTTCGGATGATCAGTTCGGTGAGTATGTTGTAGATTATTTTGATGAGAGAGGAATCGATACCTCACAGATCACAAAATGTACAAACGGAGAGAAGCTGGGACTTACCTTTACCGAGATGCTTTCTCCAAAGGAAAGCAGTATCCTCATGTATCGTAACCGTATCGCAGATCTGCAGCTTCATGTAGACGACATCCACGAGGATTATATCAAAAATGCAAAAGCGATCCTCATTTCCGGAACTGCTCTTGCAGAGAGCCCTTCCAGAGAAGCAGCGATCAAAGCAGTTATGCTTGCTAAGAAAGTAAACACAAAGATCATTTTTGATATTGATTACAGAGAGTACAACTGGAAGAATGCAGATGAGATTTCCATCTACTATTCCATCGTAGCTAAGGAAGCTGATATCATCATGGGCTCCAGAGAAGAGTTTGACCTTACAGAGAAACTGATCAAAGAAGGCATGACTGATGAGGAGAGTGCAGCTTACTGGCAGGCAAAAAATGCAAAGATCGTTGTCATCAAACACGGTATGAAGGGTTCCACAGCCTACACAGTTGATGGACAGAAGTTCAGCATCAAGCCATTCCCGGTTGAGGCAAGAAAAGGCTTCGGCGGCGGCGACGGATACGGCTCCGGATTCCTGTATGGACTGTATCAGGGCTGGGAGATCATTGACTGCCTGGAGTTTGGTTCTGCTGAGGCATCCATGATGGTTAAAAGCAACAACTGCTCCGATTCCCTTCCGGGACCGGATGAAGTTCACGCATTCATTAAAGATGAAAAAGAAAAATTCGGCGAAATGATCGCAAGAGTATAAAGAAAAGGAGTGGGAAAAATGGCAAAGACAGTAAGAATGACAACTGCACAGGCAATTGTAAAATTTCTGGATAATCAGTATGTTTCCATGGACGGAGTGGAGACAAAATTCGTAGAAGGATTTTTCACGATCTTCGGACACGGTATTGCTGTAGGACTTGGTGAGGCACTGGATACAAATCCGGGACAGCTGAAGGTTCTTCAGGGAAGAAATGAGCAGGGTATGTGTCACGTTGCTACCGCTTTTGCAAAACAGAGCAACCGCAAAAAAATCATTGCATGCGCTTCCTCCATCGGACCTGGAGCTGCAAACATGGTAACAGCATGTGCAACAGCAACTGTAAATAATATTCCGCTTCTTGTATTCCCGGCAGATACTTTTGCATCTCGCCAGCCTGACCCGGTTCTCCAGCAGCTGGAGCAGAGCAGCAGCCTTGCCATCAGTACGAACGATGCATTCAAACCAGTCTGCAAATACTGGGATAGGATCACAAGACCGGAGATGGTCATGACCGCTCTGATCAATGCAATGAGAGTTCTTACAGATCCGGCTGAAACAGGTGCATGCTGCATCGCGCTTTGCCAGGATGTTGAGGGTGAGTCCTTTGACTTCCCGGAGTACTTCTTCAAGAAGAGAGTGCACAGGATCACAAGACCGGTTGCAGTAGAGGAAGAGCTTGAGGATGTGGCAGAGGTCATCGCAGGAGCGAAGAAACCGCTTATCGTTGTTGGTGGTGGTGTCCGTTACTCAGAAGCTGGAGAAGCTGTTGAGAAATTCTGTGAAGAGTTCAAGATCCCATTCGGCGAGACACAGGCCGGAAAGAGTGCCTGCCAGTCTGGCAATCCGTACTGTCTTGGCGGTATCGGTGTAACAGGAACCTACGCTTCCAACATCATCGGTAAAGACGCAGACGTGGTAATTTCTATCGGTTCCAGAATGTCTGACTTTACAACAAGCTCCAAGCATCTGTTCCAGAATGAGGATGTTCAGTTTGTAAGTATCAACAACTGCAGATTCCACGCATACAAGATGGATGCAGTAAAAGCAGTGGGTGATGCAAAAGCTACCGTAGAAGCACTAGCAGAAAAGCTTCGTGCAAGAGGATATAAATCTGCATACACAGATGAGATCGAGAAAGCAAAAAGCTGCATGGGATAAAGAGATGGAGCGCCTTGGAAGCATTGAGTACACAGGAGATGATTTTGAGCCGCTGATCAAGGCAAGAGATCCTCGTACGATTCCGGAATATGTAAAGCTTACAAACGGAAAGATCACACAGACAGCAGCACTTGCAGCAATCAACAGAACTATCGACAAAGATGCAACCATCATCACAGCAGGCGGTTCCCTTCCAAGCTGTATGCAGCGTATGTGGAGAACAGACAAACGTGGCGGATATCATGCAGAGTACGGATATTCCTGTATGGGATATGAGGTTGCCGCTGCCCTCGGTGTGAAATTTGCTGAGCCGGATAATGAAGTATACTGCGTAGTTGGAGATTCCAGCTTCCAGATGCTCCACAGTGAGATCATGACTATCATGCAGGAGAGACAGAAAGTCAATATCATGGTATTCGATAACTGCGGATTTGGCTGCATCAACAACCTTGAGATGAACCACGGAATCGGAAGCCTTGCAACAGAGTTCCGTTATACAGACGGCAAGAAACCGACCGGAGATCTGATCCCTGTAGATTATGCAAAGATCGGCGAAGGCTATGGTCTGAAGACCTATACCTGCCGCACCATCCAGGAATTGGTAGACGCTCTGGAAGATGCCAAAAAGCAGGAGATCGCATGCCTCTTTGATCTCAAAGTTATCCCGAAGACCATGACAGACGGATATGAGTCCTGGTGGGATGTAGGAATCGCAACAACATCTGAGAAAGAAAGCGTAAGAAAGGCCTGCGAGGGAGTTATGAAAGGCCGTGAAGAGGCAAGACTGTACTAATCTGGGAGGTAAGAAAATGAGTAAAGTATTTGGTTATCCGGAATATGACGAAAAAGGCGAAAAGATTCTTACAACATACGATAATGAGTACAAGGCCATGATGATGGACATCCGTGTTTACCGTATGAAGGCAGGGGAGACAAGAACATTTTTTAAGAGAGGGTGAGGAGACAGCAGTTCTCCTCCTCTCCGGAAATATCACCTATAAATGGAACGGAAACGAAGCAGCAGCAACCAGAAAAGATGTGTTCACAGAGGGACCTTGGTGCGTTCATGGATGTACAGGAACTGAGATCACAGTTGTGGCAAATGCGGAGTCACAGATCCATTGTTCAGTGCACAAAGGACGAGAAAGATTTCGGTGCAAACTCTACAAACCGGAAGATGCTCCGTGGGGATATTCCTGCGTAGGCAAGTTCGGAAATGTTGCGAAGAGAAGAGTAAACACCATCTTCGATCATGACATTTCACCGGAGTCCAATATGGTTCTTGGTGAGGTTCTCAATGACAGAGGAAACTGGTCCGGATACCTGCCGCACAGACATCCGCAGCCTGAGACATACTTTTTCAAATTTGATCATCCGGAAGGGTTTGGAGCAAGCTTTGTCGGTGATCAGGTATTTAAGAGTACAGACGAGAGCTTTTCCGCAATTCCAGGAGGAGAGCTTCATCCGCAGGCAGTTGCACCTGGATATCAGATGTATACATGCTGGATGATCCGCCACATTGACGGAAATCCGTGGCTGCAGACAGACCGCTGCGAGGATGAGAGATATACCTGCTTCATGACGCCGAGTTTTAAGGATTCGGAGATACTGATACTGGATCGTAAATAACAGGCAGCAGGAAGAGGAAAATGCTGTTGTTCGTGAGGAGCGGACAGCAGTAGACCTGCTGCTATTATGAAAAAAAATTGTACTGACTGAAGGGAGATTTTGACAATGGCAAGAGAATTTATTGTACCTGGAGAAATTATTTCCGGTTCCGGAGCACTGGACATGGCAGAAGGAGCACTGAAACTCCTTGGTAAAAAAGCTCTGATCGTAACCGATAAAGTAATGATCGACCTGGGAAACTGTGCAAAAGTTGAGAAGGCGCTGACAAATCAGGCATTGAATACAGCATTTATTCTGACATCTGTGGTGAGCCAACAGATACCATGATCGAAAAAGGCTTACAGATCTATAAAGATGAGAACTGTGACTTCCTGGTAGCTCTGGGAGGCGGAAGCCCCATTGACTCCATGAAAGCCATCGGCTCACTGGTAGTAAACGGTGGAAGCATTTCCGACTACATGGGAAAAGTGATCGATGTAAAGATGCCGCCAATGGCGGCGATCCCTACCACAGCAGGAACGGGATCTGAGGCAACACAGTTCACGATTATCACGGATACCAAAAAAGACATCAAGATGCTTCTTAAAGGCAAAGTTCTCATGCCGGATCTTGCCATTATCGACCCACAGTTTACTATGACTGCACCTCCAAAGATCACAGCAGCAACAGGTCTTGATGCACTTTGCCACTGTGTGGAAGCTTATACATCCAGAAAAGCACAGACACTTTCCGATACTTTTGCAGTATCTGCAGTAAAGAGGATCTTTAAATATCTTCCGGTTGCATATAAAGACGGAAAGAATGAAGAAGCTCGTGTACAGATGTCTGTCGCTGCTCTTGAGGCAGGAATCGCATTTAACAATGCATCTGTTACCATTATTCATGGAATGAGCCGTCCGATCGGAGCACTGTTCCATGTAGCACACGGACTTTCCAATGCCATGCTTCTGAAGGAGTGCCTTACCTTTGCGCTTCCCGGAGCATACGACAGATTCGGAGCGTTGGGACGTGATATTGGTGTGGCGGATGCAACTGATTCTGATCAGGAAGCGGCTGAGAAATTCCTGAAAGCAGTAGAGTCACTTGTAAATGAACTGGATACTCCGACTCTGGAGCAGTTCGGTATCAATAAAGAAGAGTTCTTCAACGTCATCGACAAAATGGCACATGATGCCATGGACAGTGGAAGTCCTCAGAATACCATGCGTGATGTAACAGAAGAGGAAGTAAAAGAAATCTACAGAAAACTCTGGTAAAATGTAAATGTAAACCCTGCATTGCCAGATAGGAAAAGACTCCGGACCGGAGAAAAAGGCTCCGGAGTCTTTTTTCCCGTGGCAAATATAGCTGCAAAAGAAAAGGAGGCATATCCCTCATGAGAAAAAAGTATATCTGTATTCTGGTGGCAGTCATAGGAGTTTGCAGCCTTTCCGGATGCGGGTCTTCTGCAAAGAAACAGAAGAAGAGCAGGTAACGATCGGTGTTGTTACAAATCTAAAGCAGTGAATATTGGTTGTCTGTCTGCGACGGAATGAAAGATGCAGCAGAAAAATATCATGCAGATGTGGTGATTCTGTCCCCGGATTCCGAAACAGAAGAAGAGGTTCAGAAAAATATGATCCGGGATCTTCTGAAAACCGATATCCAGGCGATGGCAGTTTCTCCTATAGATTCCTATGAATGCGAAGATTATTTAAATTTCGCAAGAGAAAAGGGGATTTCTGTATATGCCTGTGATACTCCCATAGAGGATTCAGAAATCCCTTATATTGGAATTGACAATGAAAAACTAGGCTATGAGCTGGGCGAGCAGCTTGCAAAGGCTCTGGATCATAAAGGAAAGATTGGCGTGATCGCCGGTGATTTTAAGCAGGCTGGACACCGGATGCGTGTTGCCGGATTTGAAAAATATATGGAAAAAGAGCCTGGGATCATCATTGAAATGGTTCGGAACGGATACAGCAATATGCGGGTTTCCCAGAAGGATGTGGATGAGATCCTAGTGAAGTATCCGGATCTTAACGGAATCATGACCACAAGTGCAGTGACGGCCCTGGGACTTTCAGAGGCAACTGAAGGACGGGAGATTTCTATTGTTTCCGTAGATGCTCAGGAAGATGCCTTGAAAGCGGTTCAGGATGGGCGTATCGTGGCGCTTGGCGCGCAGTCCGGTTATCAGATCGGTTATGAAACCATCCGGTATATTGTGAAGGATCTGGAGGGAGAGGGAACAGGAGAAAATGAGATTCTGGATTCCCAGGTGCTTACCGAAGAAAATATTGATACATATATGAAGGATGACGGACATTCTCATCCCTGATACAAGCAGGTTTCCATCCGCTGCTTATTATTTTTTACAATCCGGCAGAGGCATTGACTGATTCGGTAAAAAGTCAGGCTGGTATCCAAAAATAAAACACAAAACATAAAAATAGGACAAAAGAAGGATGTAGAGATATCAGAACCAGAAAAACTTTGGTACAGATTTAACAGTCAGGTAAAAATAATACCGAAAAAACTAAAATTTCTCATACTATGATAATCCCGTATTTTCGATAAAATAGAATCATCAAAAGGAAAGCGAAAATAAAAAAACGAAAAAGAAATGAAAGGGCGGGATAATAAGATGGAGAAGAAAAAACTTTCGGTATCAACAGGGCTGTGTTATGCTGGAGGAGATGTAGGATGTAATATCGTGTTCGGAATGATCGGAACACTGCTGACGCTGTTTTACACAGATTATGTAGGGATAAGCGCAGCAACAGTAGGACTGGTAATGTTACTTTCCAGATGCTTTGATGGATTTTCCGATCTGGTCATGGGTGTCATTGTAGAGAGGACCAATTCCAAATGGGGAAAATCAAGACCCTGGCTTCTGTAGATGAGCATTCCATTTGCGCTGTCAGCAGTACTGCTTTTCACAGTGCCGCGTACAACAGGGATGCTTCAGTTTCTGTATCTCTTTGTAACCTATAACTTCTGTACGACCATATGCTATACAGCGATCAATTCCTTCCATATGGAAGCCTTTCTTCAATGATGATACGCGAATCATCAGAGAGAGATAAACTCAGTGTATTGAGAATGGGACTGTCACCTATCGGAAAGATCGTTGCAGCAACCTGTACACTGCCGCTTGTAAAGCTTCTTGGAAATGATCAGGCTGCATGGATCAAGGTTATGAGTGTATGGGCAGTGCTTGCACTTGCACTTCTGCTTCTCTGCTTCTTCAAATGTGAGGAAAAGGTTCAGATCGAAGCAAGAAAGAAAGATGAGAAGCTTCCGATTCCGACAATGCTGAAGGCACTTTTTGCAAATCAGTATTTCTGGGCAGTAATGCTTCTGTGGACAGTACAGAGTGTATCCTTTACGATCACAGGAACCATTCTTCCGTACTACTGTAAATATATTTTCAACAATGATACATGGATGTACAGCGCACTGTTCCTTACAGAAACCCTGGTTCTGGTAGTGGGAATCTTCATCTGCTCACCGTTGATCAAGAAATTCGGAAAAAGAAATATCGCATTTGTCGGCGGATTTGTTGCACTTGGTGGCCAGATTCTGTTTTCCTGAATCCATACAGCTTCGGCTTCATGGTTATGAGCTGTGTCACACGTGCCATCGGACTTGCTCCACTGAACGCAGTTGTATTCAGTATGGTTGGTGATGTAGTAGAGTTCGGACAGTGGAAAAACCATATCCGTCAGGAAAGTCTGATCTTTGCAGGTGGTTCCATCGGAACAAAAGTTGGCGCAGGTCTTGCCTCCGCAGTGATCACAGGTCTTTTAAGCAGTTCCGGATATGTAAGCTCATCTGCAGGAATAACTGCACAGCCGGAAACAGCACTGGAGATGATCGTTTCTCTTTATAAATTTGGACCGATCCTCATTGCAGCAGTGATCATTGTAACGCTTTTCGGATATAAGCTTGACAAAATGTATCCGGCGATCATGCAGGAGCTTACCGAGCGCGAGGCACACGGACAGTTATAAATATTTTATTGTAAAACATATATTCAACCGCAAACAGGAAATCAGGCAGGGGTAGGATACTCCTGCTGTTTCCTGCGTTTATGGGCATATAGCATAGAGAGGCGTATATCCGCTTTACGGAAGGGAGGAGTTCTATGTTAAAAAGTATCCGGGCAAAGATATTATTGGCGATCCTGACAGTAACCATGTTTACTGCCTGTTCTCTTACGGGGGTATTTTATTTTCGGGCAGCAGGGATGATCGAAGAAAATTATTCAGGTATCCTGTATGGACGGATGCAGCAGACTATAAAAGATCTGGACGAATCCCTGAAAGAGATTTATTATGTGAATACGAGAACTGCCTGGGATACAGATATACGGAATAATGCGAAGGACTACAGCTGTACAGGAAATGAAAACAGCCTGGAAAATATGGCCGGGCTTCTCCGGGAACACAGTCGGGAATATAAAGATATCAACTCCCTTTACTTTGTCTTTCCAGACAAAAAAATGGCTGTGACTTCTGAGGAATTTCCGGTAAACAAGCAGGGGATTTCAGGAGAACATATCGAGGAATTGGAAAAAATACAGGAACTGGATTCCTTTCCGGTTCTTGTGGAATCTCCGATCCATGAAGGCGGCAGCTTTCTTTCTGTGATCCAGAAGGTAGAGGATGATAACGGAGAGATTCTGGGGTATGTTGTTGCAGATATCACGGGAACGGGCAATTTATTACGAATATCTGGAAGCTGTCAATGATGAAAAGATCACCAGAATAGTTCTGGTAGACAGAAATGATGAAATCGTGACATCCGGAGACTACAGTGACATTGGAAAAACATTTCCGGAGATTACAGACCAGAATGTTCCAAAAATGGAAGGCTATGCAAGAAAAAAAACGGTGTGATCTTCTTTTTTCAGCAGAGGTTAGCTTTTCAGACTGCGGCTTATATCTGGAGGTACCGAAAAAAGAAGTTTTAGCGGACTTTCCCGGATGCGGCTCTTTCTGATCGGAATATTTGGTGCAGTTTTTGTGGCAGCTGTGCTGCTGGCACTGTGGCTCTCCAGAGTAGTCTGCGGACCGCTCAGATCCATGACTGGCACGGTTGAGAAGGTTGGTGAGGGAGATTTGAGCCTCCGTACAGAAGTGACTACTGCTGATGAAATCGGAACCCTCGGAAAAGAATTCAACCACATGCTGGATTATATCGAAGCTCTGATCGCCCAGGTGATCGAAGAGGAACAGCAGAAAAAAGATGCAGAGCTGGAAGCGCTGCAGTATCAGATCACACCGCATTTTATGTATAATACATTGAACTCCATCAAATTTGCGGCATTTCTGAAAGGGGAAAAAGAGCTGGCGGGGCTTATTGGAGATTTCGTGGAGCTTCTGCAGGCCAGTATCAACAAAAAGGGAAGCTTCCTTTCTGTTGCCGATGAGATCCATATACTGAAAAATTATATCCATCTGCAGGATTTTCGCTATCAGGGAAGCTTTCAGGTGAAATATGAGATCTCTGAGGAAGCATACCGGTGCTATATTCCGAGACTGATCCTTCAGCCGCTTGTGGAGAATGCTCTTCTTCACGGGATCGACATCAAGCGGCAAACAGGAAAAATCTGGATCTGCGGAAACGTAAGTGAAGGAAAGCTGATCCTCATAGTAAAGGATAACGGCAGAGGAATGACAAAAGAGCAGATCCGAGATCTTTTTAACAGTCATGCAAAAAAAACAAACGGACTTTCCGCAGTGGGGATTCCAAATGTAAAAGAACGCCTGGAGCTTTATTACGGGACACAGGGAGGAATGGAATACGTAAGCAGTGGAAACGGTACAGAGGTCACGGTATTTCTGCCTGCGATCTATGATATGCCTGAAGAAGGGAGAAAAAATTAATGTACAGAACACTGGTGGCAGATGATGATTTTCTTGTAAGGAGCTATCTCAAAACCCTGGATTCCTGGGAAAAAGCAGGATATGAGATCGTGGATGATGCAGAAGACGGGGAGGAAGCTTATGGATTCCTTCAGAAAGAAAAAATCGATGTTCTTGTGACGGATCTTACCATGCCTGTGATGGATGGAATTGAGCTGATCAGAAAGATCCGTGAGGAAAACAGGGATATCTATATTATCGTGCTCAGCTGTCATGATGATTTTGAATATGTAAAAGAGGCCATGCGCCTTGGGGCGGATGAATATGTATTAAAGAACAGTTTGGACGAGGATAGTCTTTATGATACTCTGGAAAAATCAGCCCGGCTGATCGAGAAGCGCAGAGAAAAAAGTCAGGAACAGGCACGGACGAGAAAGCTGATCCATCTGGGAAGTCACGCTCTGAAGTATTATTTTTTTAACGGACTGATCTCGGGGATGCTGAAAAATCAGGCACGTGAGGAAAAGCGTGTGGAAGCCGGAATCGCCGGGAAATATTTTAACAGTGCTGTGATCTGTATGTTTATGGAGAACTGGGCAGAGAGGGAAAGACAATGGACGCCGCTGGAAGTGGAACAGTATTCCCATCATTTCCGCCACAGACTGCTGGAACGTACGGAGGAGCTTCTTGGGACAGAAAGTGAATTTACGGAAGTGGTCTATCTTGGCGCAGGGATTTTTTGCTGTTTTCTTGATCTTTCCAGAGACTGCAGGACATCGGCTATGCAGCAGAGACTGACTGAGGCAGCAGCGATCTGCTATCGGCACTGTCAGGAGGATCTTTGTGATTTTGGTATCAGTGTCAGCAGTGTCTGCATGGGAGAGGATGGGATCCGCCAGGCTTATCAGCAGGCCAGAGAAATGATGAAGCTGCATTTTTATGAGAAAAAAGAGATCCTTTATTTTGAAGGACGGAAGAAAGCGGACAGTGTTCTGCCGGAAAGTGCTGAGAAGCTGGAAGGGCAGATTTCCAGGTTGAAGGCAGGGAAAGACCGAAAGAAAGCGGAGGAGCTTTG
>ENA-OQCR01000141-OQCR01000141.1-human-gut-metagenome-genome-assembly--contig:-NODE-141-length-11077-cov-0.884932_pt1 | contig 11077 bp, 20 predicted proteins | sample MGYA00242763_ERZ504589 | MGnify/ENA primary metagenome ERZ504589 (study PRJEB26092, sample SAMD00036321) | human gut metagenome | host: Homo sapiens | study: EMG produced TPA metagenomics assembly of...
GGGATGGCTATCAAAACCGTTATCAGAAATTTACTTAGTAAATACGGCTATCTCTCTATAGAAATGCAACAAGCATTTGAAAATGATGTTGAGGGTGCGGAAGAGCATACAGACGCTATGCCCACAATGGGAACACAGCGTTTTGATGTATCAGATGTTAGCTTTGAGGAAGTTTCTAATACCAGTGCCAATACTGCAACGGCTTCCAATGAAAATAAGCCAGGTTTCTAATGGGAATGGAATTAAGAGTTTTGGGCAGCTCGTCCAGTGGTAATTGCTACATACTGGATAACGGCAATGAGGCTTTGATTATCGAGGCTGGAATACGTTTCATAGACGTAAAAAAGGCTTTGGATTTCAATATTCGTAAAGTCGTAGGCTGCTTAATAACTCATCAGCATAACGATCATGCTAAATATGCTAAGGCAATGGTAGATTGTGGCTTTCATGTATTGGCTCTTCCAGAAGTGATAGAAAGCAAGGAATTGAAAGGTTCCAGAGTAAAAGCCATTAAAATAGGATCGGGCTATCTGCTTGGTGGTTTTCGGGTGATCCCCTTCCCTGCTTTCCATGATGTACCTTGTGTTGGCTATTTCATTAAACACCCGGATTGTGGTAGTATTATGTTTTTAACGGATAGTTGCCAGTCTGGATATACTTTTTCTGGATTGAATCATATACTGATTGAATGTAATTACTCTGATACGAAACTGATAGAAAGCATTAATGCCGGGCATGTCCTTCCTACGCAAAGAAACAGATTAATGGTTTCTCACATGGAGCTGGAAAGTTGCAAACAAGCTCTAAAAGAAAACGATTTGAGCAACGTTGCAAACATAGTTCTTTTACACCTCTCGTCTAATAACAGCGATGAGCATTTATTTGTATCTGAGGTGCAAAAACTTACTGGAAAGGCGGTTTATGCTGCTAAACCAGGTTTAAGTATAACCTTAAACAATTTTTAGGTATGATACAAGGATTTTCAGAGCAAACAAAACCTCTAACCGATTATGAGGACAAAGTTATTCTGCCTCTCATAGTACAAGGGCTTCACGGTAAGTAGGTAAATCTAAAGCGATTACAAATAAAGCGATGTGTTCTGCTTTAAAGTCTTATGGGTGTAAAATTGATAGTCCACGAATAAGAAAGATTATCAACCATATTAGGCTTTCGGGTATGGTGATTGGGCTGATCGCCACGAGTGAAGGCTACTATATCGCAGAAACACGTAAGGAGCTGGAAGATTACCTGAGAAGCCTTGAAGGTAGAGAAGGAGCCATACACGCAGTTAGAAAGAGTTTAGAAAAACAGCTACAGCTATATGACAAATAAAGTTTTGATAGAAAAGAAGGGTGGGCTATTCAACCTTAGACCGTTATACGACTTGTTTTCTCATTCGGTAGATGGGATTTACCAGGTAATAGTGAAAAAGGTTAGGAAGCCACGTTCCAACGATCAAAATGGCTGGCTATGGGGGTGCATCTATCCAATGCTGTTAGATGGGTTGCTTAATGCCGGATGGGAGTTTACAAGCGTGGAACAAGTACACGAGTTTTTTAAGGCTCAAATGACTAAGGACAAAGTAGTAAACAAACATACGGGTGAAATTATAGAGTTTCCCGGATCAACTGCAACAATGGACACGCTAACATTCTCAACATATTGCGAGAAGCTCAGAGAGTACGCTTTGGAATACTTGAATATAGAAATACCTGATCCCGATCCTAACTGGAGGAAAGCCGATGAAAAAGATACCTAACTACTTGGTAAATGAGCTTATCTGGCTTATTCCAGTGCTAATAGAAAATATCCCACACGAAGGTAGAAGTACCAGAGTGGATAATGCGATACGATTAACTAACAAAATTGTCAAACGATTAAAATCTTTAAAAGATGAAAGTAATTGAAATTACTGAGATTGAAGTAAAGGCAGCTTTAGACGTTGCTAAAAGTGAAGAAGTGAAAAACGTGCTGGTAGCCTTGTTCTGCAAAGGTGAAAAGAAACCAACTCCTACCCTTGATGATTACACGACAATCCGAAGTTATGAGGATGCGTGTGCTGCTTTAAAGTGTTCCCCTATTGACGAGAAGGCTTTGCGCTCTGCTGGAGTAAGAAAAGGCATTATCGCCTAATCAAACTTGAAACAATCAGCCGGGCTTTGTGGGGTAAGAATTACCAGCCTAAGCCGGATGCAAGCGGTAATAGCCGTTTCTATTTCCCCTGGTTTGCTTTGTGGACTGAGAGAGAAATCAAAGAAACAGAAGGGCTTGTGTATATTCCAGTTATTGACGCTCTAAACAATCGTGCGGGCTTCGGTTATGCGAATACGGCTACCGCCCCCTCGAATACGCCTGCGTCTGTCGGCTCTCGGCTTTGGCAAGAATCAAGAGAGAAAGCAAAGTATTTCGGGCAGCAATTCATTGAGTTGTGGTTTGATTATTTGATGTTTAATGTAAAGAAGGTGCAAGAATGACAACAATATTTTATATACTGATAGTCTTCTGCCTTTTCTTTGAAGTACTGAATTTGGCAGCTTGCAAAAAAGTTTTTCGCTGCTGTTGGAAAAATATAAGGACAAAAACGATCTCACTGAGATAAGCCCAGTTTTCGCTGTTTGGAGAATGTGCAACTGGCTCTACCTTATATTGTGTTTCATAGGTTTAATAAGCTCTCAATGGATAGGTTTTCTTGCATTGATTGTTTTAAGCCTTATCCCTAAGAAGTGGTTTACATGGAGAATTATAGATAACATATTAGGAATTGCAATCTTACTGTTTGTTCTCTTGAATAAGTACCACTTTCAAATAGACTTCAATTCATTAATAATCAAACTTATTTTGCAATGAAAGATATAATGTTGGCTGATACTCCAGTGGAGCAAAGAGCGCAAATTTTACGTGATAGCTGCGATGAGGTCGTAGAGAAAAGTTATCTCTCAAAGTTCTCTCAGGAAGAAACAAATGAGCTTCGGGCTAACCTTGTAGAAGTTCAGATACAGATGCAAGAACTGACAGAGAATTTTGATGTAGTTAAAGCTGACTTCAAAGGAAAAATGAAGCCACTGCAAGAACGGATCGGGAAAATGCTTGATGATTTGAGAAAAGGCGGTGAGTACATTAAAGGTGAGTGCTACAAGTTCATAGATCAAGACGAAGGAAGAGTAGGTTACTATACACCAGACGGTTATTTGCTGGAAGAAAGACTTATGAAGCCGGAAGAAAGACAGAAAACAATTCAAATGGCAGTACGCTTGACTGGCACAGATAATTAATTTATTAACTTCTTAATTTTTAAAACATTATGGAAGAAAAAAACAAAGGTTTGAACATTAACATCGAACATTACACAGGAGAGAAACCTATTGAAGTAGTTTATAGACTTGGTGACGCACCACAAGCACAACAACCACTTGCAACCAAAGCCCCGGAAAAGATCAGTGTTTCCGGCACTATCTCCACTCCGTATGAATGGCTTTCCAAGCGAATAGACACTGTAGATCAGAAACGTGCAAATGTCGTTGTGAATCGTGAGAAAATGACAATTCAGCTCACTGTAAACGAAGATGATTATTACAATAAAAACACATTCACTGGTACGGTTGAAGTTTCTGAAACATTTGAGAAGTTCGGTATTAATGATGGTGAAAAGGGCTGGATCCCTGCCAAATTAGGACAATTCTTGCGTCTGAATCGTGGTTTGTTTGAAGATAAAGAAAAAGTGCATGGTACTTGTTTCCAATCTCAAAAAACTTCAATGCAAAAGCAAAGGCAGAGATTGAGAAACAAAGAGATCCTTCTGGTTCCGTTGCTGATGTTTACCGTTGCCAGGTAGAAAGTAATTTACCGAAGAGCTTTACCGTAACATGGCTATTTTCAAGGGAACTGCAAAACAGCCTATCGAAATAGAGTTCGATCATTATCTGACAAATGGAGAAGTGTTTTTGCAACTTGTTTCGCCAGGAGCAAATGAAGTGATGGAAAGTTACAGAGATAAGTGTATTGATGAAGTGCTGGATAAGATCAAGGATATTGCCCCCGATATTGCAATTCTGGAAGTGTAACCGTTCAAACATGATTATAGGAAAGCTGGGAATTATCCCGGCTTCCTTAAAAATTCTCTCTATGGCAAGAAAACAAGAAACTCCTATGCCTTTCTATGTTGGCGATTGGTTGAGGTGTCCTGAATTAAGGGTACTTCCACCAGACGTTAGGGGTTTGTGGATGGATATGTTATGCTATATGTGGGAAAGTGTAGAACGTGGTGTTATGGTTATGCCAAACGGACAGCCTTGTACGAAAGAAGATATAGCCCGTATCATAGGTACGGATTGCTCAGGATCTTCTAAATGGGTAGATTCTTTGATAGAAAACAAGGTGTGTGAAGTTCGGGAAGATGGAGCTATTTATAGTAGGCGTATGGTAAAAGACAACCTGATAAGTGAGAAAAGAAGGCTGGCTGGTAAGAAAGGGGGTGAGATCACTAAGGCAAGGGTTTTCATTCCAAAAGCAGAAGCAGAAACGATCCTACAAGAGCAGCCCCAACAACCGCAACAGGAAGTTTTACTGTTTCCACAAGAAAGCCCACCACCTTTAACGCCAGAGCAGCAAAAAAAAGGCTGAGAAGGCAAAAAAATACAAGTATGCTGAGTTCGTAACACTAACAAGGGATGAATACGCTAAGTTATGCGCTGAATATTCTGAGGAAGGAGCCAAACGGATGATTGAAATACTTGATAACTATAAAGGATCAAAAGGGAAAAAGTATAGTTCTGACTATAGAGCGATACTAAACTGGGTAGTAAATAGATATAACGAAGAAATACAAAAGTATGGATATAAACATAAAGAATCAGCTTCAAAAGATCCTGGATCGGCAACTGGAAACGACTACAGAAACACGATTTAGAATAGAAGGATATTCTAAGGAAACGGTTCAGGAAATGCTGCTTATGTGCTATCAGCATGAGGTGCGCAAAAGGCGTATTCCGTTTCAGGAAGATAAAGGAACACTGGAGAAAATAGAAAAGGCTGCAAAATGGCTTACTGGCGATTATAAAGTAGGATTGCTGCTATATGGAATAGTAGGATCCGGCAAATCTACTTTAGGCAAGGCGATTTGTAACCTTATCGGTATTCTACACAATAGCTCCATATCCAGTGAGCGAAAAGGTGTATTCCGGGTTTCAGCTTTGGATTTGGCAAAAAATGTGGCTAATGATCCTATGTACTTCAATAAGCTCAAAAATCAAGAACTGCTTTTTATTGATGATATAGGAACTGAACCAGCAAGTGTAAAAAGTTGGGGTAACGAGTTCTCACCAGTGGTAGAACTGCTTTATGCCAGATATGATAGACAGTTATTTACTATCGCAACTTCCAATCTCAAAGATTCCGATTTTGGAGAACGTTACGGTATAAGAATAGCTGATCGGATGGAAGAAATGTTTGAACGTATTTATTACCAAACAAGAGTTATAGAAAATGAGTGAGATAAATTGGAACGAGTTAAAAGACAAAAGCCCATTCCAACGCTGTAAAACATGGATTTTGGGAAGGCAGACCAAGCGATAAGCACTTTCTTTGCCTGGTTATTTCGGAGCTTATGGAAGCTGTGAACGCCCATAGAAGAAATAAGTTTGCAAGAGTACCAGCCAACAGAAAAGAAACAATATTCGATGATCGTACTTTCCACCATGAAAACAAGTATTTCAGAGAAAACTTTGAAGAGTATGTGAAAGATACAGTAGAAGATGAATTAGCGGATGCTGCTATTCGATTATGGATCTTGCCGGAGCAAATAATCTGAATTTAAATAGATTCTGTTTGCAACACGTAGTTACTCCTAAAAAAAGTTTTACAGAAAATATATATGCTATCGTAAAAGATTTGGTGAACTATAAATATTCTCAGGAAGAACAGATTAACTATGCTCTTCACCAGATACGAAGATTATCCGAAATTCTCAAAATTAACTTACTGTGGCATATTGAGCAAAAGATGTATTACAACGAGGCAGGGAAAATAAACACGGAAAGGAATATTAAAATTTACCAAGTAAACATTATGAATACGAGTTTTGAACGAAGTAAGCAGACAACGGATGAGTGGTACACTCCCAAATGGGATAGTGGACGCTTTAGGGAGTTTTGATCTTGATCCATGCGCTCCTGAAAACCGTTTGTGGAACACCGCCAAAAGACATATAACGCCTTCTGAGGATGGTTTAAAAACTGAATGGGGGGGTAAGAGTATGGTTAAATCCTCCGTATTCACGTCCTCTTATTGAGCGATTTGTGGAAAAGATGGTAAGGAACAACAACGGTATAGCATTGCTTTTTAATCGCTGTGATAGCAAGATGTTTCAGATCTCATTTCCCAAATGCAAGTGCAATAATGTTTGTGAAGGGTAGAATAAAATTCTATCGACCAGATGGTACGCAAGGAGATAGCCCAGGGTGCGGTAGCGTTCTTATAGCCTTTGGTGAGGAAAACGCAAAAATACTGGAATATTCTAATATACCTGGTAAATATATAAAACTCAACAATTAAGATGGAAAAGAAAAAAGTAATATTGACCTTATGCAAGTCTTTCCCCGTAACTCATAGCAAAGCTGGCGAAGCTACAGACTTTGAAAAGAAGTTGAAAGACAAAAGTAAGATCCATACAATCCGATACAACGCAAAAAATGTATGGGATGGACGGTATAAAGATATTGTTTCTGGTAAAAAATATCTTTCAATACGTGAATGGACTGGCAGACCGTATAATTCGGAGCAAAAGGAAATAGCCCAATTACCCAAAATCGGACTGCAACACGTAACCATGACATATAGCTCTGAGGATGCTTACCCTGAAATATGGATAGACAACAAGAAAGTTTCAATCCATGAAGTAGCGAAAAATGATGGTCTGAGCGTAGAGGACTTTGTAGAATGGTTTTTCGGGAACAACAAAGAGAATGTGTTTGAGGGTGTTGTAATACATTTTACTCCGTTCAGGTATTGATTATGGAAGATTGGAAAGATATACCAGAATATTCTGGATCGTACCAGGTTTCAAACTATGGTAATGTTAGAAGTTGCACACGTCCTAAATGGAATGGGAAAAAGAATATACAAACAAAAAGAGCGTTTATTGAAACCATGGGAAGCAAATGGAGGCTATAAATGCGTCTATCTCTGTAGAAATGGCTCTAAACGTATGTATAAAATTCATAGGTTAGTGGCTATTGCCTTTATACCAAATCCAGGAAATAAGCCAGAAGTAAACCATAAGGATGGGAATAGGGGAAATAATCATGTATCTAATTTGGAATGGTGCACAAAGTCCGAGAACAATCAACATTCTTATACAATTCTGAATAGAGTTAGCCCCATGAAAGGTAAAACGGGTGTTAAGTGCATACTTTCAAAGAAAGTTGCTCAATATAATTTATCTGGTGAATTTATTAAAGTCTGGGATTCTATGATGGATGTACAAAGAGGGTTGGGTATATCTGCTTCAAATATATCTGCCTGCTGTAGAGGAAAATTTGCATCTATGGGAGGTTATAAATGGAAATTTTATAACGAAAAATAAATTATTGATATGGAAACTAATGCAACAAAAAGAACTGATATTTTCCAGATAGATCCACGTAACATAGTGGTAATGGATGATTTCAATGCTCGTAGAGATTTCGATTTAGAGGAATTAAAGGAGCAAATCAAGGCTAAAGGAGTTCTTAACCCTATTACCGTACTTCCTTTCAAAGATGAGGACGGTATAGAACGGTACAAGCTGGTGGATGGTGAAAGACGCTATCGGGCTACTATGCTTGCGATTGAAGAGGGTACAAACATTCCTTACATTAAGGCTTTGAAGCTGCCTAAAGACACAAGTACGGAAGAGCTTCTAATCGAGCAGATGATGAGAAATGAGGGAAAGCGTTTTTCTGAATATGAGTGCGGTATCATGTTCAAACGCTTTAAAGAAGAGTTCGGATATACCCAAAATGAGATAGCTGAAAAGTTTAAAAAAATCTCCGGCTTTTGTGAGTAAATGTTTATCCCTAATGGATCTCCCTATAGAGATTCAGGAACGTATTATAAACAAACAAATATCGGCTTCTGCTGCTAAGGACATTGTAGCCAATTACGATACGGAAGAGGAACAAGTAAACGCCACGAGAAAAGCCGTAGAATTAGCCGAAAAGCAAGGGAAAAGGACTGTTACCAATAAAGAGATTAACGCTGTACAGAAAGAGGCTAAGGAAGCCAAAGAGATAGCTCAGGCACTCCGTAAGGTGTGGGCTTATCTGGATGGCGGTGTTATGGTAGATGTGGATAAGCTGGCTATCCTTCTGGATAAAACAGAGAGTTTGAGTAATGCTATGAAACAATATAAAAAATTGAGTAAATGAAAGTAGTGTTTTTTTGACCTGGAAACTACAGGAACGTTAGTAAACAAACATGGGATCCACCAAATTAGCGGTATGATCGTTATAGACGGTGAAGTAAAAGAAACCTTTGATTTCAAGGTACAGCCTAACCCTAAAGCGGAAATAGTGCAAGAGGCTTTAGATGTGGCTGGTGTAACCAAAGAGCAGATTCTATCTTATCCAGCAATGGGGTATGTGTACGGACAATTTACGGCTATTTTGAACAAATACGTGGATAAGTACAATAAGCAGGATAAGTTTTTCCTTGCTGGTTATAATAATGCTTCATTTGATAACCAGTTTCTCCGTGCATGGTTTTTACAGAATGGGGATAAATATTTCGGATCTTACTTCTGGAGTAATTCTATAGATGTAATGGTTTTGGCAACTCCTTATCTGGCTTCTCAACGCTCACAGATGGAAAATTTCAAGCAAGGAACTGTAGCAAAGGCACTCGGTATAGAAATAGACGAAAGCCGGCTACATGATGCCTTGTATGACATTCAAGTATGCAAATCTATTTACGATATTGTTTCACCATATAAAATGTAATGTTATGGAAAAGATTAATATTCAACTTCCTCAGTATTGGAAAAAGAAGAAACTTAACCCGGAGTTATAAAAGAACTTGAATCAACTGCAAAAAGCGATCCGTTTACAAAAGATGAGTTCGGGGAATATCGGTTTGGTACATTCCTTCATGGTTGCGCTATTGTCAAAGTTGAAATGACTGATAACCTTCTGAGCGTGCTATTCACAGCCAACATCCTATAGGTTTGCCAATGATTAAGGAGATTCGCTATAAATACGCTCCGAATAATTGTCTTATGACAATGCTAATGCCTTCAAGGGAACAGCAGATTAGCGATAATACCGTAGTGCTTTATCAGATTCCAGGATCTTTTAGCGATACGACAGATGTTGAATTTGAGGAAGGGAAAGAATGATCTATATAGGGATTGATACAGGTGTACATACCGGGATTGCTATCTGGGATAATCGAAAGCGTTCTTTGGAAATGGTAAAACAAATGCCTATTCATAGGGCTATGGCGGTTGTTCAGTCTTATGCGGATATGCAAAAGACGGGGGTAGGCGATAAAATCATAGTAAGAGTGGAGGATCCACGACAACGCACCTGGTTTGGTACAGAGAGAATGACACGTGAAGAGGAACGGAAGAGGCTACAAGGTGTAGGATCCGTAAAACGTGATGCTACAATTTGGGAAGATTACCTTACCGAACTTGGTGTTGAGTTTGAAATGGTTGCTCCTAAACGGAATATAACAAAGATGAGCCAGGAATATTTCAAGCAGCTTACGGGATGGAAAAAGCAAACCAACGAGCATAGTAGGGATGCTGCCATGTTAGTATTTGGCTTTTAGATGTTTTTTGCTCTTTATTGGCGTATTATGTACACCAAAAATTTATAATCTTTGCATTAATTGATAACATTGATATTATGACTATTACGATAACTATCTTTATAGTAGCAGGTGCTTTGGCGGTATTCATTACCGCTATGCACTTTGCAAATCTTTTCCTACCGTATGATCCGATTACACCAGGTAAATCTATTACCGTATATCTGGATGGTAAGTTTAATAGGGTGGCAACGATTACGAGTATAGAGAACGGTTGTATCTATGTGTATGATAAACTCCCGTTGCCATTGCATTATAGAGGAAAATTTTACGCTGTAGGCAGAATGACGGACGGGCATAAGGTTATGTTTTTAGGGAAGCGGAAACTTTATCAGTTGATGCGCTTTGTGGAGGCTTTCAGAAAGATTGCCCGTATTCCTGAATTTGAAAAGGAGGTTTAACATGGAAGAGATAGAGATTGTTTACCGTAAAATCTCGGATCTAACTCTGTTGGATGATAACCCACGAAAGATAAGCAAGAGAGATTTAGAGCGTTTGGTAGATTCCATCCGCATAAATGGTTTCTGGAAGCACCGCCCTATTGCCTTATCTGAGCGTGAAGGAAAGTTGTATGTACTGGCAGGACACCAACGGATAAAGGCTGCAAAGAAGCTGAAAATATCGGAAGTGCCGACAATCTTGTACCACAACCTGACCGAAGAGCAGGAAGCGGATATAGTTCTAAGGGATAACATCAACAATGGTGAATGGGATTTTGAAAAGCTACAGCTTGGAGATTGGAGCAACAAGGCTGATTTCTCTTTTATCGGTTTAGATATTCCAGTAGAGGATAAACAGCCGGAAGATGAGGAAGCAGCCGATGAAGAACAAGAGGACAACGAGAAAGAGGAAGGCTCGGAAGATGATCCGATAGCGGATGAAAAAGAGGATTTTTACAGATCCATGCTTAACGATTGTTTGTATGAGAGCAATAATGAGTTTGACATTCCTAATTTGTTGCTGGAAGAACAAGCCGGAAAACTTCTTTTGCCTTTTGCCCCCTGGGGAGCTGATAGCCGATTAAGGAAAGATGTTGCTACTTACCACTTCTATGTAGATGATTATCGCTTTGAAGCTATTTGGAAAGATCCGATCAAGGTGCTAACCAGTGGTGTAAAAGCGTTGGTAGAGCCGAACCTTTCCGTTTTACGATACAACCCCGATACTTACGGTTTACAACAGATTTACAAAAAACGCTGGATAAGCCGATACTTTCAAAGAGTGCGGTATCAAG
>ENA-OQCR01000142-OQCR01000142.1-human-gut-metagenome-genome-assembly--contig:-NODE-142-length-11012-cov-1.026091_pt1 | contig 11012 bp, 7 predicted proteins | sample MGYA00242763_ERZ504589 | MGnify/ENA primary metagenome ERZ504589 (study PRJEB26092, sample SAMD00036321) | human gut metagenome | host: Homo sapiens | study: EMG produced TPA metagenomics assembly of...
GGATGGAATGACCGATAAGACACTTACCATGTGCAGGCAGCCGGATGCAGTTTCTTCAAATATCTTGAAGATAATGGAATAGATAATCCAGTCTCCATAACACCCGATGTGGTTAAAGCATTTCATAACCATGATGTCCACTCGACCCAGGAAAGTAAAAATGCATATGGAACCAAGCTTCGTCAGCTTCTACGGTACATGGCTGACCAGGATCTGATTTCACCAACACTTTCTTTTGCAGTATCTGCAAGCTGTGCGCCTCATCGCAGCATAGTTGATGTTCTGAGCGATGCTATGGTCGAGAATATATATGAATATCGTGAGAAAGCTTCTACTCCCATGGAGCTCAGGGACACAGCCATGGTCATGCTTGGACTTCGAATGGGTATCAGGGGAGCAGACATCCTAAAGCTTCAGGTAAATGATTTTGACTGGAAAAACAAAACTGTTTCCTTCATTCAGCAGAAAACAAGCAAAGCAATAACGCTTCCAGTCCCAACGGATGTAGGTAATTCAGTATATAAATACATCATGAATGGACGTCCGGAATCGGCTGTCACAGGCAACGGTTATATATTTATCAGCCATCAGGCACCATATATTCCGCTTAAAGTTACAACGGCGTGCCGTGGAGCTTTAAAAAGAATACTTGCTGAATATGGATTTGAATTATCTACTGGTCAGGGCTTTCATATGACACGAAAAACATTTGCCACAAGAATGCTTCGGGCAGACAACAAACTTGACGATATTTCCAATGCTCTCGGACATGCACGTCAGGAAACAGCGGAGGTATATCTTGAACGTGACGAAAGATAAAAATGAGGCTCTGCCCTCTGGAATTTGGAGGTGTTTTATCATGACATACATTTTTGAGAGCGGTCTGGCACATCATATCGAAGGACTTATACAGCAAAAACGAGCTGATGGATATGCCTATAATTCCGAAGAAAAGCTATTAAAACGCTTTGATACCTTTTGCGTACAGAATATCCGGAACTGACAACAGTCACCTATGAAATGGCAGCCAAATGGTCAGAAGCCAGACCGGGCGAAGGAGATGCCTATCATAATCGCCGTATGTCGATGGTGAAGGTGCTGAGTGAATATATCCTTTCCCTTGGTCAGGAAGCATACATTCCTAATTTTTTCTGCAAGGCTTACCGTCCGGTTCTTTACATTCCATCAAAAGAGGAAGTTAAGGAACTGCTACAGAAAATGGATATCCGCACGTCTCATAATTCAGAGCAATTTAGACTCGATAGAGAGTGCAAGATTCTTTTTCTCCTATATTTTTGCTGCGGTCTGCGTCTGTCAGAAGGGCGATTGCTAAAATGGGAGCACATAGACCTGGATAAAGGAATCCTTACTGTCCTTGGCTCAAAGGGTAACAAAGATCGCCTTGTATATCTTCCGCAGGATAGCCTTCCGGTACTTAAAAACTATAAAGAACGTCAGGAAATGCTTTTCCCCGGAATTGACTGGGCTTTTCCGGGAAAAGATCCACATAAGCCTGTTTCGTGCTCTGGAATAGAATCGAGTTTTAACCGCCATTGGGCCATGCTTCCGGTTGCCAGGACAGTTGATAAACATCCGACACCCCACTGTTTACGCCATGCTTTTGTAGTAGAGAGATTTAATGAGTGGATGCATCAGGGAATTGATACAAACACTATGCTCCCATATTTAAGCAGATACCTTGGACACAAAAGTCCTGATGAAACGTATTATTACTATCATCTTGTAGAAAAGGCATTTGATACTATCCGAGAGAAAGATTCAGTGTCTGGAAAGGTCATTCCGGAGGTGATTCCCTATGAAGAATAAATCAGCAAAGATATCGACTGACCAGCTGTTCTTTTCTCACACATGGAACTTTCTAAATGTTTATTTGGTAAAGCAGGTCGGACGCAGTCAGGCTACAGCAGAATCCTACAGAGATTCCCTTACAATATTTAAAAACTACCTTGTAGGTGAATTAGGTAAATCCATAAGCACCTTTCAGTTTTCTGATTGTACCAAAGAATGTATTTATAATTTCAGAGAATATCTGCTTGCAAATGGCAGCCAGCCATCAACTGTAAATGTAAGAGTCGCGGCTATCCGTGCCTATCTGAACTATGCCTCGGATATGGACATATCAGTCCAGTCAGTTGCCCTGGCGATCAGTCAGATCTCACCATGCAAAACCATTAAAAAGGAAAAACCTATTTTGTCCGATGATGCACTTGCTGCAATACTGTCTGCACCGCCGAATACGAAATTCGGTGTACGAGACCGTGCTATTTTGATTCTTCTCTACGATACAGCTGTAAGAATCAGTGAGCTGCTTAATATTCGCCTATGTGATATCGCAATGGAATCAAAATATCCAAATATTTTCATAACCGGCAAAGGTAATAAAGAAAGAACCATACAATTAACAGCTAAAGCAGTCGAACACCTTAGGGAATATATACGTGTATATCACAGTAATTCTTCCAAAGAAGCATACTTATTTTCCACAACAATAAAAGGTGTAACAGACAGGATGTCCGTTGGAAATGTCCAGCGGATTATAAAAAAATATGCAGCTCTGGTCAGTGAAAAAGGGGTTAGTCTTCCGGATTCGGTTCACTGTCACATGTTCCGCCGAACCAGAGCCACAAATCTTTATCAGGATGGAATCGCCATTGAGCTGGTTTCTACAGTGTTAGGACATACCAGAACTGATACAACCAAAAGCTACTATGCAAAGCCATCTGTTGAACAGCTTAGAGACGCAATGGAATCTGTTCCAACACCTGTATCTGATGAAGCACCAATGTGGAGGGTAACGAAGATGAAATGGCAAGACTTTGTGGATTGCGCTAACGAATAATGCACATCTTTTAGTAGAAAAACGTCTTATTTCTCAGCATTCTTTAAAATGATTAACATTTTGGAATCTGAGTATAATGCTTCCACTTCCTTTGTTGTCTGGTCTTTTAAGACGCCTTCCGCATCCATTACTTCCCGGTCATGCAGCAATGCGTGGCTCACTTCATGGACTCCGGTTTTCATCGTCTGGACATTACTCATATCTTCCTTTATCGCAATATATTTTTCTGTCTGGTGATAATAGCCTTTTGCTTCCCCTTCCACATTCATCATGCGGATCGGTACAGGAGAAATATTCTGCAATGCCTGCATGAACGTATCATAAAACTGTACACTTCCGGTAAGCTCCGGCACCTCCAGTTCTGCGATCGGTTCTCCCTCTGTCTGGCTGACATCAAACACTGTCGTTATGCGGAATCTCGGTATCACCATCTCCACAATCTCTGTTTCCGGCTGTCCATCATCCCCAATCACAGGCTCTTTTGTTACCGGGTCGATCTTTTCAATCTCCTGTTTCTCCCGGATCGGTGCTGGTGCAATGATCTGGATTCCTTTCTCTCCACGTTTTACATGACGGTTAAACTTCTTCTGCCATGCCTGATACCCTGCCACCAGTGTTGCTTCCGGTTTCTGCATGGTGATCAGCAGCGTGTTATTAAAGCTGTAATTATGGAACTTTGACATGGTATTCAGATATTCGGTATATCGCTCCGATGTAAAGATTTCCTTTACTCCCTGCTCCAGCCGTTCCGATATTTCTTTTAACTGTTTTTCTATATTATTTGCCATAAACAAACCCTCCATTTTATGTCCCCGCCAGAGAAAACTCTGACGGGAAATCTTTTATAACTCCTGTTCGTGTTTTTCTTTGCAGTTTTCTGTGTAACGGTCTGTTCCGCTGTATTCTGCTGTGCCTTCTCCTGCTTTAAGCGTTCCAGAATAGACGGCTTATGGATTCTGTCTGCTGTTTCCGGAAGTTCTTTTTTCTTCTACGGCATCCCTGCTGTCTGTGCTATTTCCTTCTCTGCCAATATCCTCATCTGCCATAATCGTCTCATTACCCTTTTCATCCATGTTCAGCAATGCATTTAACTCGGATAACCGTTCTATCTTTTCATTCAGCTCTGCTTCTTTCGGGAATGGCTTCTTTACCTCTTCCTGTGCAGTAGCAAGCTGCTGTTGTACGGTTTCTAACTTCTGCTCACTTTCCGTCAGCTTCCTGTCAATGGAAGAAAGCGTGTTATGGATACGCTGCATATTTCCTATCGGGTCTTTTCCGATCTCCAGCTTATAAGAGCATTTTCCTTTGATCGTCAGTTCAAACGCATTGGAGAACATATTGTAGGAAGCAGATAACATGAACCCATGATATTCCCCGACCTTTCCGCCGGTGCTGACGGCTTTTAACCCTGCACAGGCAGCGATCAATGCCTCGCCTGCTTCTTTTTTATCTTCATAAAGGACATTCCCTACCGTCATGGCAAACGTGTCATTATCCTGTAAATCCACTCTTTTTACTACCTGGGAATCTATCTGCATCCCGGCAATCCGCTCTTTCAATGCACTGATCTGTACCGGAAAATTCTTTGCAATATCCGATTCCAGACGGTAAATCTGACTGGTATGGTTTGCCTTTTAAGAGTTTCAGCTTACTCACCTGCACATCCAGATCCATTTTTTCCTTAATGTACGGATTGCCTGTAGCAAGTGCCTTGATCTCTGCATAGGACAGTGCCGTATCATCCACATCTTCACAAGCCCTGACCGGGGATTTGCTAGTCATGATCTGACTGATGAACTTCTGCTTATTCTCCAAAATCTGCCACATATACGCATCAAAAGTGTTCTCCGTCACATACCGGAATATCTTTACTTTGTCATTCTGGTTTCCCTGTCTTAAAATACGTCCTTCCTGCTGTTCCAGATCAGACGGCTTCCACGGACAGTCAAGGTGATGGAGGGCAATGAGCCTGTCCTGTACGTTGGTACCAGCACCGAGTTTTGGAGTGGAACCCATAAGGATTCTCACCTGCCCGGCCCGTACCTTTGCAAACAAATCCGCTTTCTTTGTCTCCGTGTTGTATTCATGGATAAACGCAATCTCTTCTTTCGGTATTCCCCTGGCAACCAGTTTGTTTCGGACATCATCATATACATTGAAAGTCCCATCCCCTTTTGGAGTAGACAAGTCACAGAAGATCAGCTGGGTTGTCCGGTCTGCTTTTCCCTCGTCCCATACCTGAAAAGCATTTTCCACACAAGTATTCACCTTGCTTTTTTCTGCATCCGGGAGAAGTTTCATTTAATAGCCTCTGATCCAATGCACATTTTCTTCCGTCATTGGTAATCTTGAGCATGTTGTCCACCGTTGGATTCACAAGACCAGCTCTTACATCTTCCGCACGTTCGGAAAAGGCACTGACCATTTCCTGCTGTTCTTCACTTGGCTTCAAGACTTCATTGATAAACTCTGCTTCCGGTACGGGAAGATTTAACATATCAGAAGTCTGAATATCTGCAGCTTCCTTAAAAATAGAAATCAGCTCCGGAAGATTGAAAAAACGGGCAAACCGTGTTTTTGCACGATAGCCCGTTCCTTCCGGTGATAATTCGATTGCGGTTACTGTCTCCCCGAACGTTGCCGCCCAGGAATCAAAGTGTCCCATACCCATACGCATGAGTGTGTCATACTGGAGATAACGCATGATAGTGTAAAGCTCGGTCATACTGTTCGATACGGGAGTACCTGTAGCAAAGGTGATTCCTCTGCCGCCTGTCAGTTCATCCATGTACCGGCATTTCATAAACATATCCGAACTTTTCTGTGCATCCGTCTGTGAGATACCCGCCACATTCCGCATTTTTGTATACAAAAAAAGTTCTTAAAACTATGGCTCTCATCCACAAACAGCCGGTCTACGCCCAACTGTTCAAAGGTTACTACATCATCCTTTCTGGTCTGGTCATTGAGTTTCTTCATCCTCGCCTGCAGACTCTTCTTTGTTTTTTCCAACTGCTTGATGGTATAATTCTGCCCTGCCTGATGTGCTGCTTCTTCAATGGAGAACGTAATATCTGCAATCTGATCTTCCAGCATGGCAATCTGCCGTTCTCTTGAAAGAGGGATTTTCTCAAACTGCGTATGGCCTATAATCACGGCATCATAATCCCCTGTCGCAATACGGGAACAGAACCGTTTTCGGTTTGCCGGCTCAAAGTCCTTCTTCGTTGCCACCAGGATATTTGCTCCCGGATAGAGACGTAGGAAATCACTGCCCCACTGCTCGGTCAGATGGTTTGGCACGACATAAAGATTCTTTTGTGAGAGTCCCAGCCGTTTTGATTCCATACCGGCTGCGATCATCTGGAACGTCTTCCCTGCTCCTACGCAATGAGCCAGTAACGTATTATTTCCATACAGCACATGAGCCACTGCGTTTTTCTGATGCGGCATCAGGGTGATCTCCGGATTCATGCCAACAAACTGAATATGGCTTCCATCATATTCCCGTGGACGGATGCTGTTAAATCGTTCATTATAAATCTTACAGAGATCTTCCCGTCGGTGCAGGTCTTTAAATATCCACTCCTTAAATTCCTCTTTGATCAGCTCCTGCTTCTGCTGTGCCAGCATTGTTTCCTTCCGGTTTAATTCCCGGTGTTCCCCCTCGGCATCCTGTACCGTGTCATAAATCTTGGTATCTCTAAGGTTTAAGGCATCTTCCAAAAGACGGTAGGCATTGGCTCTCTGTGTTCCATAAGTGGAAGTGACAAGGGCATTTCCGTAGCTGTCCACATTCTTTCCCATAACATTCCATTGTCCGGTCACTTCGGCATACTGGACTTTGACCTTGCTCCCTACATAATATCTTGGTGTATGGAATGTCTCTGCCATGAACTGTGTGATATAGTTCTCTGAAATCCAGGTTGCTCCAAGTCTTGCCTCAATCTCTGACGCATCCAGATCTTTTGGCTGTACCTGCTCTAAATACTGCACATTCACCTGATATTCTGGGTGATCTTCTACAAACTGTTTGGCGATCTGCAGTTTCTCTCTTACATTTCCAGAAAGATATTCGTCCGATGGCTCCCATTTTTCACTAATCGGATTCTTAAAGATTACCCCCGCCAGTTCTTCGGTAAGCTTCTCTTCTGTTTTCCCGGAAAGCTGTGCCATATAGGAAAGGTCAACGCCTGCCCTCTCACCGATAGAAACCGCAAGTGCTTCACTGGCAGTATCTACAGAAGTTACCGTTTCTGCCCTGCGGATTGTCCTTTTGGTAAAAATATCCGCTTTCCGTTTCAGTTCTCCCTTATCATCCAGAAATTCCAGAGAAGTCAAAAGACAATAGCTGCTGTCCTGGCTGAATGCCCGCTTATTGGCATTGCTGCTGATAAGACCATATTTTGCTGTAAAGGCATCATATTCTTCATTGAGTTTTTCCTGCAGCTTTGTGATCTGTTCAGCGCTTCCCTCTTCCATTTGACACTGGATCAGTTCATTCGTAACATCACGGATCTTCACCATCCCTTTGACACGTTCCGCTGTCATTGCCGGAAGCTCCATGCGGTTCATCACAGAATTTTCCCGGTAATAGACTTCATCATTCACTACGGTAAAACTGAAATTCTTTACCTCCGGGTCTGCCGGGATAGAGACAACATCCTCCTCCAGCTCTGTATCCGAAAGTTCCAGTTCCGTGATCGTGCCATGGATATTCTGGACGGCTTCTTTTAACTGTTCTTCTAAGGTAATTCCTTCTTTTGGTTTTACGGTCACTTCCTGCTTTCCATACTGGGTACTTTCTGTAGTAAACTCACCAAGCACCATTTCCGGATGCTCTGCAAAATAAGCATTGACTGAATAGCCTTCCTGTGTTTCCTTTAGATTTAACCATTCCGGTTCCTCAATGGATGCCCTGTCCCTTTTCTGGAAAAACAGAATATCAGAAACAACGCTGGTATTGGCATTTCTCTGGAATGCATTATTCGGTAATCGGATGGCTCCAAGCAGTTCTGCCCGGTTTGCGATATACTGTCTCACTGCCGGATTCTGCTTATCCATCGTTCCACTGGAAGTTACCACAGCAACTACGCCGCCCGGACGCACCAGATCAAGGGATTTTGCAATAAAATAATCATGGATCATAAAATGATGCCGGTCATATCTGCGGTCACTGACTGATACGCCCCAAATGGAACATTGCCTATCACACAGTCGAAAAAGCTGTCCGGATAACTGGTTTCCTCAAATCCCTGTACTGCAATCTTATTTTTCTGGTAAAGCTGTTTTGCGATCCTGCCCGAAACCGGGTCAAGTTCCACACCATACATATTGGCTTTGCCCATACTCTCCGGGATCAGTCCCATAAAGTTACCGACACCACAGGACGGTTCCAAAATATTTCCCTGTTTCAGTCCCATATTTTCCAGTACTTCATACATACTTCGGATCACGGTCGGGGACGTATAAAAAGCGTTTAAGGTCGATGCCCTTGCTGCACTGTATTCTTCTGATGATAAGGTATTCTTTAATTCCAGATACTCATTCGCCCAGCTGCTGTTACTCTCCTCAAATGCCTGTGGGATGCCACCCCATCCAACATAACGGGATAAGATTTCCTGTTCTTCGGGTGTTGCCAGACGTTCTTCTTTCTCCAAAGTCTGTAACAAATGGATGGCTTCCATATTTGTTTTATACTTTGCCTTCGGACCGCCTGCACCAAGGTCATTATCCTGGATACGGAAGTTGTGTGGTTCTAACACAGCTTTTTCCTGTTCCTGACTTTCCGGAATATCTTCTTTGGCAGTAACCTCTTCCTCTTCTATTTCCTCTACATCTGACATATCTACTACGGTCGGTTCTGTTACCGACTTAGTATCTAAGAAATCAAACATGGTCATCTGATGACCAGACGGCCCCGCAAAGGATGGTTCTGCTTCCGGTGTTGGGAATATTGTGTAAGTCCCCTCTACATACTGATGAAGTTCCGAAAGAAGTTCTGTTTTCTGCTGATAGTTTGTCCCATATGCTTCAAAATCCAATGGCAGAGCTGCCAATGCCGCATCCATCTTCTGTAACAGTTCCTCTGTCTGCTCTGTTCCTTCCAACACTGCCATCAATTCTGCTCTCGACACATCCCCAAAAAAGTCATTGGTAAATGGTCTGTCTATTCCTTCCGGAAGACGAGCATAAAAACTAAGTATCTTATTCGCCATCTGTTCCCGTTCATACTCCGACATATGGACATAATCTTCTGCCTGCAGGAACTGGTCATTCTTTATCAGATAGGATATTCTATTGGCAACTTTCTTCCAAGATAATGAAATTGAAGTATATGGACTATTATCATCACCTCTTGCAAGAAGCAGTCCTTTCCTATCATAATTTACATAAAACTCATCTACATCAGGCAGTGCATGAATCCTTTTATTGGTTCCATACTTTTCTTTAATAAAATCCGTTCTGGATTTTTCATTTTCATTTAACAAATAAAAAGAATAAGTTTTGAGCCTATCTTTTGAATAAGGGCCACCCCTTGCGAGAAAAGCATCTATCTCATCCTGGGTAATGAACATCTGATGTTCTTTCCATGCAAACCCATCTCTTGCCTGATAAGGGATGACCTCCGCAGCAAACTTCTGAAACTGCTTTGAGATATTTATCGGATTATAGTGATGGAAACGCATAAGAGAGCTGTCCATTTCATAGGCTTCTGCCAGTGCATCCAGTCTCTCATTCAGTTCCGAAAGCCACTGGGGATCTTCTATTTTTTCTTCTAAATAATCCGTGATCTCTGGATAAATACTGCGAAGATGTGGTAAGTCCTCTTCGTCAAAGACAATCTCCGCTACTCCTTCTGCCATATCCCCTTTCATATAGGCAAGAGCCTGGGCGTGTTCTTTTACTGCATTACTTCTTGCCGCATCCAATACAGACTGTGGTGCATATTCACCCTGGTCTAAAAGCTGATGGATACGTCCGCTGACATCCTCCCATGATAAAAATGCCTTATCTAAGATATGGTCTGTAACCGTATGCCCCACTGCGATCTGCATCCCAGTTTCATCAAACCAGACTGAATATTCATTTCCATCAATCTGAAAGCCTTTTCCACCTTTACGGTATTCACGCTTTACAAACTCCGTATATTCCTCCGGTGTCTGTTCGCTCATGAAATTATAGATGATCCGGAGCTGGCTGGCTTTCCGGTTTCCTCCTGTCCGTAAGATCTCATCAACAACTTCCTCTGGAATCGGGATTTCTCCGGCATAAAGGGCAGCTGCCCTTTCCTCGATCTGCCGTCTTTGTTCATTTGCGGTTGGATATTCGGGCAAAGATAAAGCAGAGGCGATCTCTTCCTCTGCTTTACTCAATCCATCTTCTCTTGTATCTTCGACTAACTGTATACCAATTCCGTCAAGATGCTCTCTTCCGCTGTTGCCATCAGTGCGTTCATGTGTGCTGTCCATGCCATCGGATCTGCTTCCTTGTCCGGTGCCGGATTCTTCTCCAGTAATTTCTCCATCTGGCTGTCCATTCTCTCCTGTGCTGCTTTCTCGATCTGTTCCAGATGGCTGTTCAGCTTCCCGGTCAGGAACAGGCTCTGATAAAGGCTGTTCTTGTGTTCCTTCAGAAATGTCCTCCGCAGCATCCCGTATTTCCCGATCGTCACTTCTTCCTCTTCGACGGTCAGATTCGGAAACAGGTAATCTCCCTTGCGATGATATGTCAGTTCCATAATCAGTTCCTCCTTCATTTTCAATATTTTCTTCTTTTTTCGATTCTGCGTCCCGATTTTCAGTTTCACGCATTAACGTGGTAAATTCATTATAATTCCTTTCATTGGAAATTTCAACCTCTTTTCTCGCTTCTTCCAGAGAAATTTTATGTACAATTCTTCCAATATCGATCAGAATACTCTCACTGAGCTGACTCACTGCATTTCCAAGGAATGTAAGGGCAGACAGATGGTTGTAATCTGTGATGTGCATGAAATCCTCTTCTTCCAGAAGTTCCATCGGGTCAAGCCCGCATCGCCTGGAAAGCAGGTAGTAAACACTGTCTGTTGCCAGCTGACGGAAATCACTGCGGATCGTCACCTCATCCAGATCTTCCAGATAAGTACCTTCCGTTGCATATTCCAATCCAT
>ENA-OQCR01000143-OQCR01000143.1-human-gut-metagenome-genome-assembly--contig:-NODE-143-length-11010-cov-2.791877_pt1 | contig 11010 bp, 6 predicted proteins | sample MGYA00242763_ERZ504589 | MGnify/ENA primary metagenome ERZ504589 (study PRJEB26092, sample SAMD00036321) | human gut metagenome | host: Homo sapiens | study: EMG produced TPA metagenomics assembly of...
TACAAAAATACGCTCGATAAGTAAAATAGTGGAAGAAGGATTCATCTTCCAACCATTTCCATTTCAGCATATCTACCTTCTTCTCACGTTCCACCAGTTCTTCAATATCAGCAATACGTTGTAATGCTTCAAAATATTCAAGTGTTTCGTTCAATCCAAAATCACGTGCATTTGAGGTACGCAACTGCTCACAGATACTCGTTGCTCCAACAATCACACTAAAAACTTCCATTTTATACTTACGCGCCGCCAAAGCTGCAAGAATATTATTTAAATTCAGATTAAATTCAAACCAAGAAGCAATAAAAGCATTATTGGATGACATTCCATAAGAATAATACAATGCTGCCAACAGATCATCGGCACGATATAATTCATCTTGTGAAAGTTGCAAATATTGAGAAACAAAGTTAACCAGGTAAGAAGGATATTTTTTATCCGGAGTATCTCCTTCACGTACAGCTTCAATCAACTGAAGTAACTCTTCTGCTGAAAAATTACCCTTATCTTCTATTACTGCATCTTTATTTTTCAGTAACTTCAAGATAGCCGTATTATCAAACTTCAGATAAAATAAATCTATTAATTTTTCGATCTTGAGCAGATAAATCCGGATACAATTCAGCCTTAAAATCAGACACAGAATAGCTTAATTTGCCGTCATCCAAAGATATATCCGGCAAACCGGCCACCAGACAATAATACGTACTCATAGTTTCTGGTTAAAACAACATTTTTGACTAGCTGAGGACGAAGGAATTCCTTGAAATAGTTTTCAAATTCCTCTTCACCAAAATTCACTTTATACGAACCATCAGCAGGTGAAACAGAGAAAAGAGCCTTAGCTCCGTTTACTTCCTCTATCTTTACACCTTTATCTAAAAGATTTTTCGCATTTGAGGCAAAATATTTTTTCAGAGACTCTGCATCCTTCACAGAAATAACAATCGGTTCGTTTGCCGACCATTGAGTAGCCAATGTTACAATAAACTTGTTGAAAAAATCCTTGTCAGCGATAAATCCTTTTACAGCATCTGAAACTGTTTCATTTGTCAGTAGGTTAGTAATTTCGGTTTTCAGAGCATTCAGGGCCTGTCCAGCGAACAACTTCAACTCAGATTTCGTATTTTCAGTTAATTCATCTGCCGATTTACGGGCATTGGCTATAATTCCTTCCGCCTCTTTCTGGGCATCTGCAATCAACTTTTGAGCCTTTTTCTGAGCTTCATCGATAAGTCGTTGTGCTTCTTCATTACCCTTTTCCACCCCTTCACGATAAATCTTATCAGTGAGCTCCTGAATCTTGTTTTCCATAATGATTATTAAACTTTAACTAGTTATAAGACTTACAATTTTATCAATTGTAATTATTACAATTTCTGAGTCAAATATACTAAATAAGCCTTAATCACCTACTATTTCGAAAGAAATATTTCCACCAATAAGCAAAGATTTTAAATAAAGAATAATAAGAATGTAATATATCGAATATGTAACATGTTCTTCAACATAAAATTAAGCAAAGGATTGTCAAAGCTTATCGGCATCGACTCGTCGAAGGGCACGCTCCAGAAGGGCAAGGATGCGGACATTCTCATCATAGACAAGGACATCAGCATCAGGTGCGTCTTCTCCTGCGGCAGGATCGTGGAAGGAATGAACACCCTGGTACATTGAGACGCTTCCGCCGCCGTGCTCCCCGGAGCCGGCGGCATTTTTTCTGCCCTCATGCAAAAAGAAAGCCCCGCGGCACTTGTGATGCTGCAGGGCTTCTCCTAAGACGGCGACTACCTACTCTCCCACTTGCGCAGTACCATCGGCGTGACGAAGCTTAACTTCTCTGTTCGGAATGGGAAGAGGTGGAACCTTCGTGCAATAGTCACCTGAATATCCTTTATGTATTCATGACAAACAAGCAAGTAATTCAAGTACTTCTCAAGAAGCTGAAAGTATATATCACCCATCCTTCCAGACAAGGAAAGCATACGGGCAATTAGTAATGCTCGGCTTTGGTATCTCTACCTTTACACCTGCATCCTATCAACGTCATCGTCTTTGACGACCCTGAGAAATCTAATCTTGTGGCCGGCTTCGTACTTAGATGCTTTCAGCACTTATCCGATCCCGACTTAGATACCCGGCGATGCACCTGGCGGCACAACCGGTAAACCAGAGGTCGGTCCAACACGGTCCTCTCGTACTAGTGTCAGAGCCACGCAAATTTCATACGCCCACGATAGATAGAGACCGAACTGTCTCACGACGTTCTGAACCCAGCTCGCGTGCCACTTTAATGGGCGAACAGCCCAACCCTTGGGACCTTCTCCAGCCCCAGGATGTGACGAGCCGACATCGAGGTGCCAAACCACTCCGTCGATATGAGCTCTTGGGAGGGATCAGCCTGTTATCCCCGGAGTACCTTTTATCCTTTGAGCGATGTCCCTTCCATACGGAAACACCGGATCACTATGCTCTAGTTTCCTACCTGCTCGACTTGTCTGTCTCCCAGTCAAGCGCCCTTCTGCCATTACACTCTGCGGACGGTTACCGATCGTCCTGAGGGCACCTTTAGAAGCCTCCGTTACGCTTTTGGAGGCGACCACCCCAGTCAAACTACCCACCAAGCAATGTCCTCTTACCAAGAGTTAGAATTCAAACAAACAAAGGGTCGTATTTCAACAGCGGCTCCACAAACACTGGCGTGCCTGCTTCAAAGCCTCCGACCTATCCTACACATCGCGTGCCCAAATTCAATGCTAAGCTATAGTAAAGGTTCACGGGGTCTTTTCGTCCCATCGCGGGTAATCGGCATCTTCACCGATACTACAATTTCACTGGGCTCACGGTTGAGACAGCGTCCGGATCATTACACCATTCGTGCAGGTCGGAACTTACCCGACAAGGAATTTCGCTACCTTAGGACCGTTATAGTTACGGCCGCCGTTTACTGGGGCTTCAATTCAATGCTTCTCTTGCGATGACATCTCCTCTTAACCTTCCAGCACCGGGCAGGTGTCAGGCTGTATACTTCTACTTTCATATTCGCACAGCCCTGTGTTTTTGTTAAACAGTTGCCTGGACCTATTCTCTGCGCCCTCTCTTGCGAGGAGGGACCCTTTATCCCGAAGTTACAGGGTCAGTTTGCCTAGTTCCTTAACCGTGATTCACCCAAGCGCCTTAGTATATTCAACCCGACTACGTGTGTCCGTTTGCGGTACGGGTACCTCTGAAGTTATGTTTAGCGGATTTTCTCGGCAGTCTGTTTACCTGCGCTATTGGATTGTCCCGAAGGACGCTCCATACTGTCAAGTTCGGCTCTTTCCGTGGATTTGCCTGCGGAAATCAACGCCTACACTCTTTAACGGGCTATTCCGTCAGCCCGCGGCAGTGTCACTACTGCTTCCCCACGTCACCCTCAAAGGTAGTAACGGAATATTAACCGTTTCTGCCATCGGCCTCGCCGTTCGGCTGAGCCTTAGGACCCGACTGACCCTGATCCGATTAGCGTTGATCAGGAAACCTTAGTCTTTCGGCGAGGGGGTTTCTCACCCCCTTTATCGTTACTTATACCTACATTTGCTTTTCCATACGCTCCAGAATGGCTCACGCCACGCCTTCGACGCGGAATGGAATGCTCCCCTACCGATCATTGCTGATCCCACGGCTTCGGTAGACAACTTGATACCCGATTATTATCCACGCCCGATTCCTCGACTAGTGAGCTGTTACGCACTCTTTAAATGAATGGCTGCTTCCAAGCCAACATCCTAGCTGTCTTAGCAATCAGACTTCGTTAGTTTAACTTAGCTGTCATTTCGGGACCTTAGCCGGTGGTCCGGATTCTTCTCCTCTCGGGCACGGACCTTAGCACCCATGCCCTCACTCCTGCGGTAGAACTGATGCGCATTCGGAGTTTGTCAGGACTTGATAGGCGGTGAAGCCCTCGCATCCAATCAGTCGCTCTACCTCACATCAGTAACCCGCAAGGCTGCACCTAAATGCATTTCGGGGAGTACGAGCTATCTCCAAGTTTGATTAGCCTTTCACCCCTACCCTCAGCTCATCCAGAAGCTTTTCAACGCTTATTGGTGCGGACCTCCATCTGGTGTTACCCAGACTTCATCCTGGCCAAGGGTAGATCACTTGGTTTCGCGTCTGCCGCCGCTGACTTGACGCCCTGTTCAGACTCGCTTTCGCTTCGGCTGCGGGACTCATGTCCCTTAACCTTGCCAAAGACGGCAACTCGTAGGTTCATTATGCAAAAGGCACGCCGTCACACTTTCGTGCTCCGACCGCTTGTAGGCGCACGGTTTCAGGTACTATTTCACTCTTCTGTTCGAAGTGCTTTTCACCTTTCCCTCACGGTACTGGTCCACTATCGGTCTCTCGGGAGTATTTAGCCTTACCGGATGGTCCCGGCAGATTCACGCAGAATTCCTCGTGTTCCGCGCTACTCAGGATACCGCTATGCTTCGTCTTGCTTCGAATACCGGGCTGTCACCGTCTTCGGCCGAACTTTCCAGATCGTTCTTCTCGCAAAATTTCTTGCAACAACGCGGTCCTACAACCCCGTTCATGCCGTAACATGAACGGTTTGGGCTCTTCCCCGTTCGCTCGCCACTACTGGGGGAATCATTGTTATTTTCTTTTCCTGCAGGTACTAAGATGTTTCAGTTCCCTGCGTTAGCCTCCATCATTGATGGATGTTACCTCTTCAAGGTAACGGGTTGTCCCATTCGGAGATTCACGGATCAAGGGTTATTTGCACCTCCCCGTGACTTATCGCAGCTTATCACGTCCTTCATCGCCTCCGAGAGCCAAGGCATCCGCCATGCGCCCTTTCCTACTTTCCTTATCACGTGCACACTATATATTATAGTGCGGGATGATATATACTTTTAGCTTTCGTACTAAAATTACTTTTTGCTTGTTACATCATGTCATAGACCTATCTTTATGGTGGAGAATAACGGATTCGAACCGTTGACCCCCTGCGTGCAAAGCAGGTGCTCTAGCCAGCTGAGCTAATCCCCCGTTTTTTTTGCGACTGCAAAGGTAAGCGTTTCCCTTCGTTCCTGCAAATTTTTAAGGAAGTTTTTTTCTTCCTTTTTTTTCGGGTAGTCCCAGGCAGAGTTGAACTGCCGACCTCTACATTATCAGTGTAGCGCTCTAACCAACTGAGCTATAGGACTAGCTTTTGTGATTCAGTTCAACCTAGTCTGTTACCGACTCGGCTTCATCTTTCTCTCTTCTATATCGTTAAACAAACTTGCATGCAGCACAAGGGACAAAACCCTTATTCAGGTCACGCTCCAGAAAGGAGGTGTTCCAGCCGCACCTTCCGGTACGGCTACCTTGTTACGACTTAGCCCCAATTACCGGTTTTACCCTAGGGCGCTCCTTGCGGTTACGCACTTCAGGTACCCCCGGCTTTCATGGCTTGACGGGCGGTGTGTACAAGGCCCGGGAACGTATTCACCGCGCCGTGGCTGATGCGCGATTACTAGCGAATCCAGCTTCGTGGAGTCGGGTTGCAGACTCCAGTCCGAACTGAGAGAGGTTTTGGGGATTGGCATCCCGTCGCCGGGTAGCGGCCTTCTGTACCTCCCATTGTAACACGTGTGTAGCCCCGGACGTAAGGGCCGTGCTGATTTGACGTCATCCCCACCTTCCTCACATCTTACGATGGCAGTCTGGCCAGAGTCCTCAGCTTAACCTGTTAGTAACTGACCACGAGGGTTGCGCTCGTTATGGCACTTAAGCCGACACCTCACGGCACGAGCTGACGACAACCATGCAGCACCTTCACAGACGCCTTGCGGCTTACCTGTTTCCAAGTAATTCGTCTGCAATTTAAGCCCGGGTAAGGTTCCTCGCGTATCATCGAATTAAACCACATGTTCCTCCGCTTGTGCGGGCCCCCGTCAATTCCTTTGAGTTTCACCGTTGCCGGCGTACTCCCCAGGTGGGATACTTAATGCTTTCGCTTGGCCGCTGACAGTATATCGCCAACAGCGAGTATCCATCGTTTACCGTGTGGACTACCAGGGTATCTAATCCTGTTTGATACCCACACTTTCGAGCATGAACGTCAGTTACAGTTTAGCAAGCTGCCTTCGCAATCGGGGTTCTTCGTGATATCTAAGCATTTCACCGCTACACCACGAATTCCGCCTGCCTCAACTGCACTCAAGGAAACCAGTATCAACTGCAATTTTACGGTTGAGCCGCAAACTTTCACAACTGACTTAATCTCCCGTCTGCGCTCCCTTTAAACCCAATAAATCCGGATAACGCTCGCATCCTCCGTATTACCGCGGCTGCTGGCACGGAGTTAGCCGATGCTTATTCATACGGTACATACAAAATCCTACACGTAGGATACTTTATTCCCGTATAAAAGAAGTTTACAATCCGTAGGACCTTCATCCTTCACGCTACTTGGCTGGTTCAGGCTCTCGCCCATTGACCAATATTCCTCACTGCTGCCTCCCGTAGGAGTTTGGACCGTGTCTCAGTTCCAATGTGGGGGACCTTCCTCTCAGAACCCCTATCCATCGTCGGCTAGGTGGGCCGTTACCCCGCCTACTACCTAATGGAACGCATCCCCATCGTTTACCAATAAATCTTTAATGGTGCTATCATGCAATCTCACCATACTATCAGGTATTAATCTTTCTTTCGAAAGGCTATCCCTGAGTAAACGGAAGGTTGGATACGTGTTACTCACCCGTGCGCCGGTCGCCATCAAACTTAGCAAGCTAAGTTCATGCTGCCCCTCGACTTGCATGTGTTAAGCCTGTAGCTAGCGTTCATCCTGAGCCAGGATCAAACTCTTCATTGTAAAATATCTTTTTACTCTTGCGAGTACTTTTTGTCTCTGTTCAGGTGACCGAATGTTTCTTGATTATTTAATCAGATTGACGGTTTTATCACTTCATCACGGATACACATTATATATATCACATGACTACTGCTTGTACTACATTTCGTTTGTTTATCTAAAGTCTTTCAAAGAACTATTTCTTATTTCTAAGCTTCCGTTTGTTAGCGAAAGCGTTTGCAAAGGTAAGAGGTTTTTTCTTAACCACCAAATTTTTTCGAAGTTTTTTCGAAAAAAATTTTCAGCGGCCAGAAACCGGAACCGCAAGCCCTTCTCGCTCCCTTAGCACGGCTAAGGTAAGATACAAGGCAACACCAGAAAAACCGGAAACCTCACGTTCACTCTGTCAATGCTTTACTGCGTTTCTCTCTCGAAAGCGGGTGCAAAATTACGCACTTTTTCGCAAACTCCAACTTTTACACGACTTTTTTTTGACCATTTTTCAAAGTTTTTTCGTAAAACACTGGAAAACAGGTATGTTACGCGGCATATTTTTTTGTTATACACAGAAGGAGGATGAAAACATGCACAATAATATTTATTGCGCGGGCGGGCGCATGTGCGCGAGGGAAAATACACCGCATTATCCGCAAAAAGCGGCACAATGGAAAAAACAACGCCTTCTCTTCATTAAAACAACGGCATGTTTTCACCTAAAATACACCTTCTTTTTTTAAATTACAGCATAATTTTTTTCAGCATAACGAACAGACTGATTATCAGCAATGACGGAAAAAGGACTATATACTGAATTTTGCTATCAGTTTCTGACATAAATCCAGATCAAGCTAGCAGGTTAAATTCCCTATCATATACATGCAGGATATAAATTAAAGGTCTACACACATAAAAGTATTACAAATAGAAACTAAAACACAGAAAAACAAATGCTTAAAAATTCATCTTTTTCAAAAAAAATATACAAAATATTGATTCGTTAATATATTTTCCATACGTTTGCATCCGTAATCTTACAATAACTAATAACTATGAATTTAAAGAAGCATTCTAATTGCTTGTCGCAAGCCATCCCCCCAATCAAAAGTTGGCTACATGGCAACAAGCTTAACTATCTGGCTCTGGCCGTAAGTGTTTTTCCAATCGCTAGCCCACAGATACATGCAGCCACGGAAAACAATCTTAACCAAACTTTCAATCTGCTCAAAGCGATAAAGTTACCTACCAAGGCGTTGTCATCAATGAAAACGGCAATCCTTTACCGGGTGTAAACATTACCTATAAAAATGCTCATGGAGTAGGAGTCATAACAGATATAGACGGTAAATTTACTTTTGCCATCCCCTCAAACATCCACTCGCTCATATTCTCATATGTCGGAATGAAAACACAGACGGTTCGTGTTTCCAATCCTTCCGAGAAATTAAAAGTCCGCCTGGAACCGGATGCCGTATCCTTACAGGAAACCGTAATTACCGGCATCTATACCCGAAAGGCTGAAAGCTTTACCGGATCTATGGCTACTTATTCGGAAAAAGAATTGAAAACAGTCGGCAACCAGAATGTTCTGCAAAGTTTGAAAGTACTTGCCCCATCTTTCATCATTCTGGAAAATAATCTTGCCGGATCTGACCCGAATGCAACCATGAACCTCAATATCGGAGGTAACACCAACATCGTAGGTCTGGAAACAGAATATAGCACTAACCCTAACCAGCCTCTTTTCATTCTAGATGGATTTGAAACCACTCTATCGACCATTACTGACCTGAGTATGGACCGAGTAGCAAGTATCACGATCTTGAAAGATGCTTCATCTACTGCTATTTACGGTTCGAAAGCAGCCAATGGTGTAGTAGTTGTGGAAACCAAAAGCCAGAGGCCTGAAGACTGAAATTTAACTATAACGGTAACTTCGGTATCGAATGGGCAGATTTGACTGACTATAACCTGATGAACTCTTCCGAAAAACTTGAATATGAAAGACTAGCTGGCTATTATGGTTCACTCGACTCAAACGGTAATATCATCGATGAGTATTACAGGAGTCTTTATAACCTGCGTTTGCTGAGAAGTAAGCAGGGGAATTGATTCATACTGGCTGAACGAGCCTTTGCAAACAGGTTTCACTCAAAGCCATAACATCTTTGCCGAAGGAGGTGATGCCGCTTTCCGCTACGGTGTCGGTATGACTTACACACAGACAAACGGTGCAATGAAAAACTCCAGCCGTGACATTCTGAACGGAAACGTACAATTGACTTACCGTATTGATAAGTTTGCATTTACCAACCAGACCAACATCACTAATACTGATGTAGAAAATCCAACAGTTTCGTTCAGTAAGTTTGCACAAACTAACCCATTTTACGACAAATACAATGAATATGGAGAAGTAGAGCAAGTCATGGAAGAGATTATATCTGCCACTTCCGGAACCCAGTACATCACCAATCCTCTGTGGGACTTCAATCAGAGCAGCTATGACAAGAGCAACCAGCTGACCTTTTGTCAACAACTTCCAGATTGAATACCGTCCGATATCGAACTCCGCATCAGAGGAAAGTTCGGTCTTACTGTAGGACGCTTATAATGCCCAGGTATTCAAATCACCGGAAATGAGTGAGTTTCTGACTACCGAAGTTCTGAAAAAAGGAAGCTATAACGAATCGAACACAAAATCTTCTTCATACGACGGAAGCTTAGACGTTTCTTATGGTAAGACTTTCGGTAAACATACTGTCAACGCCATCGGAAGTATGCAAATCAGCGAAAACCAATCTAACTTATCTATCTTCCAAGCAATAGGTTATTCAGCGACATGTTCTCGAATCCGAACTTCTCAAACGGATATCCAGAAGGCGGTAAACCAAGTTCTTCGATTTCCAGAATCAGACATGCCAGCTATTATGCTAACTTCAACTACGGATATCAGTTGCGCTACTTGCTGGACTTCAACCTTCGTTCCGACGGTTCGTCTGTATATGGAGTAGATAATCCGTTCTCTACCACCTGGTCATTAGGTTTAGGATGGAACATTCACAACGAATCGTTCTTCCGTCAGAACAACATCCTCAACTACATGAAGCTGAGATACTCAGTCGGTAATCCGGGAAATGCCAACCTGAATGCTAAAATGGCCAACAGCGTATATACTTATTATACCAGCTATCCGAATATGTTCGGTCTGTCAGCTTTAGTCAAGACATGGGGTAACAGTGGACTGCAATGGCAACGTACCAATGAACAGAACTGGGGTCTTGATGTAGAAATGTTCCAGAACCGCCTGCGCCTGAACGTAGACTATTTCAGAAAGAAAACCGACCCGTTATTGCTGAACATCGACTTCCCGCCCTCTTCTGGTATTACATCTGTTCCGATGAACATTGGTGCCATGAGAAACCAGGGTGTCACTTTTACAGGAAGTTACATCATCATCAGAAAACCGGATATGAACTGGACAGTAAATGCCAACCTGCGTCATATTACATCGGAATATTACAACATAGGTGATCTGCTGGAGAAATACAACGAAAAAGGACGTACCAACCAGAGTCTGATCCGTTACTACGACGGAGCCAGCCCGACAGCTCTTTATGCAGTACGCTCAGCAGGTATTGACCCGATGACCGGTAATGAAATATTCATCCGTAAAGACGGTTCGTATACCTTTAAGTGGGATTCTGCCGACGAAGTAATCTGTGGTGACTCTACTCCGGATATTGAAGGAGCATTTGGTTCCAGCTTCTACTGGAAAGGATTCTCTATCAATGCTATATTCAGCTATCGCTATGGCGGACAAGCATTCTTGTCTACCCTGTTCAACAAAGTAGAAAATATCAGCGACGTTCAAGTAAAATACAATCAGGACAAACGAGCACTTTACGGCAGATGGCAGAAACCGGGTGATATTGCCAAGTTCAAACGTATCGACGATACCACTGTAACCAACATGTCTTCCCGCTTCATTGCCGACGACAACACACTGGAATTGTCTACTCTGTCTGTGGGATATGAAACCACTACCGGAAAATGGCTGCAATCCATCGGCTTCTTCATTCAACGTGCGCATCATGGTAATAACCTCTTCCGCTTATCTACCATCAAAGAAGAACGTGGTATCGATTATCCGTTCTCCAGAAAATATCAGCCTCTATACGGAGTTCGTT
>ENA-OQCR01000144-OQCR01000144.1-human-gut-metagenome-genome-assembly--contig:-NODE-144-length-10991-cov-0.909610_pt1 | contig 10991 bp, 17 predicted proteins | sample MGYA00242763_ERZ504589 | MGnify/ENA primary metagenome ERZ504589 (study PRJEB26092, sample SAMD00036321) | human gut metagenome | host: Homo sapiens | study: EMG produced TPA metagenomics assembly of...
AAGATCATCTTCAACTTCCCTGTTCCTGTAAATGGGACGGAAGTGAAAGAATTGCCCTTGGAAAATGAAACAATGGTCGAGACGGTTGTTCTTTTGTCCCAACTGAAACAAAAGCCGGATATATCTCACAGGTAAAGAGAAAATGCGGAATTGAGGTTGGAAAGAATTTGCGCGTTGCAACGAGGAGAATGGACTGCTTGCAGGGCAATTCGACGACTGCCGCGACAGACTTGGAACTTGTTCCAAGTCCTAATTTACCTAAAAATGAAGATAGCAGGCAACCGCAGTGTCCAGAAGATAAAGAGAGTGCAATTGTGGAGGCATTGAAGCATTTTAAGATGAATAGTTAATAAAGAGAGGTGCAGATGCTATGCCAGGTATACTCGTGTTGAAGATGATGAAAATTTAAATCGTGGAATTACATTCTCACTGAAAAAATCCGGATATGAGGTTTTTTCAGCAGAATCAGTGAAAAAAGCGAAAAGAATTGCAAGTGATAATAATGTGGATGTTACCATTTGTGATGTGAATCTTCCGGATGGGAATGGACTGGAATTTGTAAGGTGGATGAGATGCAATTATAATACATACATTATTTGTCTTACAGCACTAGATCAGGAGATGGATCAGGTCATGGGATATGAAGCAGGGCAGATGATTATATTACAAAGCCGTTTAGTCTTTCGGTACTTCTTTTGAAAATAGAAGCACATTTCCGCCGCAGACAGGAGAAAACGGAAGCCGGAAAGATGATTTCGGGAGATATCGTATTTATCGCAGGAGAAATGAAAGTCCTGATAAAGAGTCGTGAAATCAGTCTGACAAAAACGGAGTTGAAAATGCTGACTTTTTTTCTTCAGAATCCGAAACAGATTCTTTCAAAAACACAAATATTGGAAAATGTGTTTGATCTGGAAGGGGATTTTGTGGATGAAAATACAATCGCTGTCAATATCAGAAGACTCCGTGAGAAAATCGAAGACAATCCGGCTGCACCGGTCTATATAAAGAATATCAGAGGTCTTGGGTATATATGGAATCAGGAGGTAAGGCAGTGACAAAGAGATATCGCAAGAAGATTACAGTAGTGCTCTCCTTGGTATTACCTGTCATATTATTGTTTGCAATATTAAATTGCTTTACCACGTATGTGTTTTATGAAGATTATAAATATAAAATGAATCTTATGACAGAGATTGCTGCAAAGGAAGAATTTTCCGGGCTGGATGCTGTTTCGGAATTGCTTAAGGATAAGGATATTGAAACCAACGAACAGGGAAGGCGATTATTGGAGCAATATGGATACTGGGGGAATAAAGGGAATGCATTTTATTCGCAATTCCGGCATCAGGTTATGGTGACCGGTGCTGTAAGCACTGTGATATGCGTGCTTCTTTTGACTTTTTTACTTTATTGGAAGAAAAAAGAAGATGCGTGTCATCAGAAAATTTTAGACCAGTTGGAAGAAATTCTGATCAGATTCCGTGAAAATAAATTTGATGATTTACTGAAAACGGAAAATTATGCAGAACTGGAAAAATTGAATGACCAGCTTGAAGCAATCGGACATCATATTCAGTTGCTAAAGGAAGAAGCACGGGAAGAAAAAGAGAGCACGAAAGAAATGGTTTCTGATATCTCTCACCAGTTAAAGACACCGGTTGCAGCTTTGGATACATGTTTTAGTGTGCTGATGCAGAATGACTTAAGTGCCACAGAACAGGAGGAGTTTCGTATCCGTTGTCGGAGTGCTCTGGATGGACTGGAGACATTATTGCAGTCGCTTCTTGAAATATCCAAGATGGAAACTGGACTGATTCAGATTAATAAGAAAAAACTTCCGTTTATGGATACTGTCATATCTGCTGTGAACCGCACTTATCCTAAAGCGGATGAGAAAGAAATTGAATTCGTTTTTGACTATGAAAAAGAGCTGGAAACATGCACGATTATGCAGGATAAAAGGTGGCTTGGTGAAGCTGTGATCAACGTTCTGGATAATGCGGTCAAGTACAGTCCGTGTGGTTCAAAAATATTTATCCGGTTACAAAAAAGAAACGATCTTGTAAGAATGGAAATTGAGGATCAGGGAATTGGTATTCCGCAGAATGAGTATCACAAAATTTTTCAACGATTTTACAGAGGAAGTTCCAAGGAGGTCATGGAAAAGAGTGGTACAGGAATCGGACTTTTTCTATCGAGAGAAATTATCGAAAAACACGCAGGTACGATTACGGTAACCTCCGGCAAAAAGAAAAAAGGAAGCACGTTTGTGATTCAATTACCATATGTTGGTTAAATTTTAAGTGAGCAGAAATCTTACAATTCTGTAAGACTTCTGCTCGTTTTTGAAAGTGAAATGAAAGATTGTCCTGATACAATTTGGATGTAGGATGAAAAGGAGGAAACACATGAGTGTGATATTAGAAACCAAGCAGCTTTGTAAGTTTTATGGTGCAGGTGAGAATCAGGTTAAAGCAGTCAATCAGGTGGACATTCAGATTGAGCAGGGAGAATTTGTCGCAATTGTTGGAAAGTCAGGTTCCGGTAAAAGTACATTACTTCATATGCTTGGAGGGCTAGACACCCCGACAAAAGGCAGTGTTACTTTAGCAGGGAAAGATTTATACAGGATGAAGGAAGATGCCCTTGCTGTTTTCCGCAGAAGAAAAATCGGATTTGTTTTTCAGGCATTTAATCTGGTTTCATCTGTTAATGTCTGGGAAAATATTGTACTGCCACTGGGGCTGGATGGAAGAAAAGTGGATGAAGCGTATGTAAATGATATTATTGCAACTCTGGGGATTGAAAACCGGATTTATAATCTGCCAAATCAGTTATCCGGAGGACAGCAGCAGAGAGTAGCAATTGCAAGAGCACTGGTGAATCGTCCGGAAATTATATTTGCAGATGAGCCGACAGGAAATCTTGATTCTAAGACCAGTGATGAGGTAATCGCTCTGCTTAAGATGACAGCAAAAAAATATGGACAGACAATTGTAATGATTACCCATGATGACGAAATTGCACAGGTCGCTGACCGTATTCTGGTGATTGAGGACGGACAGGTGGTGGATTTCAGATGAAGACAATAAGCAGGATTGCATATAGCAATGACAAAAGGAACAGGACAAGAAGTATACTGATCATGATGGCAATCTGTCTGACCACGATGCTGCTTGTTATCATCAGTACTGTGGGAAATGGGGTAATTCATTTACAGAAAAGTCAGGCGGCAAGCTCATACGGAAGCAACTACGGCCTGTTTATCGCCGCAGATGGTACGCAATTAAAAGAAGTGGAACGCAGAGCTGAGATATCTGATATCGGCATCATGTGTACGGAGGGCATCCTGAAAGGAAATGAAAATGGCGGGTTTGTCTGCATGGATGAGACTGCAAGAAAAATGCTTCCCTATAATAAGGAATATGAGTTAAAGGAAGGAAAGTATCCGGAAAAAATGCAGGAAATTGCCGCCGGAAGAGCTTTTTTTCGTGCAATGGGATATGATGATGTAAAGGTCGGAGATACGGTTACACTGGATTACCGTTGCAGGGATGCGGTCAGAAATATAAGCCGGAAGAGTTTGTTGTCAGCGGAATCCTATATGACCGGGATGAGTATACCATCGAGGCATCTTATGTTGCTTTCGGGTCACAGGAGTTTTATGATGAGCACGTCGCAGAGAATGACAGACAGTATAATATTTATTTTACTTTAAATGATTCTGCAAATGTATCTATGAATAATATTGATTCGGTTATAAAGCAGATTGCAGCAGCTTGTGGGATCGAAGAAAAAAACGTTATAGTCAATGATCTCTATTTGCAATGGGTCTTGCAGCCGAGTTATGAAACGATTGCGGTATGCGGGGTTTTGATTCTTGCAATTGTACTTTTCTCTGTTGTGGTCATTTATAATATTTTTCAGGTCGGTATTGCCAACAAGATACAGGAGTATGGAAAAATCAAGGCTCTGGGAGCGACAAAAAAGCAGATGAAACAACTGATCTTCAGAGAGGGCATTTTTTTTGACCATTTTTTCCATACCAGTTGGATTGCTTCTTGGTTTTCTGATTGCAAAATGCGGTTTTAACTGGCTGGTAGAACAGGGAAACCTTGTATCAACCGGAACTGGCTCTATGGGAGTTCAAAATCAGCAGGTGCCTCTGTTTTCCCTGCCTGTTATGCTTCTATGTATTTTCGTATCATTTCTTACCGTTGCTTTGGCACTGCGTAAACCAATGAAAATTGTTTCACGGATTTCACCTATCGAAGCAACACGGTATTTAGAAAATGCAGAAACACACAAAAAAGGAAAACGAAATGGCAGAAAAAATGTCACCGTGTTTTCTATGGCAATGGCAAATGTAACGGGTAATCCCAAAAGAACTATTGGTACTATCCTCACAATGGGTTTTTCTTGCGTATTGTTTGTGATTATCTCTAATTATGTGGGAAATATTGACACGGAGCATGAAGCACGTCTTTCCGTTAATCATGGACAATTTGAACTGCAGCTTGACTATTCTGCTGAGTATGATGAAAGATATCCGGAGAATAATCTGGATACGATTCTGACGGATGATCCATTGAATGATTCGCTGATTGAAGAAATCAAAAGCATTCCGGGAGTGACAGATGTCATGACGAGAGAGATTGTCTCTGTAAATCTGAACGGAACAAGATTTCCGGCTGATATTGTGAGTAAAAATGATTTTGATTTTATGCGCCAAGACGGGGATATTGGCTCTATGGACTATGATCAGGCGGTAAAGAATGGTGAAATTTTCTTTGGCTGGTCGGCGTGGATGGAACAAGATGGATATGCTCCGGGTGAATCCATTGCATTTGACTTTGAGAATGGAAGTGAAACCTATACCTATCAGGGAAAGATTGCAGGATCCTTTGTAAGCGCGGACACTTATCTTGTCATTCCGGAAGGTGTATACCGTTCCATGAATCCGAGAGGAACAGCCTATGGCTATCTGTGGTGGACTGTGATAAAAAAGATGTGGCATCTGTAGAACAAAGTCTGAATACTTTGATTTCTAATACTTCGCATATAAAAATGGATACTTATCATGCGCAGTTACAATCTGCCGAATTTGCAAGCAGCATGATGAAGCTTGGCTGTTATCTGTTTATGGCGGTTGTAGGACTCATCGGTTTTATGAATATGGCAAACACCATGATCATGAATATTACGACAAAAAAGCAGGAATATGGTGTATTACAGGCTGTGGGTATGACAAATAAACAATTAAATTTATGTCTGCAGTTACAGGGAATGATGTTTACGGTTGGTACCATATGCGTAGCTTTGATCATTGGTCTGCCGCTCGGCTATGCACTTTTTTCCTATGCAAAACATAATGGAATATTTGGAATGAATATCTATCATGTTCCAATCGTACCAATTTTTATTATGATTTTTTTGGTCGGTCTGTTGCAGATTGTACTTTCCTGCGTTTTAAGCAGTAATCTGAAAAAGGAAACGCTGGTAGAAAGAATAAGGTATCAGGGATAGCAAGTATTGCTGGGATATCCTCAGTATCATAACAGGAATTAAAAGCACTTGGCTTCAAAAAGTTTTGTACTTTTGACAAAATGCAACCGATTTTTCATCAATTATAATAAATTTGATTAAGCAGCCTGTGTGTAATGAAGCATACAGGCTGCTTGCATTTTATAACTCTAATGAATCTTCTGTATCTACCCACATCTGTAAATTACCCTCAAGATATAATCTCGCATATTCAAGTGGTTCATCGACTGCAAGTGAAGTCAATGCACAGTCTGATCCGGGTGTGGTTTTTTAAATCCTTTTCGGCTTCCCAGCAGTCAATGCGAAGCATATAGCCAACATTTGTATAAATGTCAATGCTGTTTCGTTGTGGATTGTATTCTGCAAATATTGTTCTCATCGTATCCCATCTCCTTATCATTTAATCAATCATTAGTAGCAAAAATTAAGAAGCATTTCAATCAGTTCACCATGTCACTTTTATTTTGTGTTATACTGTTTTATAGATTTTTCTTGCCCTTGTATTTGCCCTTATCAGAGTTCGTAAACACTGGTGGGACGATATAACACAAGGGAAACAATAAGGGAAAGCTCACCTGCGACAAATCCAGTGTTTTCAAGGGTTTGCGGAGAATTTAATAACAAAATATAACAGTTATTAAATCTCTTAAAACAGGTGAAATCTCAATCGGAATTTTATGAGGTGAGTTATGTAAAAAGCAAAAGCAATTAATATTTTGGGAGAATTTTGTGGCAAGCGTGATATAGAAGAATTTACACAAAATGTATTAGAAAAAAATTGGAATCAATCAGGCTGATGTAATGGTTTTATTTGGAGGAAGCATTATAGCCGGTGGTGATATTCTTGCTGAAGCCATTCAGAACGAAGTGGCAAAGAAAAATATTATTGTCGGAGGTGCTGGACACACAACAGAGACATTGAGAAATGTTGCTGGAGCAACAGATTATTTTAGGGAATTTAGGTTATTTTATTTTGTAACAAGGAAAGATAGAAAGGTGTGGATGTTATATGGCAAAGAAATTAGACTTAAACAAACCAGTATTTGAATTGGTTCAGGAATATCCTGAGCTTGTAGATGTTTTAAAGGATTTAGGATTTTCAGAGATTACAAAGCCTGCAATGCTTAACTCTGTGGGACGCATCACAACAATTCCAAAGGGAGCTAAGATGAGAAACATATCCATGATGAAGGTTGTGCCGGCACTTATGAGTAATGGGTTTGAACTTATTGGGAAGATGCCAAATATCTTTGCACTTGGAAAGAATAATGCAGGAGACGAGACCAGCAGTGAAGATGGGCTTTTCAGGAAAATACAAGAGAAAAGATAAAGAGCTATTTAAAGCGACTTGGAGAAGGCGAAGACTTAGAGAGTGTGCGCAAAGACTTCGTAGAGAATTTTCAGAGGTAGAGGCATCTGAAATTATGAAAGCTGAGCAGGAGCTAATTAAGGAAGGCACACCAATCACAGAAGTGCAGAAATTGTGCGATGTTCACAGTGCCTTATTTCACGGTGCAACAAAGGAAGAAAAGATTGCAAATGCAGAAAAAGCAGTAGAAGAGTCACTTAAGAAAGAGGAGACATCTAAGAAACTGATGCCGGATGCATACAATCAGAAGCATGCTGCAGCAAAGACTCTTAGAGAAACTGTTGGACATCCGATGTATCGATGGGCTCTTGAAAACGAGAAGATAGCCGCATTGATTCATGAAATTCAAGGAGATATTGAGTCTGGGAATGATGTAGGAGAGAAGCTATCTGAGCTTCGACAGATTTCTATTCATTATGCAGAAAAAGGAGATCTTGTCTATCCGGTATTAAAGGTACGCTATGAGATCTCAGGACCTCGGATGTGATGTGGACAGTGGATGATGAAATTCGTGATGAGCTAGCTGCACTTGATAAAATATCAGATTATGATGAAGAATGGATGAACCGACTTCAGACAGTTCTCAAACGAGCAGATGAGATGATCTATAAAGAAAATAATAATTTTATACCCTATCTGCGCAGTGAATTTCAGCAGGGAAGAGTGGTATGGCATTTACGAGGATGCTAAGGACTATGCACCTGTGTTTGGAGTAGAAATGATCTGGGATGAGGCAGAAAAATATAGTGCTGATAAAAAAGCAAGAACAGAGGCGGCTCTAAGCGATGGAGAAATCATATTAGGTGGTGGTCATATGACAGTTCCACAGCTGGAAGCACTTCTCAATACATTGCCTATCGAGATTACATTTGTGGATGATAATAATATCAATCGCTTCTTCAACGAAGGACCAAAAGGTGTTCAAACGCCCTCAGATGGCGATTGACAGGGAAGTATTTTCTTGCCATCCACCTAAGATAGAACCGATGGTGCGAGCAATTTTAGATGATTTTAGAAATAATAAGCGTGACAGAGTTCCAGTTTGGATGGAGAAGAATGGAAAACCATTCCTTGTAACATATATGGCAGTAAGAGATAAGAAAGGCAATTATCTTGGAACGGTTGAAGTAGTACAGGATATGCAGTTTGCAAAAGAGCATTTTTGAACAATAAGGAGGGCAAGGATATGAGCAAGAATGAAGTAGTTATGAATCCAAGAAAAGTAGCAGTGGTTTGGCTGTGGATTTGTTGGATCAGCATCAGCATTTGCACTGATGCAAAGTGGCCTGTTTTCAGAGATGGTACTCATTGATGCAAACTTTAAAAAGGCAGAAGGAGAGGCCTTTGATATATCTCATGGAGTTCCATTTACACGGCCAATAAAAATTTATGCTGGTGATTATGATGACCTGGCAGATGCAGCGATTGTAGTTATTACAGCAGGAGCAGCACAGAAACCGGGCGAGACGCGTTTAGATCTTGTGCATAAGAATATTAATATTTTTAAGTCGATTATTCCTGAAATTGTGAAAAGAGACTTCCAAGGAATTCTTCTTATAGTAGCAAATCCGGTTGATATTCTTACTTACACAGCCCTAAAGTTAAGCGGATATGCACCGAATCGTGTGATTGGATCAGGAACGGTTCTGGATACAGCAAGACTAAAAGAACGTCTCGGGGAGCATCTGGAAGTAGATAGTCGAAGTGTTCATGCGTTTATTGTTGGAGAACATGGAGACAGTGAGATTGCCGCTTGGTCAAGTGCCAACGTGTCAGGTATTCCACTCCATGATTTCTGCGAGATGAGAGGGCATCATGACCATGAAGGAGCTACGTCAGAAATTGCGGAGAAAGTAAAAAACAGCACCTATGAAATTATTCAAAGGAAGGGTGCTACTTATTATGGAATAGCAATGTCGGTAAAGAGAATATGTGAAGCTATAATCAGAGATGAACGTTCGATACTTCCAATTTCAACAATGATGGATGGAGAATACGGAATCAAGGATGTAGTTCTGTCTATGCCAAGTATTGTAGGTGCAGAAGGATTTATATCAAAGGTTCCCATTTCACTATCTGAAGATGAAATCAAGGCATTACACAAATCAGCTGAAACACTAAAATCAGTGCTGGAAGAGGCATTGGAATAAAATTGTTGTGAAATCGCATACAGCGTATGTGGCAAAGGGGATGGGCGCATCCCCCTTTTTTCTATAGTAAAAGTTTCATTTTTTTATCGTTAACTTCTATAAGATTTTCATCTTGCATACGACCAAGTTCTCTGGACAGTGCACTTCGGTTTACACCTAAGAATTCTGCAAGTGCTGTCTGTGTAAAGGGAACATGGAGATACCCTTCTGAGTCTGGCGCTAAACTATGCAAATAGATTAGAATTCGATCTCTTAAAGATTTCTGATTTGCAATTCTTAGTTTTAGATTTGAAAAAACATTTTGTGAGGCAAGTATTTTGAGCATGTTAGTGGTTAAATTCAGTTGGTAAGAGCATGGACAGGAAGAACCGCTTATAATACCTTTAAGATTAATTAACATAATGGTGCAGTTAGTCAATGCTTTTAGCTGTATTGGACTGTATGGTGTTTGCACGCATGCCAGGGCTTCTGCAAATGATCGACCACGTTCAAAATGATTCATATTGATTTTGCTGTAGTTTTCATTGATAAATGATCCTTCAACTGTTCCATCAAGCACAATTCCGGAATATAACAAAGGTTCTCCTAGGTGTTGAATTAATTCGTCTTTTTCAAAAGAGAGAATTGAGGCCTGGAGGAAGTTGAAAATTTGCGGATAGTGTTCAAGAGGAATTCCTTCAAATAGCTTTGCTTTCGATAGTATCGGAAGATACTTCTGATAATCATCTAGTTTCTTCATATGCTTATTACCATCCTTTCAAATGAAATTTTATCATATCATCGATATTGTTGCTACAGCAACAGAAAAACAAGAGGCCTATGGATAAAATAATAGATGTAAAGAAGAGAAAGAGAGGTGGTAACGATGAAAGAACAAGCTGGAAAAATTATAGATTTTGTAAGAGAAAACAGAACAGTGCCAGGGTGTACCATCTCGAAGCAAATCTATCATGAGAATGGCACAGGGATATCAATTTTTTGCCTGGAGAAAGTATTCTAACACCTATTCAACGGTCGGTTGGAGTTAGTGCAATAAAAGATTCTATATATAAAGAGATTGAATTTCGAAAGGAGACTATTATGAACGAGGTAATCAAGGCGGGAGAAGTATTTAAGTTAGCAGAGTTACTTCCATATCAGGAAGGAAAGATTGTAAATATGGATTTGGCGCATAATGACAAGATGAAATTTGTTGTTATGAGTTTTGATGCAGGAACAGGTCTTTCAGAGCATGCAGCTCCGGGAGAAGCCCTTGTGATGGCACTTGATGGAGAGGCTGTGATTGGATATGAGGGACAGGAGCAGGTGATCCACGCAGGAGAAACTTTTAAGTTTGATAAGTTTGGAAAGCACTCAGTAAGTGCAACAAAGCAGTTCAAAATGGCACTGTTATTGGTTCTTGAGTAAATATGAGGAGATATCGCTATGAACTATTTAGAGATTGAAAAAGTAATCGGAAGACAGATTATTGATTCTACTGCCCCATTGGAAAGCAGCAAGTGCATATAACGAATACTGTGAGCGGGGAGTGGCTTTTAGCCCATCCTCTGCCTTATTACAGTCAATGCGTAACATATATCCGGCAGATGTATAAATGTCAATGCTGTTGTGATACATGTTGTATTTTGCGTAAATGGTATTCATGTTGTGTCTCCTTCAAATCAATAAAAATATAGAAGCATTTCAATCAGTTCACCATGTCATTTTCATTTTATGTTATAATGTGTTATCAGATTTTTTTTTTGCCCTTTGTATTTTCCCTTATCAGAGTTCGTAAACTTATATGGGAAGATATAACACAAGGGAAACAATAAGGGAAAGCTCACCTGCGACAAATCCAGCGTTTTCAAAGGTTTTACAGTGAATTTAATAACAAAATATAACAGTTATTAAATTTCCTAAAACAGGTGAAATCTCAATCGGAA
>ENA-OQCR01000145-OQCR01000145.1-human-gut-metagenome-genome-assembly--contig:-NODE-145-length-10987-cov-1.045212_pt1 | contig 10987 bp, 12 predicted proteins | sample MGYA00242763_ERZ504589 | MGnify/ENA primary metagenome ERZ504589 (study PRJEB26092, sample SAMD00036321) | human gut metagenome | host: Homo sapiens | study: EMG produced TPA metagenomics assembly of...
CAACATTTTGTACCACAATTCGGGCAGACACCAATGATTTTGTTTTTCATAAGCGCATTCGCTCCTTTCGCAGCCTCGGTGGTTTTTTACCAGCGAGGAGATCATCGTATTGATTTCGGTCATAAATTCACTCGGCTCCATTTCGCCACGCTCGATTCGCAGCAGTTTTGTTTCCCAATCGGCGGTCATTTCCGGGGATTGGATCTCTTCGGGCATCACCGTAATAAGGGCTTTGCCCTTATCCGTGGGCAGCAGCACCTTGGTTTTCTTGGTGCCCTTGCGCTCCAGAAAGCCCTTCTGCACCAGCTTTTCAATGGTGGCGGCACGGGTTGCCGGGGTGCCGATGCCCTGACGCTCTACACCCTCCGGCATACTGCCTGCACTGGCGGTTTCCATAGCGTGCAGCAAGGTGTCCTCGGTAAAATGCTTCGGCGGGGACGTTTGACCTTCCTTCAGTACGGCGTTGAGGATACCGCACTCGTTTTCCGCTGCATTGGGCAGGGCGGTGAGTTCCTGTTTTCGGTTCAGAATGTCGGCAAGCACCTTGCGCTCCACCGCTTTCCAGCCTTCTTCCAGAACCTCCTTGCCCTTGGCGGTAAATTCCTCCCCGGCACATTCGGTGGTGAGCAGGGTCTCCAGATACCGAAAGGGCTTGCTCACCGCCATCAGCGTCCGGGCGATGATGAGCTTCAGGACGTTCTGCTCGCCCTTGGGCAGAGCGTCCAGATCGGCTTGCAGCATACTGCGGGTGGGCAGGATGGCGTGGTGGTCGGTGACTTCTTCCCGGTTTACGGTGCGCCGTGTCCGGGGCACAGCCTCGTCCACATCTTCCGGGGTAATGCCGAGAAAAACTTCCAGTTCCTCGGTCAGCTCCTCCAGCATCTCCTCGTCATCGTCAGTGATATAGCAGCTATCAGTTCTGGGATAAGTGGTAAGTTTCTTCTCATACAGGCTCTGCACATAGTCCAACGTCTGCTGTGCGCTGTACCCCAGCAGACGGTTGGCATCCCGCTGAAGGGTGGTCAGGTCGTACAGCGGCGGTGGATTCTCGGATTTTTCCTTGCGGGTGATGCGCTGGATCGTTGCCACCATCTCCCTTCGACAGGCTTCCAGCAGGTTTTCTGCAACGGATTTTTCAGGAATGCGGCGGCTGGATGCCGTGCATCCGCTGGTCAGTTCCAGATCTACCGTGTAGAATTTTTCCGGCACAAAAGCGGCGATGGCGGCTTCCCGCACCACCGTCATGGCAAGCACCGGGGTCATAACTCGTCCCACCGCCAAGGGCTGGTTGTACAGGCACGAAAAAAGCCGGGACGCATTGATGCCGACCATCCAGTCGGCACGTTCCCGGCAGAGTGCTGCATTGTACAGCGCATCGTATTCAGTTGACGGTTTGAGATGGGCGAAGCCTCCCGGATGGCGTTTTCCTCCATGCTGGACAGCCACAGGCGGGAGAAGGGCTTTTTGCACCCAGCTTGCTGATACACCAAACGGAAGATCAGTTCGCCCTCGCGTCCCGCATCCGTTGCACAGATGATGCTGTCCACGTCCGGGCGGTGCATCAGCTTTTGCAGGATGCCAAACTGCTTTTTGGTGGACGCAGACACCAGATACTGCCACTTCTGCGGCAGGATGGGCAAATCTGCGATGCTCCACTTGACGTATTTGGCATCGTAGACATTAGGCGGTGCCAGCTCTACCAGATGACCAACGCACCAGCTTACCAGATAGCCGTTGCCCTCCAGATAACCGTCCTGACGGCTAGTCGCACCGAGGACTTTTGCGTAGGACATGGCCACCGAGGGCTTTTCTGCTACAACTAGAATTGAAATAAGCGTTCCCTCCAATTTGTTTCGGATTGTAATATGTACGGCGGCAAGCGCCGCCTTGAAATCAGATGGGTTCGGTATCCTCCTCGTCGGTCTCCTCCGGTTCATCCTCCACAGGAATTTCAAAATCGCCCTTGTCCTCGGTGTAGTTTGCATCGGGGTCAAGGGCTTCTTTTTCTGCCTGTTTTTTCTGCTTCTGCTTTGCGAAAACGTAGAAGCCACCGCCTGCCGCCAGCGCAATCAGCACGACCACGCCCAGAAGCCGGATGCGATTTTTGTGACCTTGTTTTCCTTGGGCTGTTCCGTGCCGGATGCTGCCGCTTCTTCGGCGGCTTTTTTCGCTTCTTCCTCGGCTTTCAGCCTGTCCTGTTCCGCCTGCGCCGCCGCTTCTTTTTCAGCGGTATAGGCATCGGCAGCATCTTCTTCCATCAGCGCCAGAAGGTCGGCTTCGTCCACAAGATTCATAAAGTGAACGGTCTGCTGTCCTTTGGCGTTGCGGTCGATGACCAGATAGAAGGTAGCTCCCGACTTTGACACCAGCGTAATAAACTGCTGTCCGCTGCCATCGGAATAGTCGGTGTGGTAGTCATCCACCAGCGTCAGGTTTCCCTCCGGGGTCAGGGCACCAGAGGTTTCGTCCGTGATGGTGACAACATCTTCCTCTACCACTTCCGGCAGAACAGGCTGCTCCTCCGGGGCAGCTTCGCCCTCAAAGGCAAAGGCGGGAGCCGCCATGCCAGCGCACAGTGCCGCCGATACCAGCAGTGCGCCCAGTTTCTTAATTTTCATCAGCATCGACCTCCTTCTCAAAGGTTGCACCCACAGCAGACAGCGCAGCCGGGGTCGGGGTGGCGGTTGCGGACTGCCGCAGCAGAGCAGCAAGCTGTTCCGGCGTGACCTTTGCCGTCCGCACCATCTCGTTGACCTCGGCGGAATCCTCCTCCTGAATGCGCCGTTCCAGAATCTCGATGCGGTTGTTCAGTTTGATGCGGCGCTCCTTCTCTTTTTCCAGCATCGCCCGCAGCTTATCCGATTTTTCGCTCATAAAACTCCTCCAATCATTTTGAAAGCCGTCCGAACCCGGCGAGATGCTTCTCCCAGTAGGACGAGTGAATGTTTGCGTACTTGATGGGGTCTCCGGCACTGACCATCATGCCGTTGCCCAGATAGATTCCGGTATGGCTCATGCCGGGGGTGTCATAGGTGCCTTTGAAGAAAACCAGATCACCGGGCTTTGCATCGGCTTCGGAGATGTGCTGGCTCTTGTTCCACAGACCGTTGGCGGTAGTGCGCCCTACATCGTAGCCGTTCTGGTTGTACACCCAGCAGACATAGCCGCTGCAATCAAACCGGTTTCCGGGGTAGAGCCGCCCCAGACGTAGGGCGTACCCACATACTTTTGCGCCTCCTTGTAGATGGCGGCAAATTCGCTGTCCGTCAGGGCTTCTGCCGGAACCTGATAGTCGATGCCCGGTGCGCCGGAGCCATCAGAGCCACCGGGCGGCAGACCGCCGTTGAACAGATAGGGTCTGCCGCCCAAGGTGTCCTGAAAGATCTCGTACCGTTTCCACTGGTCGTTGTCCAGCTCCTCCCGGATAACTACTTCCAGCCCTTTGTTCACCAATTTGGTGTGGAAGATGCGGTACTCGTAGGGCACCTGCGTGGGAACTGGGATTCCTGCGGGAGTCATGACCCACACAGTCATATACCGGGTCTGCACCTCCACCCATGTGGTCAGCTTGTACTGCTTTTTGAAAGTCTCCTTCAGCTTGCCCTGCACCTCTGACCGGGTGTAATCGTCATACAGAGTCGTGAGAAAAGAGGTCAACTGCCACGGGTCGTGCTCGATGGGGTCGAGGTGGTACTGGTACTCGTTATAGCCGGGGTGGTCGGTGGGAGTGCGCTTGATCTTTTTATCCAGTTCCTTTTCCAGCTTCTTGTAGTCCTGTTCTGCGCCCCGGATGTCCCTGTCCTCGGCAGAGTACATGGTCTGCCCGGACACCTGTGTGCCGCCCGAAAAGAGGATACCGCAGGAGGAAAAGCCCGACATCACCATGAGGACGAGCAAAAGAAAAACGCCCACAATCACCAGAACGTGTGCGTTGCCTTTTGCGGCATTCACCAGCCCCTTTACGGCGGTGCTGACGGCAGTTTTTCCCTTTTCTACCGCCTGTTCCATGCTGGACCGGGCGGCAGATGCACCGTTGGATGCCGCTTTGCCGCCTGCGGTCTGCGCCGCCGTGCCCGAACGGGCGGCGGCATAGTAGCTTTTGTGGATTTCTTGCCGCTGTTTCCAGCGGGAAAGCCAGTTGGAGCCACCTTCACCGGTGCTGAATGCTCCTGCATCTTGTGCCGCAGTCGGTTCCTGTGCAGAAGATCTTGCGGTTTTGGTGTCTTTCTTTCCCTGTGCCTTGGCTTTCTTCTTGAGTTTGCGGGCATAGCGGCTTTTTGGAAAATATCACGGACATTTTCCTGCCGCTTTTTTCGCCCTCGCTCAATGCCTGCACACCGACGTTTTCATCCTCGTACTGGTCAACCTCCCGGTGCACCGCAGAGCGGGCGGCATGGGCAGCGTACATCTCCCGCTTCTGCGCCTTGCTCAAACGGCTCAGTTCGTCCGGGGTCAGTTCTGCCTTGCCAAATCGCAAATGCTGGTTTTTTTCTGCGGCCTTGTCCGCATCGAGTTTCAGTCTTCTTCTTTTTTGGGCGTGGACTGCTCGACCTCGCTTTCTTCGGGGGAGAGCGTGTCTTTTTGGCTGACGTTTCCTCTTTGAAGTTCAGCTTCGGATTGCTCATTCCTTTTTGCCCTCCGAAACCTCACCCAGCTTCGTGGTCATGATGCGATACAGTTCCAAATCGGTGGGGAATCTGTCCACGAACGGGAGAATAACATTGCCGAAGAAAAGCAGTCCTTCACCTTCACCGGAGTGCGTCACATAGGAAAGCTGATGGGGCGAGATGTTGAGCTGCTTTGCGAGGATTTGACGGTCGCCAGCGGCTGATTCAGCATGATGATCATGTCGCTGTTCTCGAAAATATTCTCGACCTCACGCGAAGAAAGCAGGTCTTTCACGTTCTGGGTCAGCCCTGTGGGAATACCGCCCCACTTGCGGAAACGCTTCCAGATCTCCACGGAATACGCCGCAGTCTGCTCCTCTTTTAAGAGGAGGTGCATCTCGTCCATATAATACCGGGTGGACTTGCCGCTGCTGCGGTTTGCCGTGACACGCCCCCACACCTGATCCTGCACGATGAGCATTCCGAGCTTTTTCATCTGCTTGCCCAGTTCCTTGATGTCATAGCAGACGATGCGGTTGTTGACGTTCACATTGGTGCGGTGGTTGAACAGATTCAGGGAGCCTTTTACATAGATTTCCAGAGCCGTGGCAACATGGTGGGCTTCTTTTTCGTCCTGTTGGAGCAGGGCGTTGTACAAATCCTCAAGGATGGGCATATTCTCCGGGCAGGGGTCCGCAAAATATTTGCGATAAATGAGATGCACACAGCGGTCAATGACGGTTTTCTCCACCGGCAGCAGACCCTCCTTGCCACCCACCACAAGTTCGCACAGGGAAAGGATAAAGTCAGCTTTCAGGGAAAGCGGATTATCCTCCTCGGAGTAGTTGGCGTTGATGTCCATGGGGTTGATGAACTGGGTACTGTTGGGCTGATTTTGATGACCTGCCCCTTCAACCGGTTCACCAGCGGCGAGTAATCGGCTGGGTCAGCGGTGTTACCACCGCCTTCCCGCCTAAGAACCGTACGTGACAGTTTCCCGTCATACGGCTCAAGCATTTCATCACTTCTTCAAGCGGTTCTCAGCATAAATACGCTGACAGGTGCAATGAACGTAGCGCATATTGCGAACATCTTCCATGCCAGCCTTTGCCTTTGGCGCAAGGTAGAAGATCTCTCTTTCTTCCGTTACATCCATCGGCATTCCGCAGTGGTAACACAGCCCGTTCTGGCTTTTCCAAATCATCTTGAATTTTCCAGTCAGCCGGTGCATTCCTTTATCGAATTTCCTTTTTTTGGAAATACGCCTCATCGAGGAACGGATTTGCAGTAGCTTTATCTTGGTATGTCGCACAATGGCTGTGCTGTCCACCCGTATCAGCTCCTTGTTTTCCGTAGAGAACACCCAGTTCCGGTTACCGACACGATGCCAGTATCTCGTGGAAATCCACCACTTGTTCTTCTTTGGGTGCCGTCTTTTTGCCCATCGCCACAGCAGTTCGTATAGGACATAGTCCAGATGCGCGAACGCATCACTTGCGCATACGGACTGGTGGTAATTAGTCCAACCTCGAATTTGTTCATTCAACTTCATAATCAGAACATCTTGCTGCCACGCTTTTCCTCTGCGGAGAATCGTGTCAGAGATATTGGAAACGATAGCCTTGACCGCCTTTTGAGACGGCTTGATAATCAGCTTTTCGTTATACTTTCTGAAGTTCCAGCCGAGGAAATCGAAACCATCGTCAATGCTGGTGACAACGGTCTTTTCATCAGAAAGTTCCAATCCGCGTTCAGCGAGAAACTCTCGAATCAGCTCCTTTGCTTCAAGAGCCAGTTCAGGTGTTGCCGCTGTGACCACAAAATCGTCTGCATAGCGGACGAAGTTTACTTTGTGGGCATTCTTAAATCTTGAATCGACCTTACCGAGCGCGTTTGTGTGAAAGCGTCCGACCAGCTTCTTCTCGATACCATCCAGCGTCATGTTCGCCAGAATGGGGGAGATAATACCACCTTGCGGAGTTCCTTCCTCGGTAGGAAAGAGTTCGCGCTGATAGATAAATCCCGCCTTTAAGAACTGCTTCAAAATGTTCTTGTCCATGGGGATGTTCGCCAGAAGCCAATCATGGCTGATATGGTCGAAACAACCTTTGATGTCACCCTCCAAAACCCACTTCGGAGAAATGTGCTTGCGCGACAGTGCATTGAACAGATATTCGCAGGCATCCTGTGCGCATCTTCCTTTTCGGAAACCAAAGGATTTCCCATCTGCTGTTGTTTCCGCCACCGGCTCCAGTGCCAAAGCATAGAGAGCCTGCATTGCGCGGTCATACATTGTAGGAATGCCCAATGGACGCTTTTTCTTCTTGTCCTTCTTTTCGATATACACTCTACGGAGAGGACGCGCACGATACCCTTTATCTGTCAGCGATAGAACCGCTTTCATTTTCTTCGCCGGGGTGTTCCAGAGAACACCATCCACACCGGGAGTCTTGCGCCCATCGTTGGTAACGACACGCTTAACAGCCAGTGCTTTGGCGTAAAAGGAATGTGTCAGAAGATACTGAAGTCGTTTTTACTGCGTTGTAGTTCTTTTTGCTGAGTTGCCTTGACAATCCTGATTTGTAGCCTGTTGACTTCCCGCTCTGCCTTATGCCAGTCAATGTTTTTCCATTGGGCACTCAACATAGCTTCGTCCGACAGCTTCTCAGAAGTTTTACCTTCCGTCGTTGAATACTTATCGTTCACAGGAATACCTCCAATCTTGCCATGAAATACCCGGAATAAGTCAGCACCCTTTCAGGTCGGGGCAAATTTTGAACCCCTATGCTCACCGTTGCAGTGAACCGTTCGCTTTTTATTCCATCTCATACCCTCTGCACCGTTTCTCCCTCTTGCGAGGTCGATACCTTTATTAAAGGAGTGCATAGGGTTTTCCACGTTCCACGTAATGCATAATTCATGAATGCCTTAGCCGCCATCTTTGAACCGGGAGGATTTGTGTCCATTTGCTTCGGGGTAGCGAAAGGCCCCTTGGCCACCTCCAGCACCTTTTGGTGTAGGTGTATCAGCCTTATTTCACCTATTCCCTGTAACGATCCTTGCGATGGTTCACATTACATTCGACATAGCATTCTTTACCCTAACGGTACGTCTGCTTTTAGGCTGGCAGATTTTCCCATATTTGTCCTGTGAGCTTCCCAACGCCGCTTTTGACCAGTGCAGGTCACAGTAGGGTTACTCCAAATGGATAGAGTAGCGTTTACACGCAATACATTACGCGACTTCGTGTCGCACTTCGCCTTCGGGGTCGTTGATGATAATATCATCGTCCGTCACCAGAAATGCATTGGCAATTTCACGCTTTGCTGAGAAACTTTTGCCGGAGCCGGGAGTACCCAAAATCAGGCCATTGGGGTTCTTCAGCTTCTTCCGGTCCACCATGATAAGGTTGTTGGACAAGGCGTTCAAGCCGTAGTACAGTGATTCTTTTCCGCTCTGGTAAAGCTCCTGCGTGGTGAATGGGATGAAGATTGCCGTACTGCTGGTGGTAAGCCCGCGCTGAATCTCGATCTGGTTATCTGCCAGCGGCAGAGAGGACATCAAGCCCTGCTCCTGCTGGTAGTCCAGCCGGCAGAGATTGCAGTTATGCTTCTGGGCGATGCTGGATGCCTGAAAGACGTTGTTTTCCAGCTCCTGCTCCGTGCGCCCGGTGTTCAGTACCAGAAATGTGACAAGGAACATCCGCTCGTTCTGGCTCTGCAATTCCTTCAGCAGGGCTTTTGCATCTCTGCCGTAGGTTGCCAAATCTGACGGAATGATGTCAATGTCATACCCGGCACGGATGGCTTTTTTCTGCTCCTCAATCTTACTGCGATCCAGTTCCGTGATGGTGCGCTTGACCGTCTTGATGGCACGGTTCTGATCGACACTCTGAATGTGCATGGTGACGATCTGGCTGGAATCCATGTCCAGAAAGTCCTTCAAAAGCTGGTCACTGAGGTCGGATGCCGTGATGCTCAGAAAACTGGCGGCGCAGTAAACGCCACCCATTTGGAACGTGCGCGAATTTTTGAAGGCAAATGCCGTGGGCGCAATGGCATCTTTCACCGAAAGCCCACTTTTCACAAGGTCGTTCCAGTCGAAACGGAACTTAGAAGAACCGTCCATGTTGAACATATCATGCATCAGTTTGAGCCGCTCGGCACCGTTCAGCGGACGCGCCAGCACACCCAGCCGGTGAAAGTTGTTGAGCAAATCATTCTGAATGTGGTCGAGGCGGGTCTTGACCTGCCGCATACTCTCGCCCTCCACGCCGAAGGTGATGAATTTGCTTTTGGTTAAGCCATTATTGCCCTTGGCAAGCTGCTGACGCAGCATTTGCGAATACTCGGCACGAACATCATCAAAACCATCCCGCTGGAATGGGATGCGGATGCTCTTTTCAAACTCGGTGCTGTCCGTTGCCATGTTGACAAAAGACAACTCAAACTTGATGGAGCTGTCAAAAAAGTTGAGGAATGAACACCATTCCTCGAAAATCGCAGTCTTATCCTCCTGCTGTGCCAACTGATAGTTGATGTCCTGATACTGGATGGTGCGGGTGTAGTAGTTGGGCTTCACCCGGCAGGTGCCATCCTCGAACATCCGCTGCATGGGGATGGACTGCTGGGCAGTCTGGGGCACAGCAGGCTTTGCGTTCTGCCTGCGCTTCTGCGCAGACTGCGGCTTACTGTGCTTACCGGTCTTTTTCCAAAACGGAATCATGGGTCACGCCTCCCTTCATCAAAATCGCATAGTAGTTGTTGGTCTTGTAGGGGCGAATCTTCGGGCGGAGAAATCGGGACTGCACATAGTACGACAGCAGCTTTTCCATAGGCTGACCGTTTTTCTCGTACATTCCAAGAAAGAACGCCGGCAGCATCACCGCCATCATGCCGAGGGTGGCGGCAGTGTTGCCGCCAGAATCCCGGAGAACAAAAAACAGCGGCACTCCAATGAGAGCCGCTGTGCCAAAGCAGACAAGCTGCCGTTTGGTCAGGTTGAATGCCACTTTAGACTTAACCTTGGTCAAATCACGGGGCACAGAGATATACGCAGCCAATAAAGCACCTCCTTTAATGCGCTCCAAGAACGGATTTCGTCACGGAGCTGGTCTTGAACAGGCTGAAACAAAGCAGAACGGTGTAACCCACAATGCTCCAAATGGAGTTGATGGCATCCTCGGAAATCGCTACCGACTGTATCAGCACGGCGTAAATTGCCACGCAGATGAGGATGAGAAAGCCCTGAAAACCCAGCGCAAACAGGCATTTCAGATAGTTCTGCCCCATGTGGCTCTGCTCGTGGTTGCCGAAGGTCGCCATGGGGATGGGCGCAAGACTCACCATGCAGTAAATTTCGATCATTCTTCCGTAGACGATGACGAAAATTACGATACTCAATATCCGCATGGTGATGCCGATGAAAAAGGATTGCAGGAAAAGCCCGAACAGGGGGCCAACGTCCATCTGCATCAGGCTGGATTGCAGCATGGAAAGCCCAATGTCGTTGACGCGGGTGTTTCCGGCAATGATGCCGCTGGAATCGGACACCACCTTTTGGGTAATGTCGAACACTGCCATCACGATGTCGAAAGTATTGCTGATGAGCCAGACCGAAACAGCAGTCTTAAAGATCCAGCGCATGATGAGGGCAGGCTCAAACTGCGCCATATTGTTATGCTGAGTGATCATCTCGATCAATTCATAACAGGCGATGAAGGTCAGGATGATGCCTGCAATGGGTAGCACCACGTTCCGGGAGAGGGCTTCGATCATAGCGAACACTCTCGGCTCAAAACTGGAGGGCTTGGTGCTCACCTGCTGGGCGATGTTGCCTACTTGCGTATTCACATCATCGAACAGCCCGCTGAGATTTGACATGATGCCTGCCGTCAGGATGCCTTTGATCCAGTCGGCAATGGCTTTGAGAACGGTTTCCATTCAGCAGTCACCGTCCTTAGCTGAAATGGTTGATAAGGGTCTTGAGGAGATTCAGGAGAAAAATAATGTGGGTCAAAAACTGCATAAAGCACCGCCTTTCATTGATGGGTGGATGTTCGTCTGCAATTCGCTTCCTATTATAATAAGGGCTGTTATCCACAGCAGAGATGGAGCGATTGCGTATGTACAGGCGGGAAAACCCGCCTGCGGCTCTTAGCCGAACAGACCAGACAGCAGAGGAATCAGGGTGATGCCCACCAGAGCAACGCCGCCGCCAGCCATGAGCTGCTTCATGCCCTGAGACTTGGAGCCGGGGTTGTCGTTGCCATAACCTTCCAGCAGGTTGATGGCACCCCACACGCCGAGACCGGCACCCAGAGCGACAACCAGAGTCTGAAGAACTTCGATAGCAGAGTTGAAGAATTCCATAGTCTTTTC
>ENA-OQCR01000149-OQCR01000149.1-human-gut-metagenome-genome-assembly--contig:-NODE-149-length-10862-cov-1.074988_pt1 | contig 10862 bp, 15 predicted proteins | sample MGYA00242763_ERZ504589 | MGnify/ENA primary metagenome ERZ504589 (study PRJEB26092, sample SAMD00036321) | human gut metagenome | host: Homo sapiens | study: EMG produced TPA metagenomics assembly of...
ACCGCTGGACAAGCTGCTGCAGATCCACACAATGGGGCGGGATGACAGCCCGGTCGGATCTGTACCGGTATCCGTATGAGCCGACCCCGTACTGCGTGCTGGAGCGGATGGCAAACACGGGGATGATCCGAAAGGGAAATACGCTGCTCGATTACGGATGCGGAAAGGGCCGCGTAGATTTCTTCTTATCGGCGCAGACCCGGTGCCAGTCCATCGGTGTGGAGTATGATGACCGGATTTATGCGAAGGCAATGGAAAACAAAAAGGCGGCGGCCTCTGGTGCGCGGACGGAGTTTGTGCTGGAGAGCGCCGAAAATTTTCCCGTTCCTGTGGAAGTGGACCGGGTGTATTTTTTTAACCCGTTTTCGCTTGAAATCTTAAGAAAAGCGATGGCAAGACTGCTGGAATCGTACTACGAAAATCCGCGGGAGATCCAGCTGTTTTTCTATTACCCGTCGGATGCTTATATCTCGTATCTGATGACGGTGCCGGAACTGGAATTTCTCGATGAGATCGACTGTATGGATCTGTTTCCGGGCGGGGACAGCCGGGAGCGGGTTGTGATTTTTACGATAGCAGAGTAAGGGGGGATTTTTTAAATGAAATATCAGGTAGTGCGGATCGACGAAGACATCGATTTCGGCTGCGAGGAACGCAGCGCCGATGAGCCTGTCATGGCAGTTGTTGTGTTACAGGAATGAAAACGGGAACGAATCGCGCATCCGCCAGGAGGATCAGATGCTGTATGACCGGAACATCGAGGAGGGCGATACCGTCATTCTGAATGAAAACGGCGAATTGCGAAAAGAACTCTCCGGTGATTGGACGCAGAACTGTGATTCGAAAAATGTAGATACGACAAAATTCGTCAACATGATGCAGGCCGTCAAAGCCGGAAAACAGATCGACTGGATCTGCCCGTTCTGCAGCGGAACAGTAGAACGACTGGAGCAGGAAGGCGGAAAAACCGTGATCGGATGCACATCGTGCGATATGCGGATTCAAATAGAAAATTAAACGATTTCGGCCTTTAAGGCCGAAAGAGAAAGGAAACACAAATGGTAAAACCAATTATGAGAGACGTTCTCTTCCTCGGACAGAAATCCATCCCGGCGACAGAGGAAGATCTGCAGGTGGGAAGAGATCTGCAGGACACACTGGCAGCAAACCGCGAGGCATGCGTCGGCATGGCGGCAAATATGATCGGCGTGAAAAAACGCATCATCATCGTAAACGCCGGATTCCGCGACATCATCATGTTCAACCCGGTGATCGTCCGCAAAAGCGGCCCCTACGAAACAGAAGAAGGCTGCCTCTCCCTGCCAGGCGTGCGGAAAACAAAGCGGTACCAGAACATCGAAATCGAATACTACGACTGGAATTGGAAAAAAACAACGCCAAAAATTCACCGGCTGGCCAGCCCAGATCTGCCAGCATGAGATGGATCATCTGGAAGGGATACTTATTTAGATCCTACAGCAGACAGGAGGACGGTATGACAGACAGAGAATGAACGGTAAAAGGAATCATTTACAACCCGAATGTGGAAGATCTGGCCAAAGAGCAGTCCGGCTATATGGAGCGTCTGTGGGAGTTCAACCAGCTGAAGCCGTCAGAGGGAGACAAGAAAGTCAAATAAATCAGGACAAATTTCGAAAATATAAAATTTTTGTAAAATAATGTCGAAAAAACGATTGACAAGTGGCGAAAAGAAACATATGATAATACCTGTCAATATACATATTCGGCAATAGAGGCGCGAAGGCTAAGAGTACCTGTCCTGAGACAACGGGGTCTGGGACGGGCAGGGAAAGGAGCATTCGCCGAAACGGGGCAGTTCCCGAAAAACTGTCTGCGTTGGGGTACAGTCGAACAGGCTGTGCACTCTCACCGTACTGGTGGAGGAGCTATTGCTTCATGAACGTAGATTTAATGGAGCAGTGGTGAAGACCGCTGTTCTTTTTATTGTACTGCAGTTGGAACCGTGACAAAAGGTTCCGGGGGTGGAAATCTGTTTGGTTGGAGAACGAAAGACGAAACGGGTGTTACAGGATACGTCTGAAGAAAACTGTTGCCGGAAAAGAAAAAAGGGAGGATTTTGACATGATAGCATTTCTTAACTGGCTGGACGGTGTCCTTTGGGGCGTGCCGCTGATCGCGCTGATGATTCTGACCGGTCTGTACTTTACCGTTCGTTCTGGATTTTTCCAGTTCCGTCACTTTGGCTGGATTATGAAGAGAACCGGCGGAAAACTGTTCCAGAAAGAAAAAGAAGCAAGCGAAGGAAAGGGTATGCTTTCCTCATTTGAAGCAATTTCAACTGCCATCGGCGGTACCGTAGGATTCGGAAACATCGCCGGTGTTGCAACCGCAGTCGCAGCAGGCGGCCCGGGAGCCATCATGTGGATGTGGCTTTCGTCTCTGCTTGGTATGATATTAAAACAGGTTGAGGTTACCCTCGGCTGCTACTACCGTCACACCAACGAAAAAGGTGAGTACTACGGCGGTCCGACTTACTACATGGAGTGCGGACTTGGCGAGGAACGCCACTGGGGCAAGCTGTGGCTGATCCCGGCGCTCATCTTCGGCATCGGTATTTTCTCCACCTTCTTCGTAACCTCTTCCAACCTGACCGCATCTCAGGTCGTAGCCGGTGCGTTCGGTATTGAGAATATCAATCTTGGAAGCTTCAAAAGTAGAAGGCGTTATCGTGATGGGCGTTCTGCTCTGCATTCTGACCTATGTCGTTACAAGCGGCGGTACGAAGAAAATCGCAAGTCTGTTCAGCAAGCTCGTTCCATTTATGAGCGTTCTTTATATCTTGATGGGAATTGGCATGATCATCATCAACATCAACCGCGTTCCTGGCGTATTTGCAGCCATCGTAACAAACGCATTTACCGGAACAGCAGCGATCGGCGGTTTTGCCGGCTGCGCAGTCAGCGAGATTATCCGTGTGGGTATGGCGCGTTCCGTATACTCCAATGAGGCTGGATGGGGTACTTCTCCAATGATCCAGCTTCCGCAAAAACACCGCATCCGGTAGAGCAGGGTCTGTGGGGATCTTTCGAGGTATTCTTTGATACCATGGTTATCTGTACGATCACCGCACTTTCCGTTATCTTAAGCGGAAACTGGACCGACGGAACGAACGGCGGAACACTTGCTTTAAGTGCATTTGCAAGCGGATTCGGCAAATTTGGAAGCATCCTTCTGGCAGTCATCATGGTCATTTTCACTGTAACGACTTCCGGCGGATGGTTCACCTACTATCTGGCAATTCTGGAGCATCTGTATAAAAAAGAAGGCAAGATGAAAGATATCGTCATGAAAGTCTTCTATGCAGTCCGCGCTCTGCCGGGCGTACTGTGGACGATCTATCTGGTAAAGACCAACAACCAGGGCTTTATCTGGACTGTCGTTGATATCACATCTGCGATCCCGACCTTCGTCAACGTAGCAGTGATCCTGATTCTCTCGAACCAGTATTTCAAACTGCTGAAAGACTACAAAGCAAGAAACTTCGGCCAGGGCACGGTAGACAAGAACGCCTGCCTGTTCTACGAAGAGAAAACGAAATAAAAAATATTCAAAAGCGAATCCAGACACGCATGAGAATGGCGTGTCTGAATTTGTATATTGCGCAAATGGGCAGAAAAGAATAGAATCAAATTTAGATGACAGTAGGAGGATAATGATATGAAAACAATTTACAAAAACGGAGCTGTCTACACCGGAAAACTGCCGCTTGTCGAAGCGTTTGCAGTAGAAGACGGCAAATTTGTTTTCGCCGGAAGCAGCGCAGAGGCAGATGCCCTTGCAGCAGCCGGCGACAAAGTTGTAGACCTCGGCGGAAAATTCGTCTGCAGCGGTTTTAACGACAGCCATATGCACCTTTTAAATTACGGAAGCTCCCTGCTGAAAGCGCAGCTTGCCGCACATACCGAAAGCCTGGAAGATATGCTCGCCTGCCTCGACACCTTCCAGAAAGAGCATCCGCGAAAAGACGGCGCATGGCTGATGGGCCGCGGCTGGAATCAGGATTACTTCACGGACGTGGACCGCATGCCGAACCGCTACGATCTTGACCGCGTATCAACTGAAGTTCCGATCTGCGCGACGAGAGCGTGCGGCCACTGCCTCGTAGTCAACAGCAAAGCGCTGGAACTCCTCGGCGTCACCGCAGATACCCCGCAGCCGGAGGGCGGAGAGATCGGTATGGAAAACGGTGAGCCGGACGGAAGATTCTTCGACAATGCAATGGAACCGGTTTACGACAGCATTCCGGTGCCGAGCAAAGAGGAAATCAAAGATATGATCCGCAGCGCCTGCAAAGCCCTGAACAGCTACGGCGTCACCAGCAGCCAGAGTGATGATTACTGCGTTTACCGCGCCGTTCCGTGGCAGACCGTCAACGAAGCATACAAAGAACTCGAGGATTCCGGCGAGCTGACCGTCCGCGTTTACGAGCAGAGCAACTTTACCGATCTGGAATCCTTAAAAGGTTTCGTTGAGGCTGGAAATGTGACCGGCATCGGCACAGACCGCTTTAAAATCGGACCGCTGAAAATGCTCGGCGACGGCGCACTCGGTGCGAGAACAGCATTCCTCAGTCGCCCATACGCAGACGACCCGTCCACCTGCGGAATCCCGGTATTCACCCAGGAAACCATGGATGAGATGATCGCTACGCCAATGCACACGGCATGCAGGCTGCAGTTCACACGATCGGTGATGCGTGCCTCGACCGCGTGTTAAGTGCCTATGAAAAAGCCCTTGCTGAAAACCCGAGAGAAGATCACCGCCACGGCATCGTGCACTGCCAGATCACAAGAGCCGATCAGCTTGAAAAAATCGCGAAAATGCATCTTCACGTTTACGCACAGAGCATCTTCCTCGATTACGATAACCATATCGTAGAGGAGCGCGTCGGCAAGAGCTTGCGAGCACAAGCTACAGCTGGAAGACGCTGATGAATAACGGCGTCTCCGTCAGCAACGGAACTGACTGCCCGGTAGAGCTGCCGGATGCCCTCGCCTGCATGCAGTGCGCTGTCACAAGAACAACGCTGCGCGACCATGTCGGCCCGTACCTGCCGGATCAGAAATTCACCGTACAGGAAGCACTCGACAGTTACACGATCCGCAGTGCCGAGGCAAGTTTCGAGGAGAACGTGAAAGGCCAGATCGCAGAAGGCATGATGGCAGACTTCGTCGTACTGGGTCAGAATCCGTTTGAGGTGGATGAGAGCACGATCAAAGACATTCCGGTGTGCCGGACGTATCTTGCTGGTGAACTGGTATATGAAGCATAAAGATATAACTCAAATGAGCGATAAATGTCAAATGAAAATTCATACAATGAAGGGAAAAACGTGAAATAAGATAACCTGGAAATAGTATGGAATAAAGGCAGAAACAGAGGAGAACCTCCTGCGGCGATAAACGGTCGCAGAGGTGTTCTTTTTGATCCTGATGCTTGAATGAAAAAGTAAATTCTACATTCTGATATACCCTGATTTTATGCGGGATTAAATTCTATTTTCAGAGATATACATTTCACTTTTTTTAGTATATAATGCTTTTATACGGTATAAACAGCATAGTTTTCTGCATGATAAAAGGACATCTGGAAATAGTGTGCAGAACTAAATTCCACATGCCTGTTGGAAAGATTAAATTCTATGCAGCGAAACTGCCTGTGCCTGTACTGCTGTTTTTATTTTATTAATGCTGGTATCAATGTGACTTCGTCGGCTGGTATCTCTGCCAATCCTAATGCATTATGAAGTCTGTTATCCAGCAGAAGACGGGATACTTCATATGGGCTGTGCCCATTGAGGCTGTCCCGTTTTTCGCTGTTGATATGATTTAATAACAGCAGGGTTGTCTTGTCTGTTATTTTTTCAAAACTTGTTCCTTTTGGCAGAACATACCTTATGTATTCATGATTCTTTTCAAGGGCACCTTTTTGATCAGAACGGTTGGGATCACAATAATAAATACGTGTACGCACTTCACCATTTTTGCTATATTCCAGACCCTGTCTGTCCTGAAATTCATGTCCGTTGTCCGTAAGTATTACTTCAAAAAGTTTCTGAAACAGTTCAATTCCAAGTAACTCTGTTAAATGATCAAAAATCCTGATCACTTCTTCCTGGGTTTGTTCCTCTAAAAGAAACATAAGCATAAGGCTGCAGTTTCGAAAGAACATAGTCAGGAAGCAGGGACCGGTACCTTTTGCTCCTTCGACGGTATCCATTTCGACTATATAAACAGACTTGTTCGCTGCTATATATTCCAGAAATTCTTTATAGCCCCTGTCTTTTCGAAAACTCCTGTCTTTAAGGCTGGCAGCGGTTTTTCTCTTTCTTTGTTTGTACACCACTTTGCGTCGCAGATCTATGTTTCTGGCCTGAAAAACGCCGTGATCTATGTATGAATATATGGTTCTTCTGGAGCAGGCGATCTCATCAGCATGAGATGCATAGATGTGGGCAATGGACTGCCCTTTTTTGAGAAGCGGTGACAACAGGTCGTCCAGTTTCTGTATACTTTCCGGTGTCTGATTGATTCCTTGTCTGCTTGTAGTCCTGAGAGCTTCATAGGTGTCCTGGGCATATTTTGAGGAATAGATCCTTTTGTCCATCATACAATTCGTCCGCTTGCCGCATCCATTGCACACATAAGGCGGTTTATTCAATTTTTCGCATTCTCTTGGATTATAAAACTTACAGACATCACTGCATCTGAATTTTCTGCAGAGGACACATCTGTGCCGGCATTCATTATCGCCGCACATATGCATGATTTTACATGCATTTACCCGGGGTCTTGATATGTCATAGTTGTTTGCACAGGGAGTAGGGGCAAACGCATCAGACTTCTTTCCCTGATAATGGAATGACGTCTGACTTCTTTGGATATGGTACTTGGATCTTTGCTTAATTCCATTGCAATGCTTCTAAATGAATCACCGTTATTTAAACGCTGTTCGATTATAATACGTGCAGATAAGTCAAGATGTTTTTGGTTGCCTTTTGGTCTTCTTGTATTCACTTTATCCTCCTTCTGCACAGGCGGGAGATCATCTGCAGTAGTATTTTATAAAAAGAAGAAGGAAAAATCCATGCAGAAGTAATTTCTACATATATAGAATTTACTCTTGCAAGGTAGAATTTAAAAATACATTTAAGCTTTTGATCCTGATAGGACCATACGGTCGTAAAAAGAATCGAACAAATGGTTGCATAAAAAGGGCGGGAATGTGCTATGATAAAGGAAATTTTACGAAAGGAAAAAACAGACAAATGCTTGGAAGAACACATTTTTTTATTGGAACAGCAGCGGCACTTGCTGTTTTACAGCCGCAGACGGTTCCCGCGCTTGTGGCCGGTGCCGGGCTGCCGCGATCGGCGGTTTGATCAGTGACATTGATGTCGGCACTTCACAGGCGCACCGCGATGCCGATAAGATTATTACGGCAACAGTTGCAGTTGCGGTGCTCACAATTCTTGCGGAGTATAAACTGAATCTTGGAATTTACCGCCGCCTCACAAGCGACAGCAGCGTGCTGCGTCTCCTCACCGGAACGGCAGCATTTTTGCTGATCTGCGCCTATGGGAAACAGCAGCCGCACCGCTCCTTCATGCATTCATTTGCGGCGCTGGCATTGCTGACGGCGTGCGTGGACATCATCTACCCGGATGCGTCCGCTTATTTTGCCGTGGGCTTTCTGTCCCATCTGGTGCTCGATTTTTTCAACCGGAAACCGGAAAAGCTGTTCTGGCCCTGGAAGAAGGGATTCTGCCTCGGATTCTGCTCAGCACGGGGACTTGTGAACCGCGCACTGCTCGGGTGCGGCATGGTATCTCTTGCTGTAGTACTGGTGCTCTCGGCGCCTGCAGGGCGGCTGATGGCTAAAATCATGCGGGCAATTTACGGATGAGATGGGATTGACAAAAAGATAACAAGACAAAAGAAGAAAAAGCAGGAATTTTTCGGTGTTAAAGTTAATATTTTATACATTTTATAGTAGGATTTTTGATTAAAATGATGTAAAATAGAAAACAGAAATCCGGCGTCCGTAATTGTTTTTGAAATGAACGAACAGGGAACCGCCGGCCCGTTACCGCAGCCGATTGCGGAGCGCAGCGCAACCGACCACAGAGATTAGAGCACAACAGGCAATACAGGAGTTAGTATGAACGAAGAAATGAAAAACCAAACAGAACAGTTACCGCTTTTAAAAGTACACATGATGGGAAGTTTTTTTCCTGGAGTACGGCGACCAGCCGATTTCCTTCCGGAAAACAATGGCAACAAAATCGATGAGACTTCTGCAGATTTTCCTCTATAACAAGGACAATGGAATTTCCAGAGGAAGACTGTTGGAGAGCACATACGGAAGAGAAGATGTGGCGGACGCGGCAAACAGCCTGCGTGTCGGCGTACATCGCCTGAAAAGAAGCCTTGTCGAGGCAGGACTTCCGCAGTTTGAGTACATTTATACACAGAAAGGCGTTTACCACTGGACCAGCCCGATGCCGGTCGAGGTAGATGCGATTGATATCAAAAATAAGATCCTGGAAGCAGGAAAAGAGACGGACGAGAAAGCGCGCATGGATCAGATGATCGAGCACTGGAGCTGTACACCGGAGAGTTCCTTGCAGATTTCGGCGAGGAAGAGTGGGTACAGGCGGAGCGCGCGCAGCTGAAAAAAGTATATTCCGATGCACTGAAAGAAGTAAGTGAGTATCTTCTGAAAAACGAGGAGTTCGATGAGCTGCAGAAACTGACTTCTGTTGCTTCCGAACTGTATCCGTTCGACGAGTGGCAGGCAGTCCAGATGCAGGCGCTGATCGGCCTGGAGAGATACAAAGAGGCCATGAAACTGTACGAGCAGACCTCGAAACATTACTTTGAAGAGCTTGGCGTTACACCGAGCGAGAAACTGGTGGAGCAGTACCGCTATCTGGGAAGCCGCATGGGCAGCAGACACCGCGTGATCGAAGAGGTACAGGCAGATCTTCAGGAGAGCCCGGGAGAAAAGGGCGGAGCATTCTTCTGTTCCCTCGCCGGATTCCGTGACTGCTACCGACTTGTTTACCGTATGTCCGGGCTGAACGGACAGATGCCGTGGCTGATGCTGTGCACCATTACAGACGGAAAAGGTTACCCGGCAAAAGGCGGTCCGCGCCTTGACCGTATGTCCGAAAAGCTGCTTGAGGTAATGAAACGCAGCCTGCGTCATTCCGATTTCTTTGCAAAATACAGCCCGTCCCAGTATGTGATTCTGCTGCAGGGCGGCAGCCAGAGAGGATGCGAACTCGTCTACAAGAGAATCAGCGAGCGCTTCTCCGAGGAGAAAAAAGGCTGGGCAAAGAATCTGAAATACAGTGCACTGCCGGCAATTCAGACCGAAAAAGAGCTTGAGTTCTTAGAAGGAGACGATGTTTTATGATTCGCGTACAGCTGCCTGGAAGATTCCGCATGTACGATGAAACACGCTGCCTCAACGAGGAAGCGATTCATTCCCCGATGATCACAAAGCTGCTGGTTTATATGATCTGCAACAAAAACCATATCGTAACACTGGAACAGTTAACCGAAGCACTCTGGACGGATGAGAAGAGTGAAAATCCGTACGGAGCACTGAAAAATATGATGTACCGTCTGCGCGGAACGCTGCGGAAGGTATGGCCGGTTAAGAGAGGATCATGCCTGCTATATGAAGGCTGTCATGGAACATGACGAAAAGCCTGGAGCACCGCAGACCGCAAAGGAAAAGTACAGGTTCTCAGTGATCTAAAAGAGCTTTATCAGGAACCAAGAGTAATTAGAAAAAATAAATTAATTTTAAGTTGACAGCAGACTAAACAAATAGTAACTTTAAGCTGTGATGAAACGAGCTTAAATCCAGAAAAAGTCTGCTGTCTTAAGTTAAATAAAGTACAACAGACAGGGAGGATAACAAACATGAGTTACAGAGAAGTATATGAAAAATGGTGCAATGATCCATATTTTGATGAGGCATCCAGAGAAGAGCTGAAAGCACTCGAAGGAATGAGGCAGAAATCGAAGACCGTTTCTACCGTCAGCTTGAGTTCGGTACCGGCGGACTCCGCGGTGTCATCGGAGCGGGTACCAACCGCATGAACATCTACACCGTACGCCAGGCAACCCAGGGCCTTGCCAACTACATATTCCCAGAACGGACAGGAAAAAGGCGTAGCATCGCACACGATTCCAGAAGAATGTCTCCGGAATTCGCACGCGAAGCAGCACTCTGCCTGAATGCAAACGGAATCAAAACGTATCTGTTCGAGTCCCTGCGTCCGACACCGGAGCTTTCTTTTGCTGTCCGTGAATTCGGCTGTATTTCCGGTATCGTCATTACCGCAAGCCACAACCCGAGAGAGTACAACGGATACAAAGTATACTGGGAGGACGGCGCACAGATTACACCGCCGCACGACAAAAACATTCTCGCAGAGGTAGCAAAAGTAACCGAGTTTTCTGCCGTTAAAACGATGGAAGAAGATGATGCAAGAGCAGAAGGCCTGTTCCAGGTCATCGGAACCGATTTTGATGACCGTTACGTTGCAAAATTAAAAGAGCAGAGCATTCATCCGGAAATCATCAAAGATGCGGCAAAAGATATGAAGATCGTCTACACACCGCTTCACGGAACCGGAAATGTGCCGGTACGCCGCGTTCTGCGCGAGCTTGGCTTTAATCAGGTTTACGTTGTAAAAGAGCAGAAAGTGCCGGACGGAAACTTCCCGACGGTGGCTTACCCGAACCCGGAAGACGAGAAAGCATGGACACTGGCGCTGAAACTGGACAAAAGAACGATGAGAC
>ENA-OQCR01000150-OQCR01000150.1-human-gut-metagenome-genome-assembly--contig:-NODE-150-length-10860-cov-1.730085_pt1 | contig 10860 bp, 7 predicted proteins | sample MGYA00242763_ERZ504589 | MGnify/ENA primary metagenome ERZ504589 (study PRJEB26092, sample SAMD00036321) | human gut metagenome | host: Homo sapiens | study: EMG produced TPA metagenomics assembly of...
CGCCACGTGGCCATCTGCGGCTGCGGCGGCCTTGGCTCCACCATCGCGGTGGCGCTGACCCGCATCGGCGTCGGCCATCTGCACTTGATCGACTTCGACCGCGTGGATATGACGAACCTGAATCGCCAGCAGTATTTCCTGAAGGACCTCGGCCAGTACAAGACGGAGGCGCTGCGCAGCAATCTGCGCCAAATCAACCCGTTCACGGACATCACCATCGACACCGTCAAGGTGACCGACGAGAACGTGCCGACGCTGTTCGAAAACGAGGACATCATCTGCGAGGCGTTCGACGTGCCGGAAAACAAGACGATGCTCGTCAACGCGGTGCTGGAGAATCTGCCGGGCAAGAAGCTCGTCAGCGCGTCCGGCATGGCCGGCTTCCGCAGCTCCAACCTGGTGAGCACGCGTCGCGTTTCGAAGAACTTCTACTTCTGTGGCGATGGCGAGACGGCTCCGGTACCGGGTGCCGGCCTGATGGCGCCGCGCGTGGGCGTGGTCGCCTGCCACGAAGCGAACATGATCACGCGACTGATCCTCGGCGAGGAAGACGCCTGACGCACTGCTACGTTACTCCACTGCCGTAATCGAAATTTTTATTGCGATTACAAACGCACGTTGCACACAACACAACAGCAGCACAGCAATCGCAACAACAGCAACACCAAACACCCCAACGAAAGGAACCGACGATGAGCACCGAAAACACCATCACCACCGCAGCAGCCGATGTTGCGGCCGCACCGAACGCCACGCTTGACGAGCTGGTCGGCACCACCACGAACACGGCGATCCTGCCGGAGCCGGACGCGCACGCGTACGACGAGATCGCCACAGGAGACGCCGATCCGTTGATTCTCGGCGGCCACAAGTTCACCAGCCGCTTCATCCTCGGTTCCGGCCGTTACGACCTGAACCTCATCAAGCCACCATCGAGAACGCGGGCACGCAAATCGTCACCATGGCGCTGCGCCGCTGCCGCACCACCGAAAACAACCTGCTCGACTACATTCCGAAGGGCATCACCATGCTGCCGAACACGTCGGGCGCGCGCAACGCGGAGGAGGCGGTGCGCATCGCACGTCTCGCGCGCGAGGTGTGCCAGACGGACTTCGTGAAGGTGGAGATCGAGCACGAGGCGAAGTACCTGCTGCCTGACAACGAGGAGACCATCAAGGCCACGGAAAAGCTGGCGAAGGAAGGCTTCGTGGTCATGCCGTACATGTTCCCGGACCCGATCGCAGCGAAGCGTCTTGAGGACGCGGGCGCAGCTTGCGTGATGCCGCTCGGCGCGATGATCGGCTCGAACAAGGGCCTGCGCGCACGCGATTTCATCGAGGTGATCATCAAGAATGCCAACGTTCCGGTGATCATCGACGCGGGCATCGGCCGTCCGAGCCAGGCCGCGGAGGCCATGGAGATGGGTGCGGACGCGGTGATGGCATACACGGCGATCGCATCCGCCGGCAACATTCCGCTGATGGCGCGCGCTTTCAAGAATGCGATTGAGGCCGGCCGTGAAGCGTACCTGTCCGGCCTGGGAAAGGTTACGGAGGACCACGCCGTCCCGTCCAGCCCGACGAACGAGGCCGACTACATCGGCTGATTCGCGCCGATTTCGTACGATTCGTGCACTAACGTTTCGCACTGTTTTATTGCGATTACACGACGAGGGTCGGTGGAGACGCACATTTTCGCAAGGTTTCCACCGACCCTCTTTCGTCAGATGCGCGGCACGTAGCGCAACACGCGCATGCCACGCATACCGCAGCGACAGGCAATACGTCTACTTCCCTAGAGCCGCCTTCAGGTCGCGGTTCTGGAATCGCTCGTGCAGCAGGCAGTAGCCGCCGAACACGACGAGCCACAGCAGGCCGGCGATGGCGGAACCGCGCGTATCTGCGGACAGGAACAGCGTGACGTACACGAACACGTAGAACGCAATCGCAATCCAGTCGCACACCTGCCATGCCGGCATGACGAAGCCGTCCGGCAGGAAGTCGGCGCTTTGACGGTAGCGGCGGTGCGCAAGCATCGTCAGGATGTAGATGAAGATCACGACGGCGCTGGCGGCCGAAGCGAACAGCACGAACGCACCGGAAACGCCCGGGATCGCGTTGACCAGCGGGGAGAACAGAATCATGCAGCCGGACACGATGATCGCCTTCGCCGGCACCTTGTGATCCGACACCTCACCGAGGCGCTGCATAGCGGGCGATTCGGAGTCCTGCGCAAGCTGGTATAGGTGGCGGCCCGCCGAGTAGATCAGCGAATTGAGTGCCGACGCGGCTGCGGTGATCACCACGAAGAACACGAGCGCGGCAGCCCAGTCGAGGCCAGCGTATTTGAACACCATGATGAACGGCGAACCGAACGAGCCGTCCGCGTTCTGATGGAAGTTGCGCCACGGCACGATGGCCATGATGGCCACGAGCGCGCCCACGTAGAAGATGAGGATGCGCATGATCAGCTCGTTGACGGCCTTCGGTAACACCTTGCGTGGGTTCTGCGTTTCGGATACGGTCACACCTACGAATTCGATGAGCTGGTAGGCGAAGAACACCATCTGGAAGCTCATGAAGAAGTTCATCCAGCCGTTCGGCGCAAGCTGGAAGCCGTCGGTAATGTTCGTAAGGCTCACAGTGGCACCGGAAACCGTGCCGTCCACGCCTTCGATATGCGTGGCCGGGTAGCTGAAACCGAGGAACAGCATCACCACGGCGGTGACAATCAGACCCACAATCAGTGTGATTTTGATCATGGAGAACCAGAATTCCGCCTCGCCGAACACTTTCACGGCAATGAGATTGATGCCGGTGAGCGCCACGAGGAAGCACAGTTCGATAAGCCATTTCCACGCGTTGAGGTCTATGCCGAACGTGCCGAAGAATGTGACGAAATAGGTGCTGACGGCTGTGATTTCGGTCATGCCGGTCAGGATGAGCACGATCCAGTACGTCCAGCCGGCGAATTTGCCCCACGCGCGGCCGAGGTAGCGCGTGATGAAGTTGATGAACGTGTGCTGGCTGGGGTCACTGTACATCATTTCGCCGATGGCGCGCATGAGCAGGAACATGATGAGGCCAACGCCGATGTACACGAGGATGATGCTCGGTCCGGTCAGCGCGATCGACTTGCCGGAGCCGAGGAACAGGCCGGTGCCGATGGTGCCGCCGATGGCGATGAATTGGACGTGGCGGTTTTTCAGGCCGCGTTCCATGTCGTTGTCTTTGTCGAGGCTTTCGACGGATTTGATATGCGATTGTGTGTTTTGCGCGTTCTGCGTTGCGTCAGACGCGTCGGCAGCTTGCGTGTTTGTGCCGGCCTTCCCGGTATTCGTATTCCCTAAAGTCATAATGGTCACACCCTACCGCGGGAACCGCACAATCTCCGCCATTGTTCGCACCGCGAAACACATCCATATGCCATATGGGGGGCATTCTATGCAAATCGCGGGGTAGCCTGCCCGAAAAACCCACATGTCAATCAAGCAGACGAATGGTTTTAGTTGTCAACAGTCGAGGACGGAATCGCCTTGTTGAGCTTGTCAAGCAAGGAAGCATTGGCACGTTCCAGTTCGTCGATGCGGCGGGCCTGCTGCTTGATGATGATGCCAGCGGTATCACCGTCGAGCGCACTGATCGAAACATGCGCGCCGACAGCGCCTTCGGACATAACGGGAACGCTCGAATCCGGAACACCGGACGCCATATTGTCAAGATTCCGCCTCGTCACCAAAGTACGCTTGTACCGTTCAACGAGCTGCGCAATGATTTCGCTGTCATCCAGGTGATCGTTGCCGCTCACTGATTTGATGGCGGCGGCCTTCCAACGAGCCACGCTGCGTTCGATGCGCTTGTACCCGACCAGTTCCGGTGGCAATCCCGCCTCACGGAAGATTTTGGTCGGAGATTCCCCCGCAAGATATCGGATGGTGCACGCCTGCTTGAAAGCATCGGAATAGGTGATACGATTACGCGTCACATTCGCCACCGCCGGTAATTCCCGCAACAGCTGAATCTCCTCGTCGCTGAATACTCCGCCGCCACGCACGGCATACCTCCCGTCCTGTGTCTCCATTGCTCACTTCTCGTGGATATGCTTTATGATTCTATGGCCCGCTTGCCGTACGATACCCTCGTTTTCCCCCTCTCTTCGGAGACTGTCTGTGACTACCTCGCATCCACAGTTCAGCTTGTTGCAACACGTCGCACCAACCCGCACTGTCCCCTCGAAAAATATCCTCATCTGATGCGGATGACACCCAACAGAAGTTCCCGCGGGGCTGGGTCGGACCGTAGGACAGTCGGGTCGTGGGCGCACGCAAAAAGGGGCCAACCCGGTTGGATTGGCCCCTGTATGGCTTTTGGCGTTACCGCCTTGTGGGTTTAGTGCATGCGCTGACGGCTCTTAACCGCAACGGTCACACCGGCACCGGCCACGAGCAGCGCCACGACGGTGAACAGCGTGGTGCCCGCAGCACCGGTGAGCGGCAGCTGGGTGATGGACTTGACGTTCTTCACGGTCTTGGCGGTGGTGTTGACCAAGCCCCACGGATCGGAAGTGGCGGTCTTAGCCAGAACAGCTGCACCATTAGAGAAAGACACGGTGAAGCTCGGCTTGATGTCAAGGTAGTCGCCGTTGGCACGTGCAGTTTCCGTGACGGTGTAAGTCTTGGTGGCATCAAGACCAGTGAACACCAGTTTGCCGTTGGCATTGGTCTTCACATCAGTCGTCGCATCCGGAGTATTGGTGGAAGCAGCCTTCTTGTAGGAACCGTCGTTCTGCTTCACAAAGTACAGCGTGGTGTCACCGTCCTTCACCTGGAAAGTGACGTTCTCGATGCCCTTGCCGTCCGGATCGACCTTAGTGAAGTCGAATCCGACAAACCCAGTCTTGGCCTCAACATTGGTGTCGTAATTGTCAAGCTTGTTGACCACACCATCGGTGACGGAAGCATCATCATTGATCATTGCGTTGAAGGTGACCTTGATGACCTTGCCTGCATACTTGGACGGATTGTTCACGATCACATCGAAGGACGCATTCTCGCCACCGGTCACATCGGAGTCTGGAACAGTGAAATCAGTAGCGGGAGCCTCGACATCATCAGCGTAGAACCTGAAGGTGCCGGCCTGGATGGTCAGTCCCTTGCCCGGCTTATCGGTAAACTTGAACTCAGTCGGAGCCGGGTTCGCGATGGTGCCGGTCAGCGTGTAGGTCAGAGTGTCGCCGATGGCAGCGGAAGCCTTATCGACTTCCTTCGTCTTTCCGGGGTTCTTAGTGTTCTTCATGTTCACGGTGGCACCGGCAGTCGGATTGGTTAAAACCTTCTTCACAGTGTCAACGGTACCGGAAGCGACAATCATCGGGATTGCCTTGGTCACGGAGCCAGTAGCGGCCGCAGAGTCAATGAACACATAGATGCCAGCCGGCAGGTTCACGGTAGCAGAGTATCCGCTCTCATCAGAGCCAGTCGGAGCAGCAGTAAATGTAACCTGCGTGCCGCCAGTCAACTTGTTTTCGCTCTCCAGAGCATTGGCAAACTTGCGGGTTTTATCAGGAGAATTCCACGGACGCGTTGTGGAAATATCCAGAGCACCGGTACTCAGAGCGGCGGCCAGATTATCCTGCTTATCAGCAGTAGCCACGCCAGCTGTCTTCAACGCGGCGTCAACGGCCTTCTTATTGGCGAGATTCGTCACCACACCGTAGGCAACATCCGTACCGGAACCATACTGGACATAATCGCCAATCTTGTATGCTTTCAGCCTGGCGTTGTTCAGCTGTTCAGCGGTTTCAGCGGTGAACGTGAACGTTGCTTCGCCCGTTACCGGAGTACCAGCAGCGTCATCGGCCTGCGCGCTGGTTGCGCCCAGGGCCATGCCGCCCAGCAGCGTCGCAGCGGCGGCAATACCGGCGAAAAGTTTCCTCATCTTCATGAGAATCCTCTCTTTCTTATTGTTTGATTACTTGTTTTTGCAATCGCGGGAGGCGGGGACCTAACTTGCTCCCGCGATCCGCAAATCTTGGATTATCGGTCGGAACGTCCTCGAGTTGGCAGACGTTCGACCCCGCACAAACGATTCAGACGAGTCGCTTCTTGCCGTTCCACACACCGGCCGCGCCGATGAGCAGCACCGCAAGCCCGCCGACCACACCGCCGACGAACAGCCACTGACGATCCGTCATCCCGCCCGTCAACGGCAGCGCCGACACTGCGATGTAGTGGTTGGTGAAGGCGACCGGCGTACTGACGCTCTGCGATTCGGAAACCTTCTGGCCGTTGTCGTCCTGCACCTTGGTCACGGACGTTACGGAAGCCGTCCACGCACCGTCATTGTTCTTGGCGACGGTCACCACGACTTTGTATTTCGCCTGCGAATAGTGCAATGCGCTAATCGAGCCGCTGTTTTCCGTCACGTAATACGTGTAAGTGGCGTCACCGGCGTTGTAGGTAATGTCGTCAAACGCCGCGGAATGTTCGGTCGAATCATGCTTCACCGTGACCGTGCATGGCTGCTGATCCTTGCAGCTGGCCGGCAACGGAGCATTATTTTCCGCCTTCAACGTGAAGCCGAACTGGTCGGAATCCTTCCACTCACGACCGGTCAGATTCTTCCGTACCGAGATTAGGTGCTGCAGTGATACCGTCTTCAGCGTGTTGGTGATGGTCGCTTTCAACGTGCCCGCATCGGCATTGGAAGACCACACCATCTTCTTGGTCAATTCGGTATTGTTACCCGTATAGGTGACGTCATATCGGTCATTGCCGGTGGTTTCCACCACGGAATACGTGTAGCCGGGCACCAGATTATCGACGCTGTGGTCCACTTGTTGGTGGCGTTCAGCGTGATCGAATTACCAACGTTCTCCGCATTAGTAGCACCAATCGCCTTGCGCTGCAATTGCACCGTCACGGAATCGTTGGCATGCTTGTCGGCACCGTCCGACCATTGCTTGGTGATGTTGATCTTGCCAAGCTTCACCTGCACCACCGGATGCGGATATTCGGCTTCGGCCCTTACACAGGATGTCGCGCCGTTGACCTCGGTGAGCACGCAATAGTTCAGCTTCGCATCCGCGTTGGAATAGTAGCCTTGCTTCCCGGCGGATACGTTTCCGGTATCCGCGTCTCCCGTATCCGGATACTTGTTTTTGTCCGCATAGTCGGCATATGCAGCATCGCTTGGCTTGACTTTGAAGGAAACGTCGATGTTATCAGCCTTTTCTGCGACGATGCCTTCTGCGCCGTTGAACGTCACCGTCACGGTGCGATTGCCGGAATTATCGACACTGTATGTGGCCGCATATCCGCTCGTCAGCACGGTACTGCCGTTCTTCACTGTCACATGTCGCGTGATGTCGGCGCCGTTGGTTGCATTAGAGAAATCGACCGGATCCACCCACTGGGACAAGGTATCGGTGATGGAGAAGACCTTGATTTTCGCAGAGAGGTAATACTGGAATAAATCTGGTCGAATGCGTTCGTCAGATTCTCAGCATTCGTGCCGTCAAATTCCTCGCCATTCACTGCATTGGCCTCACTGGCGAGATCGGCCATCTTATTCGCCTCAGTGGAAGTCTTCACCACATAGAGTGCAGCATCGCCACGCTTGTTAGCCTCAGCCAGGGCGGTAGCATAGTTGAAACCGTAGTCATCGCTATTTCCTGCACCGTACGCGCCATCGGAACCACCATCAGGATTTTCACCCAGCCAATAGTATCCGGCCGCCTTGCAAGTCGCTTTGGTCGTATATTCCGGCTGCGGGGTATAATTGCCACCCCACGAATACGAATAGGAATAGCAACTGCCGCCATACGAGGACGTACGGTATGTCGGATTGCCATCCGAGAGGAAGATGATGTGCTTCTTCACACCAGAGCGACCTTGCAGATCGTTTGCCCGCTTGAGCGCGTCCTCCCAGTTGGTGCCGCCATCCGGAGTCTGGGAAACAGCACTTTCGATACGGCTCGCAGACGTGGTAAAGTCCTGTTTCAGCGTAGCGTTCTTGTTGAATGTCACCACCGCCATCCGTACCTGTTGATCAGTTGAATTCTCGGTAGTCAGCAGTTTCTTGGCGAGATCCTTGGCCGCTTTCTGCGCATTGGCGTCGCGGTTGTTTTTATTCATGCTGCCGGACTTGTCCATAACCAGCACAATGTCGGCCGGAGTGGCAGTGGTGACCGTGGATGAGGTGCTATCGCCGGATGCGGTCAGATACAGCGTGTACTCATCACCGTCGCCGCCATCGGTTTTCACGATGCTTTTGTTGTTCGACGGCTTCACATTGGAATTCACGATGGTTACGTGACCCGTCGTGCCCACGGTGAACGAGCCGGTTTCGGCGTATGCATTATCATTGCTGCCCTGCTGCGTCATCGGGGAACCGTTCGCGGACACGGTGTAGTCGCTAGAGTTCAACTCCCGCACCTTATACGGGGTAGCGTCGGTGAAATCGTTGGACTGCACGCGGGCGAATTGACCCTTGGCCAGCGTTATCACACCGTTATTGCTGGTCTGCGTATCGAACAAGACCTGATTGGTGTACGCATCGTACACGCTGTATTTGCCCTGGTACGGGGTTGAGGAACTGCCGACGAACAGCTGGAATTGGAACTGTTTGTCCGCGTCGATGGTGCCTAGGGTTTCCTTCTCGATATCGATGGCCTTGGACGGCTTCACCGGCAGATTGAACCTGATCTTACAGTTGGAGCCGCCGTCGCCGCGTTCCAGATAGAAGAAGCTCAGATGATGTGTCTTATACGCCGTGGAATCCCACGTCTTTCCCGCATTGGTAAATGCCTGGGTGATTGTTGCGGCAGGAGGGTTTCCATAACTCTGCGTCTTGTCATAGGTGATCTTGCCGGTGGCGAAATTGATGCTGCCATCCAACGCCTGATGGATACCACCCAAATCAAGCACCAGCACACCATCGATGAACACCCACACATCATCGTCGCCGGTAAAGTCGAACACCATGTCCTGATTGTTGACCTTGCCGTCTTTCGGCATGTAGAACTCGGCGCCAAGATTCATGCCGAAGGAATATTTATCATCCTTAGTATCGTTTCCAAATGGAGTGAAGCAAGGAGTATTAGTCTGGTCCGCACAATAAGTCTGCGGGTTCAGCTCGAACTTGTTCGATGTCTTGTTATATGCAGCATACTGGGAATCGGCGTCGAAACCGTAATACCCATCCTCCTTGTTCAATGTCAGCAGTCCGCCAGCCGGCGTGTAGTTTTTGACGGCGCTATCAGGCCTCCCGCCAAAGAGATAATCCAATGATTCTGATCCCTTATCAGCCATGGCCGGATAGCCATTTGTCAAGGTTGTCCCATTTGTCAAGGTTGTCTTCACAATACCGGTGTATGCGCCCTTGCGATCACCGACATATCTGTTATACGTTCCTGAATCGCCAACACTCATGAATTTCAACGCATGATTCTTATTGATGGCATTACGAGTGTAATCATGCAATCCCAGGCTGATGCCGGCCCGCCGCTCCAAGGTCTGTCCGTCATCATCCGCCATCGCGGCGGAAGTGGTGGCGTAGCCCATGCCGCCGAGCATGGCGATCGCAACGATGACGGCGACTATTCGTTCAGCGAAGCTCCTCTCGGGCTTTGCCTGTTGTATTCGCGCATGCCTCATCTGCTACCTCCCCTTACACACCGTACGTATGTGCACGATTCACATCTTCATCACCAGTCACACATCCAGCCGACGCGGATACACTTCCGGCGCTCTAGTCATGAACAGTAAAAGAAAAGGGGAATGGATACATACACCCTAAGCGCGGGAGATTCGGGGTATGAAATAGCCTCGAAACCAAGTGATAGCAACGTTTCCAGCTATCTGCGCCACCCGAAATTCACATAAGCCCGACGTCTGACGGGGCAACATTATTCACATGTCCGTAACCGTACGGATGTCGCCACAGCATGCCACCGCAACGACTAGCCACGTTTCGGCCACCAAGCCGCATGTCTGCGAATATGCCACGGCCGTCTGCGCAGCCAAACCAGCAACAGACCAAGCAGCAACGTGGCCACCGCGGTCGCAATCGCAATCGTCCGCGCGTCCTTTGCCGCATTCCGCTCCTCGGGGACCACTCCAGGGATCGCGGAACGCACCGCCGAAACCAGCAACCGGTGAGTGTTCACACCGTACGGCGTGCAGGTCATCAACGTCACCCGGTCCTCACCGGGCACAATCTTCAACGTAGAAGTGTCATTCGGTTCGATCACCGAAATGCGATCCACCTTGTAGCCGAGCGTACGGCCCATCACTTCGATGTAGAAGTAGTCGCCGACGCGCATCTCATCCAAACGCGTAAACATCATCGCCTCAACCAGCCCACGGTGGCCGGTGATCACCGCATGCGTGCTCCGCCCGCCCACTGGCAGGCTGCTGCCATACAGATGTCCGGCACCGGATGCAAGCGCCGACTGCGACGTGCCATGGTAGATCGGCAGGCGTACGGAAATCTTCGGAATGCGGATGGTGCCCATCACGCCACTGCCGGAATCGAGCAGGCTTTGATATTCCGTATCTTTGGCGCTGGCGCTATTTGATTCCGCGGCACCGGATTCACTGGACTGCGAGCCGCCCTGCACTTGGGAGAACGGGTCTTGCGCCTCGCCGAGAATCGGCTGCCCCGAAGCCGCAAGCCGCCTGTTATACGCTTTGGCCGCGGCAAACGCCTCATCAGCCTGGGGGTAAGGCCAGCCGGCAACCGCCTGCGCGGACCGGTTCGACGTATTCCGTAGCTCCTGCGCCGACTGATACTGCAGAAACGTAGGAAACCCGCCGATGCCTATCGCAAGAATGATCAACAGCGCCGCAACCACCCGCAT
>ENA-OQCR01000151-OQCR01000151.1-human-gut-metagenome-genome-assembly--contig:-NODE-151-length-10809-cov-0.895806_pt1 | contig 10809 bp, 15 predicted proteins | sample MGYA00242763_ERZ504589 | MGnify/ENA primary metagenome ERZ504589 (study PRJEB26092, sample SAMD00036321) | human gut metagenome | host: Homo sapiens | study: EMG produced TPA metagenomics assembly of...
TGCTGCTTGGTTTTCTCATTGCCATTGTACTGGGCCTGTATTCCGGAAAGAATAAAAATGGTGTTCTGGATAAGATCACCAGCATGTTCTGTTATGTAGGTATCTCCATTCCTACGTTCTGGTTCGGTATCATGCTGATCTATCTCTTCAGTGTGCATCTCCATATCCTGCCAAGTATCGGTATGCATTCAGACGGCAACCGTTCCTTAGGAGATCTGATCCTGCATATGGTCATGCCCTGCGCAGTTCTGACCTTTGCAAATGCGTCACAGTACATCCGGTATTTAAGAAGCAGTACCATTACGGAAATGTCCTCCGATTATGTTATGGTGCAGAAGGCTTACGGAATGAAAGAGTCTGGAATCCTTTTCCGGCATGTACTGAAAAATGCCATGCTTCCTATGATCACAGTTCTCGGAATGAGCCTGCAGTCTCTGGTTTCCGGTGCCATTATCACCGAGCAGGTTTTTGCATGGCCGGGAATCGGTCAGCTGGCAGTGACCGCTGTTATGCAGTATGATTATCCCCTGATCATGGGAATCACCATGTTTACCGCGCTTCTCGTGGTGCTCGGAAATCTTCTGGCAGATATCCTGTATGCTGTCTTTGATCCGAGGATCCGCAAAGCAGGATGTTAGGAGGTAAAGGGACATGAGAGAAAATATCTGGAAAAATATCAAACTTGGTTTTAAGACAAATAAACTTGCAGTGGTAGGTGCAGCAGCGATCATCCTGCTGGCACTGATCTCCATTTTTGCCTTTCTGTATCCGGTGGATCCCAATGCCATCAGTGCAACAGAGCGACTGAACGCTCCTTCCATGGCGCAATCTTTTCGGTACGGATGATATGGGACGGGATTATCTGGCCCGCTGTATTTACGGAGGAAGAGCATCCCTTCTGGTGGGCTTCCTTTCCATGGTGCTTTCGACAGCCCTTGGTGTGATCATCGGTTCCATCAGCGGTTTTGTGGGAGGAACGGTGGATGCGGTGCTGATGCGTCTGGTGGATGCACTGATGAGCCTTCCGACATTTCTGATCATGATCGTTATGAATGCCTTCCTGAAACCGGGACTTCAGAACATTGTCCTGATCATCGGCTTTCTGACCTGGATGAACATTGCCAGGATCGTCCGTGGCGAGACCATTTCCCTGAACGAGAGAGAGTATGTCATCTATGCAAAGATCTCCGGACAGAAGAAATTCTCCACCATTGTACATCATATCCTGCCTAACATCATGCCTACCATTATCGTGGCTGCAACCATGAACATTGCCCAATGCCATCCTGATGGAATCTGCACTGAGCTTTTTCGGCCTGGGTATCCAGCCGCCTACGGCTTCCTGGGGAAGTATGCTGAGCAATGCACAGCGCTATATCCAGCAGGCACCGTATCTGGCTATTTTCCCCGGAATCCTGATTCTGATCACGGTCGTCAGCTTCAATTATCTGGGAGAAGTATTAAGAAAAGTATTCGAGCCCAAGTAAGGAGGACATTTACATATGGAAAAATTACTGGAAGTAAAAGATCTGAAGGTGTCTTTCTTTACAGACCTTGGAGAGACACAGGCAGTAAAAGGTGCAGGCTTTGCCATCGGTGAGGGGGATTTTTTCGGGATCGTAGGAGAGTCCGGAAGCGGAAAAAGCGTGACTACCAAATCCATTCTCCGTCTCGGACCATCCAACTGTAAGATCATGGGTGGTGAGATCTTGTTCCGGGGAGAAGATATCCTGAAGAAAAATGAAGCAGAGCTCCGTGAGATCCGCGGTGGTGAGATCGCCATGATCTTTCAGGATTCTCTTTCCGCACTGAATCCGGTTTACACTGTTGGCAATAAGATGGTAGAGCTGATCCGGCGCCATACCAATATGAACAAAAAAGAAGCAAAGGCCCGGGTGCTGGAGCTTCTCACAGCCGTTGGCATCACAGACCCGGAAAAGGCTATGAACAGCTATCCCCACGAGCTTTCCGGCGGTATGCGCCAGCGTGTGATGATCGCCATGGCCATGAGCAGTGATCCGAAGATTCTGATCGCAGATGAGCCCACCACAGCCCTGGATGTTACGATCCAGGCGCAGATCCTTCATCTGCTTCTGGAGCTTCAGAAAAAAACAATATGAGCATCATCCTGATCACTCATGATTTGGGCGTTGTAGCGCAGACCTGTAAACGGGTAGCTGTCATGTGTGGTGGCTACGTGGTGGAAGAGGGAACTGTAGAAGAGATCTTTCTTCATCCGGGACATCCCTATACACAGGCACTGATCGCAAGCATGCCGCGGGTGGGAGGTACCTTTGAACAGTTTCTGGAGAGAGATCTTTCGGACGGAAACGGTGATCTGTGTCCCTTCCTGAATCGCTGTAAATATGCGGACAAAACCTGTGAAGCCTGTCTTCCGAAATATTATGAGGCTTCAGAGGGACACAGGATATTCTGTCACAGAAGGGAGGAGAAGAGATGAGCAAGCCCTTAATTGAAGTAAAAGATCTGAAAGTATATTTTAAACAGAAATCTCCGAAGCTTCTGTCCTTTAAGCCGGGCATACTGAAGGCTGTGGATCAGGTAAGCTTTTCGATTGAAAAGGGGAAAACTTTCGGTCTGGTAGGAGAATCCGGAAGCGGAAAATCTACCATCGGAAAGGCAATCCTACGTTATCATAAACCCACAGGCGGTGAGATTTTTTATGAAGGAACAGAGATCGGAGCCATGGGGGAAAAAGAACTGCTTCCATACCGCAAAAAAATGCAGTCCGTTTTTCAGGATCCCTATTCCTCTCTGGACCCAAGCCATACAGTGCAGGATATCATCTGTGAGCCTATGGCGATCCATAAAATGTACACGCAGAAGGAACGTAAGGAGCGTGCAAAAGAACTGATCCGCGTGGTTGGCCTCAAAGAACAGGATCTTCTGAAGTATCCTCATGAGTTCTCCGGCGGACAGCGTCAGAGGATTTCCATTGCAAGAGCACTTTCCGTACAGCCGGAATTTGTAGTCTGCGATGAGCCCATTTCTGCGCTGGATGTTTCCCTGCAGGCCCAGATCGTCCAGATGCTTCAGAATCTTCAGGAAAAATACGGGCTGACCTATCTGTTCATCAGCCATCAGCTGCAGGTGGTCCAGAAGATCTGTGATGAGATCGGGGTGCTTTATCTTGGAAATCTCATGGAGATCGCAGATGCAGATAAGCTCTATTCCAATCCGCTGCATCCTTATACAAAAATGCTGATCTCCTCGATTCCGGTTCCGGACCCGAGAGTCAAAACTCTGGATCAGATCGTTACGGATACCGGAGTACAGTCCAGATCTATCGGGGGCTGTCGCTTCCATAACCGCTGTCCGTGGTGTGAGGAACGCTGTAGACAGGAAACCCCGGCACTTCGTCAGGTGGAGCCGGGACATATGGTAGCATGTCATAAATATCAGGAAAAGAAATAATCATAAATACGGGAAGGTAAATAAAAAAGTGGACAAAAATATATATAAAAACTATCTGGCGATCCTCCGTGAGGAGATGATCCCGGCTATGGGATGTACAGAACCGATCGCTCTGGCCTATGGTGCGGCAAGAGCAAGAGAGATCCTTGGGAAAGAGCCGGAGCGTATCGTAGCAAAATGTTCCGGAAATATCATCAAAAATGTGCGTTGTGTGATCATTCCCAATTCAGGAGGCTTAAAGGGGATTCCTGCAGGTGTGATCCTTGGGGCGGTGGCAGGAGATGCATCACTGAATATGGAAGTTCTTTCCAAAGTCGATGAAAAGGGCAGGGCACGCTGCCGGGAACTTCTGGAGGCAGATATCTGTAAGGTGGAGCTTCTGGACACGCCGGTAGTCCTTCACATTATCATCGAAATGTATGCCGGTGAAGATGCCGTCAGCCTGGAGATCAAATACGATCATATTAACGTGACCAGGATCAGCAAAAACGGAGAGATCCTCCTTGATGCAGATAAAGCAGTGGAAGAAAAGGAAGAGACGGACCGCGGCCTGTTAAATCTGGAGGATATTCGGGAATTTGCAGATAACCGTAGAGCTTTCCGATGTAAAGGAGCTTCTGGATGCGCAGATCAGAAGCAATATGGCCATTGCTCATGAGGGAATGACCGGAAAATACGGCCTGGGTATCGGGCGCGTGATCCGTGAAAATTATTCTCACGATATGCTCACTAGAATGAGAAGTCTTACTGCAGCGGCTTCTGAGGCACGTATGGGTGGCTGTGATATGCCGGTTGTCATCAATTCCGGAAGCGGAAATCAGGGAATTGCATGCTCTGTTCCGCTGATCGTCTATGCAAGAGAGATGGAGTTGCCGGATTACAGCCTCTACAGGGCTCTGGTGTTTTCCAATCTCCTCACAGTTTATCAGAAACAATATATAGGGAAGCTGTCTGCCTTCTGCGGTGCGGTATCGGCCTCCTGTGCAGCCGGAGCTGCCATTACCTATATGGTAGGCGGAGATATTTCCTTGATCAAAAAAACGATTGAGAATACTCTTGCCAATATTCCGGGAATCATCTGTGATGGGGCCAAGATCTCCTGTGCAGCCAAGATCGCAGCCAGTCTTGATGCAGCCTTCCTGGCGCATCATCTTGCCATGAACGGGCAGTCTTATGCACCTTATACAGGAATTCTCCAGGAAGAAACCGCAGAGACCATCAGCTGTGTGGGACAGATCGGAAAAGACGGTATGAAGGAAACAGACAGAGAGATCCTCAAGATCATGCTGGAGCATTGATCCGCATCGGGAGACGGCACAGATTAAACAGAAAAGGTTAGATTTATGGACAACGAATTAAGAATTGCAATACTGATCGATGCAGATAATGTATCAGACAAATACATCAAGATCATCGTGGATGAAGTGGCAAGCATCGGCATAGCCACCTACAAACGGATCTATGGAGACTGGACCAGTGCACGGCTTTCCTCCTGGAAAAAGGTTCTTCTGGAGGATTCCATCATTCCTATCCAGCAGTACAGCTATACCACCGGAAAAAACGCCACCGATTCGGCGATGATCATTGATGCTATGGATATTCTGTATTCCGGAAATGTGGATGGATATTGTATTGTTTCTTCGGACAGTGATTTCACCCGTCTGGCAGCAAGGCTCCGGGAATCCGGAATGCTGGTCCTGGGTATGGGTGAGGAGAAGACGCCGAAGCCGTTTATTTCCGCATGTAACCAGTTTAAATATCTGGATCTTCTCTATCGCAACCAACAGGAGGAAGAGAAGAAGGAAGATCTGGCTACTGCAGCAGAAGCTAAAAAATCCGGAAACAGCAGTAAACAGAGCAGCTCCGGCTCTAGGAAGAACAAAGATCTCAAGCGGGTGCGCAAGGCCATTAATGCCATCATCGAGAAATTTTCTGACGAAGAGGGATGGCTTTCCTCCGGACAGCTGGGCGACCAGCTTGGGAAACGACTTCCGGATTTTGATGTGCGTAATTACGGATATTCCAAGCTGACCCCCTTTATCAAATCTCTGGGAAATTATGAGACAGGCAGGATCCCCACAGGAAGCGGAGGGAGAAAGCAGATCTATTTCCGGATGAAGGAGGATAAACAATGAAGAATTATCTGGCACCTATGGAGGGCGTAACCAACTGGGTTTACCGGAATGCATATCATGACTGTTTTTATCCCATGGATAAATACTTTACGCCCTTCATCACTGCTAAGCCCAATAAACGTCTCAGCAGCAAGGAGATCAAAGAGGTATCACCGGAAACCAACGGAGATCTTCCGGTGATCCCCCAGATCCTGACCAACAATGCGGAGGATTTTGTGAAAACAGCCCATATCTTCCGGGATGAATACGGACACAGGGAAGTGAATCTCAATCTGGGATGCCCCTCGGGAATTGTCACAGCCAAGGGAAAGGGTGCCGGTTTCCTGGGCGAGCCGGATAAGCTGGAACGTTTTTCTGGATGAGATCATTCGAAAAGACCGGGATGGAGATCTCATAAACGAGAGTGGGAACGGATTATGAAGAAGACTGGGAACGGCTTCTTGAGATATACGGCAGATATCCGCTGAAGGAGCTGATCATCCATCCACGCCTTCTGAAGGATCATTATAAGGGAGTTCCCAGATATGGACTGTATGAGGAGGCAAGGGAAAAGCTGAGGTTCCCCTAGGATATAACGGGGATATTTTTTCAGTGGAGGCTTATCAGGAAATCCGGGAGAAATTTCCGGATGCAGACAGCGTCATGTACGGAAGAGGCCTGATCGCAAGGCCCTATCTTCTGGATGCCATTATGCAAAAAGAAGACGGAGAGGATCACCGGGAAGAATACCGAAAAAAGTTGCGGCAGTTCCATGACCGTCTTTACCGGGATTATCAGGAATATCTTTCGGGAGAACGAAATGTACTTTTCCGCATGAAGGAATTGTGGAGTTATATGGCACCGGGCTTTACCAATTATGCCAGATATCTGAAAAGATCAAAAATCCAGCATTTTGGTGACTATGAGGCAGCAGTTATGAGCCTTTTTGGAGAACAGGAGATCTTAAAGGTATGAACAGTATAAAAGAAAAATTTGATGAGTTTATTTCCCAGTATCCCATTTTTGAGTATCGTGTGCTGGATACCGGGGATATTAAAGTACAGTCACGTGTGCGTACGATCTGTAAACAGGAATGTGAACGTTATGGGAGCACATGGGCCTGTCCTCCGGCAGTGGGAGAGCTGTCAGAATGCGAAAAGAAGATCCGGAGCTATCCGAAAGCAGTTTTCTTTTCCAGCGTTGCGGAGGTATCGGATATCATGAACATGAAGGAGATGCTTTCCACAAGAATGGAACACGAAGCGCTTACAGAGAAGGTACGTGATTTTCTGGAGGGAGAGGGCTATGAGACCTTTACGCTTTCCACGGAATCCTGTGACTTCTGTGAACGCTGTGCTATCTGGACGGAAAACCATGCCGTTTTCCGGAGCATATGCATCCATGTCTGGAAAGCTATGGCGTGGTAGTCAGTGAGATCGTAGAAAAGGAAGCTATGGAATATAATCTGGGTGGAAATACCATTCTCTGGTTTTCCATGGTGCTGATCCGCAGATAAAAGACAAAAAGCAGATACAGTGAAAGATACATATGAAGAAATCCTCCGGCATAGATTAATGATAAAAGCCGGAGGATTTTTTTAATGAGAAAAATGTCAGCTTTTCTGGAGCTTCCCGGGGAACCGGCATTTCGGGAGGTGCAGGTGATACTTACGGGAAAACGCCGGGCAGTGATCGAAAATTACCGGAATATCCAGAGCTATACAAGGGAGGAAATCCTGATACTGACACCTTCCGGCAGACTTGTGATCCGTGGGAAAAACCTTGTGATCCCCTGCTATACAACCCTTGAACTATGTATCCGCGGGCAGATCGAAAGCATCACGCTGGAGGAGGGAAATAAGTAATGGTCCCAGGTTTTGTGCGGGTTTCTGTTAAGGGACAGCAATGTCAGCGGTTCGTGAACCTTTGCAGAGGCAGGGAAATGGATCTGAAAAGGATCATCCGCACCGGTGAGACGGAGCTTCAGCTGACCATGAAGGTAGCGGATTTTCTGCAGATCTCGCCACTGCGGAGAAAAACAGGGGTACATATCCACATCCTGAAAAAAAAGGGCCTTTGTTTTTTCTGCTTTTCTGTAAAAGAAGAAAGATGATCCCTGCAGGTTTCTGGCAGTTTTCTGCCTCCTTTTTTTTCTGTCAGGCAGAGTATGGAACGTTGAGATCCGGGGAAATATTTTAAATCCCACACCCCAGCTGATGAGCTTTCTGAAAGAGCAGGGGGTCTGTTTCGGAGTATCCAGAAAGAAGATCAGCTGCAATGCACTTGCAGATTCCCTGCGAAGAGAATTTCCGGAGATCACCTGGGTGTCTGCCGGATTTTCGGGAACGGGCCTGCGTTTTGAGATCCGGGAGGGAACTGCCGGAGAAAAAGCAGAGCCGGAAGAAAGATCATGCAGTCTGTTTTCAACTCTGGACGGTGTGATCGATTCCATGGTCACACGGCAGGGAACTCCTCTTGTCAGGGCCGGGGATGAAATAAAAAAAGGCCAGGAACTGGTTTCCGGGATCGTGGACATCACCGATGACAGCCAGGAGGTCATCCGCTATGCATATGTTCAGGCAGATGCGGATATTTACATCCGACATACCATTGCCTATTACGATACCTTTCCGTTGGACATAGAGAAAAAGGTATGGTCCGATAAAAAGAAAACAAGGCTTTTTTTTCAGCTGGGAAACTGGTTTCTGGACTTTTCCTCTCCTCTGAAACAAAGTGAGGAACGCCTCGTCAGCCGGGAACCTCTTTTCAGTATCGGGATTTTTCGTTCTCCTGTTACCCTGGGGATCGCTGCGATCGGGAAGTACGAAGTACAGAAAAAGCAGCTGACAGAGGATGCCGCAAAAAAACAGGCTATACAAAGGCTTTATGCCTATGAAGAAAAATTAATAGAAAAAGGGGTTCAAATATCTGAAAATAATGTTAAAATAGAAATAAATCAACCAGACTGCGTCAGCAGAGGCACTCTTACCGTCATTGAACGGACCGGAAGAGAAGCCCCCACAGAAAAAAAGACGCAGCCAAAAGAAAGGACACCAGAGGATGGCTAGCAGCATTATCGAATTATATGTGGATGTGCCGGCAGACCGCCAGGCGAATATTTTCGGACAGTTTGACGAGCATCTGAAGCTGATCGAACGTACTCTGAACGTAACCATGATCTTCCGTGACGGTTCTCTTAAGATCCTGGGAAGCCAGGAGGGAGCCACACAGGCCAGGGCGATCGTGGAGGAACTGAACACACTTGCGGGCAGAGGCAATACCATCACACAGCAGAATGTGAATTACGCACTTTCCCTTGCCATGGAGAAGATCGGCTCCGTGATGGAGGAGATCGACAAGGATTTTATCTGTAATACCATACAGGGCAGACCCATCAAGCCCAAGACTCTCGGACAGAAGGATTATGTGGAACAGATCCGTAAGAAGATGATCGTGTTCGGCGTGGGACCTGCCGGAACCGGCAAAACCTATCTTGCCATGGCTATGGCAGTAACTGCTTTTCGCAATGAGGAGGTTTCCAGGATCATTCTTACCAGACCCGCCATTGAGGCAGGCGAGAAGCTGGGATTCCTTCCTGGCGATCTCCAGAGCAAGGTCGATCCCTATCTGCGTCCTCTTTATGACGCATTGTATCAGATCATGGGCGCAGACAGCTTTGCCAAAAACATGGAGAAGGGGCTCATCGAGGTTGCCCCTCTTGCCTATATGAGGGGACGTACACTGGATAATGCCTTCATCATCTTGGATGAGGCACAGAATACCACACCTGCCCAGATGAAGATGTTCCTGACCAGGATCGGCTTCGGTTCCAAGGTGATCATCACAGGAGATGCATCCCAGAAGGACCTTCCCAGGGATGCCACATCTGGTCTGGATGTGGCGATGAAGGTGCTGAAGAAGATCGATGACATCGGATTCTGTCAGCTGACCAGCAAGGATGTTGTACGTCATCCACTTGTACAGCAGATCGTACAGGCCTATGACGATTATGAAAAAAAACAGAAGCCTGCCAAATCCAGGAAGGATGACAGGTATGCTGTAAAAAATAAGGAGTACAGAAGATGACCATAAATATCGAATATGAGACAGATCAGGAGCTGGGCATTGACTATGCTGCCCTTGCATCCCAGGTTGCGGACAAGGTTCTTGAAATGGAAAAATGTCCCTATGACGGACAGGTCAATCTTGTCCTGACAGACAACGAGGAGATCAAGAGGGTAAATACGGAATTCCGGAATATCCAGGCTCCTACGGATGTGCTGTCATTTCCTATGATCCCCTTTGAGACACCGGCGGATTATTCCGTTGTGGAAGAGGATGAGTCCTATTTTGATCTGGACAGTGATGAACTCCTTCTTGGAGATATCATGATCTCCGTGCCTAAGGTTTTTGCCCAGGCAGAGGAATACGGACATAGTGTGACAAGGGAATTCTGTTTCCTGGTGGCACACAGTATGCTGCATCTTCTGGGCTATGATCATATGACAGAGGATGAGGCAAAGGTCATGGAAGCCAAGCAGGCAGCGGCACTGAAGGAGCTGGGGATCAACCGTTAGTACAGCGAATGACTGCGGGCTGTCCCACGGAAAAGCTAAGCGGGAAACTCTTCCGCTTTAAGAAAAGGAGGTAATATATGAGAATGAAAAAGACAGGTATCCTGGCAGGTATCACAGCTGCATGCATCTGCATTGCCCAGACTGTTCCCGCTTTTGGAGCAGGGCAGGATCTGGTAGGCTTTGTCCCCAATGAGGAAAAGCAGGAAGAACCCCAGGTAAAGAGCTATCTTACCGGCGAAAATGTTCCGGAGAGCATTGGACGGAGAAGACCGGTTGCCGTGATGATGGGTAACAACAGTGTCGGAGCTCCCCAGAGTGGTATCGGACATGCCGGTGTTGTTTACGAAGCGCCGGTAGAAGGTAATATTACCCGTCTTATGGGCATTCTCGAAGATTACGGTGAGCTGGAACGGATCGGTTCCGTTCGCAGCTGCCGTGACTATTATCTCTTTTATGCCAACGAATTTAATGCGATCTATGCCCACTACGGACAGGCTGCCTATGCACTGCCTTATCTGGAGCAGCATGTGATCGATAACCTTAACGGGATCCAGATCGGCAAGCTTGCTTTTTTCCGCACAACAGACAGGAAGGCACCTCACAATGCCTATACAGATGCCAGTCACCTTCAGGCAGGCATAGATGCTATGGGATACAGCCAGGAATATAAAGAAGAATATACCG
>ENA-OQCR01000152-OQCR01000152.1-human-gut-metagenome-genome-assembly--contig:-NODE-152-length-10766-cov-1.786634_pt1 | contig 10766 bp, 3 predicted proteins | sample MGYA00242763_ERZ504589 | MGnify/ENA primary metagenome ERZ504589 (study PRJEB26092, sample SAMD00036321) | human gut metagenome | host: Homo sapiens | study: EMG produced TPA metagenomics assembly of...
TGATAAAGGTAAAGTTATATTAGATATATAGTTATGATTTATTTTAAATATGGAGATATTAATAAAGTTATTAATAAGTATAATAGAATTAGACTTATTAATAAACAAAAGAATAGAAATTATATTAATGTATATGTTGATACTCTAAAAGATTTTTATAGTCTTACTAATAATGAGAAAAATGTTTTTCTTTATATTATTAGTATATATGATATAACTAAATCTTATTTTATCGTTAATAGTATATTTTATAATGATTGTGAAGATAAAACTAAAGTTCCAATATCTTCTATAAAATCTGTTTTACATAATCTTAAAAAGAAAAGATTGATTAATCATTATAAAGATAAACACAATAATGATATTAAAGGTCATTATACTATTGATTTTAAATATATTAATATTAGTAAATAAAATAGGGCTTGTCTAGGTAGTGATACCATAGGCAAGCCCTTCTTTTTTACTAGATTCAAGTCTAGTTTATTCAAATATATCTTTAGCTATATCTTTATAAGGTATAATACTAAGTATATTTTCATCAAGTTTATAATAACTATTATTATTAGGTAAATCAAGAACTCGATTAATACTACGAACAACAGGTATATTACGAATAGCCATAACTTCAAACTTATTCATACCTTTATATCTACCAGTAGTATATTCCTCAGTAAAATCTTCTTCAATAAGGAATCTAGCAGCCATAGCAGTAGTACCAATTAAGTCATTAATAGTTTGCCCAATAGCAACAGGACTAGACCATAACTTTTTACCTTCAGCATAAGCACCAAATGGAGTAAATGAAGCAGCTTCAGAAGCAAGACGGTCAGCATGATAAAGCATAAGATTATATATAATACTTTCATCGTCATCACCTCCCATACCAGTTATAGCAATCGCTCCAATAATAGCAGCACCTACATAAAGTAAATCACCTAAATTACGTCTAATATTTGCTTTTTCATGTTCAGGAAGAAGTTCATAATTAAGTTTGAAATTAATAGCAAATGAAAGCAAATTCTTACCATAAGTTTGAAATGCTTTAAGAACATCACTTACATTATTAATTTCTCCTATGTTAGTTTCTTTAAATGGAATAGTTAAATAATCATAAAGACTAGTATAACTACCTTTTTCAATAGTACCTAGAGTTTCATTATAATAACCATTCCAACGATAACGTTTCTTAAAACCGGGATAAAGATGTTTATGATATTGCATAACCATACCACCCCACCAATGTTGTTCTATATTAGCAGAACCAAGTTTATCATAAACACCATGAACTTTCTTATTTACTTCACGAACTTTATCAATAAATTTAGCATATTCTTTAAGAGTAAGTTTACTATCAGATTTTATTTGAGCAATTCCATCTTTGAGTTCAAACTGATTATAAATATCTGGAAGTTCAGCAAACTTTTTATCAATATCTTTAATAAGTTCTTTACGTTTAGCTATATATTCTCTTTGTTGTTCTTCATTAAGATAAGTCTTGACAAAATCGAATATAGGATTAGCTTTAAATAGATTATATTTAGCTCGTTTTTTATTATCAGCTTTAGCATCATCCATAAACTTATTGAATTGTTCAAGTAGAGCTTGGCTCTCTCCTCCACGGGGAGTATTTATTACAGACATAAGAGCATCTTGTTCAGCTTTACGATGATACATTTCTTTACTCATTATATCATAACCACCTCTACCATTATCAACAAGTCTATGAGATTTAAGCATAGCAAATAGCATAACATTTTGCATATAATGTTCACCAACAGATTGAGGACTAAATAGTAATCCACGAACTCTACGAATATTTTCTTTAAGACCTTCAGCAGTACTAACTTCAGTTACTCTATCAAAATCAACTACATGACTAAGTTTAATAATAGCATCTTGAAGTGTACTACTATTTTCACTATACATATTAGCCATATAACTAACAGTTCCTTTAATCCATTCAGATTTACCAGCTTCCCAATCTTTAAGATTAATATATTCACCAGCAGCTCGTTCCATAAATATATTACTAGAACCAGTAAGAACGTTAGCTATACCACCAGTAATATTCATCATCATATATTTACTACCAGCGATATTCTGAGCAAGAGAACCAAGCTTAACTAAATTAGGAGTTTTATTTTCTTTATATTGTTCAAATACAAGACGACGAATAAAACTTCTAAGATGTTGACTAGTTCTAGTTTGTTGTTCTTGTTTATATTCAATTTCTCCACCAGCACTAGCTTCTCTATTTTCAGTTATATTACCTTTATAATTTATATCATAAGCAGTATTACTAGTAATAATTTGGTCGGCAGTATAAAGAAGATTTTTAACTGTTTTAATAGCATTATATCTATTACTTTCAATTAAGAAACTATTAAATACTTCTTCCCAATTACGATTAAGAATATCATTATGAATCTTATTATTCTTTTCAATAATCTCATCTCTAGCTTTAATAGCAGCAGCTTTACGTTTACTAAATTCTTCATCACTTTCATTAGGCTCTTTAAATTTAGGTATAGTAGGAAGTTGTTGTGTATCTTTATTAGCTAATTGAGATAATCTAGGATTAGGAATATCATAATCTTTATCAAAAGTTAAATCTTCATTGTTTCTCCAACTAATATTATTAGGAACATTAGCCGTCCAACCAAGAAAACTAAGAGCTTGTTCAAAGTAATCTTTAACAGTCATATCTTTAGATTTAGGTAAAGCTGGAAGATAACCCATATCAACATATCTCTTATTACTATTAGTAAAACAATACTTTTTCATAAGTTCATTTACTTTATTCATAAGTTCAAGTTGATACTCATTAAGACTAGTATAATTAGGATTATCATATCCTGTTCCTACTTTGTACTTATTAACAAAACTACTATATTCTGGATTAACAAGTTCTTCTTTAGGAGTAATGTGCATTTGATTAATACGTGGTTCGTAATTACCAACAACAGCTGAACCATCGTCTTTAATCATTTGCATAGTAGTCCAAATACGAATAGGTTTAATAGTACGAGTATAAGGGTCAAAATAATGATTATCTCTATACCATTGTTTATATTCCGGACTATCAATACCATATTTATCAAGAACTTCTTTTTCTTTTATATAATAGTATTGAGTAGTAGTTTCTCTAGTTCTTTTTTGAAGAATATTAATTGCAGCAGTTTTATCAATATCAGTCCATTTATCTAAATCTTTAGGTTTAATAATACCATAAATAGTTCGATTAGGTCTTTCTGCAATAGTTCCATTTTCTTCAACTTGTTCACTAAATACTTCTAGCCATTTATCATAATACTTTTTACCTTTAGCAAAAGCTCTATTTTTATCAAGTTCATATTGTTTCCAATTATAAGTAACATCACATTCACTTTCAATAAATTCAGCAACACGTTTTGCTTTATCTTTATCAGTACTCTTTTCACCTCTAGTAATTTCATTAAATACTTCAAAACCAGTCTTGAGTTGTTCTAAATCTTCTTGACTAATATCAGCAGTATTAAGAGTTCTAGTAGCATTATCAAAATATTTTTCAAGTATTTTATTAATAGCTTCTCCTACATTAATTTCTTCTTCGCTCTTAGATTTATTACCTGTAAGATAATTATAGAAATCAGCACGATAAATTCTAAGTTCATCTTCAGCAGAACGAATAATACCAACATAAGGCATACCATTACCTTTAGTATATTTATATTTTCTAACTGTTTCAGCTTTAATAAGAGCTGCACGTTCTTCAGGTATCTTACGTCCATCAACTACGTTAAATTCATCTTTAGCTTGAAATTCTCTAATAGCAAGATTAAGAACACTATTACCTTTATTAGCGTCTTTAAGTTCTTCAAACGCCCAATTTAAATCTTCTATATCTTTAATATCAAGAATATATCTAGTATTCTTACGAATCCATTCTTTAGCTTCACGATATTCAGGAACTTTCATAAGTTCTTCCATACTAATAAGAAGATTACCATTAGCGTCACGTTGACTTTCATATTTACTAATAATAGAAAGTTGTTCTTTAAGTTTAGAATCAAATCCTTCTTTAGCTTGCTTATCATAGAACATTTCTTTAACTTTACGAATATTAGTTTGATAAGCACGAAGTCTTTCAGCTACATTCAAGTCATGACCAATTTTTTTATTACCATCTTCATCGTAAAGACTAGTAAGACTATCCATTTGAGCATATATACGTCCAAGTTCTTCATCTTGATTTTGTGTAGTAACATTATCAGTAGCTTGACTTAGAATATCTCGTATTCTACCATTAAGTCTTTTATATTCAGCAAATTCTTTAGGAATACCATCATCTCCTTTTTTAAGACCAAGAAGACTTCTTTCAAGATTTATAATATAAGTAGAATATTCAATAGTAACATTATTACCATCTTCATCTTGAACAGTAATTGGTTTAAGCTGATGAATAGTAGTCATATCAATAAATTTAGCTTTATTAGATAGAGCAATAAGATGTTCAACACTATTTATACCAAATTTTTGTTCAGCTTCAATAGCAGCATCTCTATATTTCTTCATCTTTCTTCCTCAAATAGGATTATTAGGTTGAATTAATCTACCATCATCATCAATTATACTATCAAGACTAACAGATTTACCATTTTTAGCAGCTCTGGATTTAAGTTCTTTAAGATAGTTTTTAAAGTCATTAGACTCTTTAATACCATTAAGACGACCTTCTTCAACAGTACCCATTACATCTTTAAGTATATTTTGCAATACAAAGTTACGATTAGCACGAATATCTTGTATCCAATAGTCCATAAATCCAGTATCTCCATAAGCATCAAATTCTTTCATAAGACCACTTATATAATTAGGATTAGTAGTGCGTAATTGAATCCATCTTTCAAACCAATCTTTTCTAGCAGAATGTACAGTAGTATTAGAATCAACTTGATTAACTAATTTTTGAATCTTTCTAATATTCTCTTTAGTTTTATCATCAAGATTTGTACTATCAATATCAATTTCGCTAATAAGTTTGTATTTATTCTTAAATGTATTAGCACTAAGAATAACATCTAAGAAACGATTTTGAAGTTGTTCATCTTTAAGAACTTTACTAATAACATCTTTATCGTTAATAGGTTTATCAATACCGTCAATTTTAATAAAACGATTAATATCATTAAGAATATTATTAGCTTCAACATCTATATAATTAGCTATAACTGATAACGAAAATTCAGAATTATCAGAAAGACTACTACTATCAAGATAGTTAATTTCAGCATTATTTAGAGCATTAAGAACATTCTGGGCAGCAGGTTGTCCATGGCGAACAGCTCTTGAAATAATTAAACTTGCATTTTTAGCAAATCTACCAATAGGAGTTTGGTCATCAACACTACTATATCTATCAGTATTGCTAGTAATTCTACCTATTTCATTTTCATTAATTTCAATAAATAGTCCAAGTTTATTATCTTCAATATTAGGATATTTAGCTTTATATTGTTTCAAATCATCACTTAAATTAATAGCAGTAGTTCCATTAATATTAAGATAAAATCTATCATTAATAGTATATATAGTATTATTCTCAAAGGAGTATTCATAAAAGGTTGGAAATACTCATCAGTAATATATTTATTATACAATTCAGGAACTTCTTTATAACCTTTATTTACAGCTTCATTAATATTATCTTTAATGCCATCAATAAATTTATCTCGTTTTTCTTGTTGAGTAAGACCTTCATAAAGAAGAACAGCTAACGGTTTATGAATATTATTATTAGTTATAATACTTGGTTCAATACTATTATAAGTTTCAAATGATTCAAGTCTATCAATAGGATAATAAGCTAAAGTGCCATCATAAGTTCCTTTAATATATAAATTTCTATTAATTCTAATAACATTAACAACATCTCCATTTCTTATTATTCCTACATTATCAAGATTTTCTTGACCATTAAAAGTAATAATACCACTTCTTTTTAGACTATAATTAATTTTATTATTAGTAAGTCTTTTAAATGTATAACTAGGACAATTAAAACTATTATAATTCTTACGAATAAAAACCAATTATATCTTCAACATTATCTTTATCAACAAGACCATAACTATTAATACCTTTCATAGCTATATCTCCAATAGCTATACCCCCATCGCTTAATCCTCTAAGGGGAGTATTACTTATAAGTCTACTAATATTTCTAGTTCTAAATTTATGACCTTCAACAATAAAAGCATATTTAACTAAATCAAGAGCTGTAAGTTTAATAAGAGGGTTGGGATGATTCCAAGCCCTATCAAATAATCTATGAGCTTCATCATTAGTAATATCACCTTGTATGTAATTAATATATTGAATATTTACATTACGACGATTATTTCTTTCATCATTAGCAACTATTTCAATATGTTCAAATACACTACCATCTTGACTAAAATTACGTTTAATCCAATCAACTTTCTGAGCAGGAGTAAGTCTAGCAAATACATCAATTTCAGTTTGTGTAGGCTCAAATATATTTTTAACTACAACATCATCTGTTTTAATATTAACTAATGTACCACTTACTCGTCCAACTTCTAAAGCTCTAGATTGTCCAGTACCATATTCTTTAATATATTTAGGATGAACAAAATCACCATTAACAACAGTAACAGGTAAATTAAGATAAGAACTACCATTATTACCTACTTCTAGTTTATTAATAAGATAATCTTTATAATCATTATATAACTTTTCAGTCATTATTCCACCTTTAGTCCATTCTGCTATTCTATATACATAATCAATAAATATAGGATTAGCAGTTTCAAATACTTGTTGAGTAGCTTTAACACTAAGAGCAGTACTCATTTGTAAAAATGCAGCTAAACTAGGATAACTACTTCTAGATATATCTGATTTAATAAATGCATCTATACCACCACTAATATCAGGAAAGACACTCTCTAATAGCAAGGTTTGACCCCCCGTAGAGGATGGAGCATAAATATTACTATTTTCAATAACAGTTCTAGCATCTCTAAATACTTTATCACTAGCATAAAAACTTTGTTTAGCACCATATTTATCAGCACTAAGAATATTAAGATTATTACTTATATCCTGTCCGATTGAGTTTAACCGATTGAATTGTGCTAGAACATAAAGGTCAAATAAAGCCTGCTGAACACCATTCATTTCCCCTCTAAGACGAGATTTATATGCGTCTGATGAAAAGATAAGGTCAGGTGATAAAAATGCGTCAGAAACGCTTAAATTGAATAATTTCTTGAAAGTTTCACCATAACTTTCATTAATAATATCAATTAGCTTTTTACGTCCAGCAAAATTAACTTTTTCACCAAAACCAAGATTATGAGCAACTTCTCTAATAGCTTCAGTAAGCGGATTTTTAGTACCTTCCGCAAGAACACTATTGGTTTCTTTCCATTTACGAACTAGTATATCAATAGCAGGTTGCCACATAAATCCAATAGCAGTATCATAATTACTTCCAAAGTCAACAATAGTTTTGAAAGCATTAAACGTATAAGTATTTTCATTATGTATAGCCCCCTCTTTCATAACATCGAGAATATGAGCAGTAGTCTGAGAACTATAAGGATTAATCAAATAGCCATCAACATTCTTATCATCTCCAGACCAACCAAAATTCTTATGAGTAATACGAATATGTTTATTACCAATAGTTTCAACATTTTCTTTACCATATCTATTAACAGCTTCTTGCTCACTAATCACATCAGTAGTGTACATAACTTTAATACCTTCACTATGATTAGCCTTAGTAACATTACCAATACTCATAAAAGTATCTCGATTAACACTGATACCTTTAAGTTTAATACCAGATGTAGCAGCATCAAACCAATCAAGTTGAGTAAAGAAATCACTAGGAGCAACAGTTGTTTTATTAGCACCAACTATTTCTGCATAAGTTTCATTAGCTTCTTTGACATTTTCAAAATTAGAAGTAGTAGTATTTTCTTCAAATGCAGCAGGATTATTAAGTATATCAATAAATGATTGAATAATAGCATTAGTTCTAGCAGCTTGACTACTTGTATCCTCCACGGGGAGTTTCAAGTATGATTCGTAAGACTTAAGTCCACCATCATTAGCAATTTTTTCAACAACTTTAAGATTACCATTATAACCTTCAAGAGTAGCATTAATAGCATCTTCGCTATTTTTTAAAGAAGCTCTAATATTACCTTGTTTATTATAAGTCTTACCAAGAATTTTACGACTAGCTTTATCTACATTATCTTTAACATAATTAATATACCCTACTTCATCTTTAGTATATCTAGCATGAGTAATTTCAGTTGGAACACCTTTAACAAGATTAAATGTTTTAGACATACCATAAACACTATCAACGTCAAAGTCAGAACCAGTTTGAGTAACCCATTCATCAGGAACAACAACAGTACTACCATAAGCATCTGGAAGAAACTCTTTAACATACATAATACATATAGATTGCTTACCTTCAGTAGGAATACGATAACCAATCATAGTACGTAAGCTATCAGGAACTTGTTCAATATTTAATCCTTTAAGTTTACTACTCCATCTAGGAAGTTTAATTTCAGTATAATAAACAGGAGTGCCATCAACTTTTCCAATCTTTTTATATTGAAGTTTACTATCAGTTTGAGTTTGTTTATCAACTTTAAATCCAAAATCAGATAACTGAGCAGCATGCCAACCACTAATAAGTTGTCTAGTAATATTAGTATTAAAATAACTATTAGCAATACTTTCAAGTTTACTATTAATATTAGACAAAAATAAAGGAAGATTATTAAATCCAGCACTATCTAAATCAAAAAATTCAAGAAGAGCTTTCTCAACTCCTTGTTGTTGAGCATTTTCTTTAAATCTATCAAAGAATACAAAACGATTAAGATTTTTAATAGTACCATTAGAATTTAAATCAATATGACCATTATCATCTAATCCAATACCAAGTTCAGCACAAGTTTTTTCAAAACTATTTCTAATATTAGCTACATAATTATTAAATACTTTATCTTTAAGTTCATTAAGTTCAGTTCTATTAGGAAGATTATCAAGCATTTTTTTCATAATCTGAATAGCAGCTTTATTACTAGCATCAACCATATGTTGAGGAACTTCTTGCTGACGATAAAGATAATTATAACTAAATAATTCAGAATTATCAAATACATTATTATCAAATTCTTTAAGTGATTCATCAGTTAAAACACCATCATTATTCCAAAGTGTCATTCTGTTATGTTGTGCAACTTTAACAGTTTCAACAGTATTAATTTGATGAACACCTCTATTAGTCATTATATTATAAACTTTTTCAAGTTCTGTTCCTTTAATAAGTTTAGGGATAAGAACAAACTCAGCATTCTTTACTTGTCTAGGAACTTCAATACCAACAGTAGTATCATAATATAAATCATAATAGAAATTCTTTTGAATTTGAACTTTATTAGCAAATTTAGTCCAATCAATTTTATCTATTGGAGTATCATCTGTAAGACTTTGAATAAGTCCAGCATATTTATCTAATTCACCAGCAGCAGTAATACGACGAATCCATTCTTCAAGAGTAATATATGATTGAGCATCATTAGCATTAACTCCTCCTTTAAATGGTTCTAGTATTCGTTCTCTATCTTTTTTATCAAGTCCAGCTTTTTTAAGTTGATTATCAAGTCTATCAATAACAATTTTATCAGAAGCTTTAAAAGTATTATAAATAGTAACACCTCTAAATTTATCTTGAAGAATTACTTTTTTACGTTTAGTAACTCCATTAACTGTATAAGGAACGGTAACAGCATTACCATTAATTGTTACATCATATAAATTAGTAGCTATATCTAAATCATTTTTAGTAAAGTCTGTATTACCAAAAGGATTACCACTAGCTTGTACTTCTTTAATACGTTTTAGAATAGCTTGACCATTCTTATAAAAACTTTGGTCACCACCATACATATCGTACATACTATCTCTAACAAGATAATCATTAACTAGAAATTCAGCTAAAGATTCATTATTAATCCTATCATCAATAAATGTACCATATTTATTTTTAAGTTCTTTATAACCATTAGTTATATATTCATTTAACCAATCAGCAACAGCATCTTCAAGAGCAACACGTTGTTCTGCATTAAGAACTACTTGATTATTAATATAGCTAAGTCCATGTGTAGACCCCCCGTAGAGGATGTCAATAGTTTTACCATATCCAATTAGTTCATTAAATGCTCCATTACTATTAGGAGTAATTTTACTAACTAAACGTTTAAAACTAAATACTCTACCAGCTAAAACTTTGTGTCCATCTTTAGTAGTAAATACATTACCTTTTCCATCTTTATGGTATTGATTATAAAAATGTTCAGGTTTATTATTATAAGTATCACTAAATTCAAAATCTCCATTAGTTAAAATAGGATTACCATTATCATTAGTCTTAAACATTACATTAACAGCTTGAGCCATATTAGTAAGTTCTTGAATAACTATATTATAATACTGTTTAAATAATGGATGTTCTTTATTTATAATTTTAGTTCCATCTTCTAGTTGACTACGTAATCCAGCAAGACTATATCTAGGAGCAGTAATAGTAAAGTTTTTAGGAGCATCACTAGGTATGGGAAGTAAATAATTAGCAGTAGGAGTTTCAGAATTATTTAATATCAGTCATAAATAATCCCATAGCAGTAATTAAATAATCACCGTCACTCATACTACGATATAAG
>ENA-OQCR01000153-OQCR01000153.1-human-gut-metagenome-genome-assembly--contig:-NODE-153-length-10759-cov-1.176637_pt1 | contig 10759 bp, 10 predicted proteins | sample MGYA00242763_ERZ504589 | MGnify/ENA primary metagenome ERZ504589 (study PRJEB26092, sample SAMD00036321) | human gut metagenome | host: Homo sapiens | study: EMG produced TPA metagenomics assembly of...
CAGACGGATAAATCCCTGTCCGATCACATAAAGGATTCCCTCCACGATCACATCTTTCTTGAAGCTGCTGTCAGGAACCAGGTAACAGAGAATGATTCCCAGTATCGCACCTGCGATCAGCGCCACAAAGATCTTCGTGGTAAGGCCCATTTTCTTTTTCTGCTGTGTTTTCTCTTTTATATTTTTCTCTTTCATTCTAGTCCTCCGCTCTTTCATCCATATATTCTTTCAGCGATGCTTTCCAGTCCGGCATGTCATACACTTCAATAATACGGAGGATAAAATTATCAAGGACAGCATATGGCGGTCTGACAGAAGAAAGATCTGACTGCTCTGTCGGCACGGATCTCAGTTCGATCTCCTTTCCTGCAAGGCGAAGGATCTCGGTTGCAAACTCATAACGGTTGCATACACCGCTGCAGGTTACGTGATAAGTTCCATATTCGTTGGTATCGATAAGATACAGGATCATTCTTGCCAGATCCTTGGCGCTGGTCGGTGATCCGAACTGATCCGAAGCAACGGAAAGCGCCTGGCCTTTTTTCTGCTGTCTCCAGCACACGGTTTACAAAATTGTTTCCGCCTTTTCCGTATACCCAGTTGCTTCGGATAATGAAATGTTTGTGTGTAAACTCTTTTACATAGTTCTCTCCGGCTCTCTTGGAACGGCCGTAAACAGTCAGCGGATTGGTATCGTCAAACTCTGTATACGGTTTTTTGCTCTTTCCGTCGAAAACATCATCTGTGGAAAGCTGGACGATCTTTGCCCCGCATTTTCTTGCCACGATGCTTAAGTTTCTTGCTCCCAGTGCGTTGACACGGTATGCATGTTCCGGATTCTTCTCACACTCATCGGTATCTGTGATACCGGTGCAGTTGATGATCACATCCGGACGGTTAATGGAACCGAAGTTGATCACTTCATCTGTGTCTGTGATATCCAGCTCATCAAGATCTGTGTTCAGAGTCTCGATCTGCATTGGATCCAGAACATCATTCAGTGCCCGTCCGATCTGTCCGTTGGCACCTGCGATCCATACTTTTAACATCTTTCTACCTCCCTGGTGTAATGTGTGTGATACATAAAATAAAGAGACATCGATTTAGATCAAAACCAATGCCCCTTTAACCTATATACTGAAATATATTTTATCAATATCACAAAAAGCTGTCAAGAAAAAAGCCCCTGTTTCCATAAGGTTCCTGCTGCTGATGTTACTGCCCACCGGCAGTATTTCCTCAAGATGTTTTTGTGAACAGAATTTACAGAAATCCTGAGGATCGAAAGTTCCATAACTCCCGATTTTGTATTGTAAATTCTGTCCCATGAATTATAATCTAAACAGGAGATCATCTAAAAAACACATACAAAGGAGAAACTTATGAAAAAGCTAAAAGAATTAACATCTCTGCTATTTCTGTTCTGCTGTCTTTGCTTCTGTCTGATCCTGTTTCCACAGACAGCCCGGGCAGGCTCTCTTACGCCAACCGCACAGGACAATCTCAATGTCAGGTTACGCCGTACCTCTGATCTTATTCCTGTTTCCGGCGGATACATGAGGGTCTTCCACCAGAAAAATTCTGTCGGCGTTGAATATTACGATAATGATCTGAAGATCAGAAGCAAGCGCAAGATCAACATGGAGCTTCCACTGTGGGGTGGCTTTTATGCCGGATCTGACGGATATTATCTGGTAGAAGGCCAGACAAACAACAAAGAAAACGATTCCGCTGAGGTCATCCGCGTTATCCGCTACGATACAAACTGGAACCGGAACGGTGCAGCAGCAATTACCAGTAACCCGGAGCTTTTTGGCGGTGAGGTCCGCACGCCCTTTGACTATGGCTGTGTGGAAATGACAGAAAGCAACGGCAAGCTCTATGTTGTTACCGGTCACGAAGGATATGTGGATTCCTCTGTCGGTCAGGGACATCAGGGCTTCCTTATGGCCGAGATCGACCAGGCAACCATGAAAGGAAAGATCGTTTCCTGCGATCTGTGGCATTCCTTTGCACAGTATATCAAATCACAAGATTCTTATCTCTACGTACTGGAGCAGAGTGAGGGTTCACGATGTACAAAGCTTTCCAGATACGACAGCACTACACTTGACTGCACCACCATAGAGCTTTTGCCATACGGAGGCTCACATACTTCTGTGTGGGCACTGGCCTGCTACGCAAGCGTTGACGGCATGGCTGTTTCCTCTGACAGTGTATTATGCGTTGGCACTTCCATCGATCAGTCCAAATATGATAAGGTATCTGAAAACACGCCTCATAACCTTTATCTGTCCGTCACACCAATGTCTGACTTTCCGAAAAGCAACCACTACCAGGAAGCTTACCAACTTTACAGGCGGAGGAAAAAGCTTTGCGGGCGTAAAGATCACCAAAATAAATGACAACCGTTTTATGATTTCCTGGGAAGAATACGTCTCCGACGATAACAAGAAAAACTCTTCCGCTAATGATCCGCTCTCTTCCAGCACCCTTCATTATCTTTTTGTGGACGGAAAGGGAAAGAGCCTCAGCAAAGAGTTTACAACAGCTGCTCCGTTTTCTGACTGTCAGCCTGTGGTAAAGGATTCCAGGGTCGTTTATTATGCTTCAAACTCCAACACCTTGAACTTTTATTCCATTAATTCCGACAACGGAAAAGCTGACAAAAAAACTTACCATATCGCAGGTGACAACGCAACCTGGAATTTCAAAAACGGTATCCTTACGATCTCCGGCTACGGACCACTTTCTATTTCCACAGAGGAAAACAACCGATACCCGGTCTCTTCAACAAAAAGCTGGTTTTCCTTCTCCAGCGATTCCTCCTGGAAAGCTATCAAAAACCAGATCAGAAAGGTAATAATAAAGCCCGGGATCACAAGTATTTCCGAAAGGGCCTTTGTTTATCTTCCTGAGCTGAAAGAAGTGGACATCCAGAAAGGGGTCACAAAGATCGGAAAAGAAGCTTTCGCCTACTGTAACAAGCTATCCAGGATCAACATACCTGATACCGTTAAAAGCATTGGAACGGATGCTGTGTGGTGCGGCTATTACTGGTCTGACAGCTCTCATGCATATTTTTGCAAGATCCATGCTCCGTACGGCTCTTACGCAGTTACGTATGCCAAGAAAAAACAATATCAGCTATGCATGCAATATTTCCGATGCAGCTGTAACAGGGATCCAAAAAACATATACCTATACAGCTCTGACATAAAGCCCGTTCCAACCGTAACTCTTGGAAAAGCAAAGCTTTCTGGCATCAATGATTATCATGTGACATACCAGAACAATAAAAAAGCAGGAACTGCTACCCTGAAGATCATCGGTGATAACCATTTCTACGGAACCATCACCTTAAATTTCCAGATCACTCCTGCAGCCACACCAAAGCCACAGACTTCAAAAACATTCCGGGATGCTTATAATGTCTACACAGTCAATACCACCGGGACTTCCGTAGCACTGAAGGGACCACGTTCACGCAATACTGTCACTGCAAAGATTCCGGCCACTGTCAAAAGCTAACGGAAAAACCTACAAAGTCACAGCCATTGCAGCCAATGCCTTCAAAAACTGTAAAAACCTGAAACAGGTAACGATTTCAGGAAATATCACAAGCATAGGTGCCGGAGCCTTCCAGGGATGCACAAGTCTTCGTACTGTAAAAATCGGTTCCCGAGTTTCTGCGATCGGCACAAAAGCTTTCTGTGACTGTAAGGCCCTTACCTCTGTCACCATACAGACAGGACGTCTTACTTCCAAAAGCTCAGGTAAATAATATCTTCACAAGAGCAGGTCAGAATAATTACAAAAAAACTGACTGTAAAGGTTCCGGCAAGCAGACTTTCCTCTTAACAAAAAGCTGTTTCAGAGCCAGGGTCTGTCCACACAGGCCAGGGTTATCAAATAGTCAGGATCGTACCTTGCATTTCCACGCCCCTTATGCTATACTCAGTTTCGCTGCAAAAGCCCGCAAAAACCAAGGTCGTACAGGGCTTACAAGGCGGTCACCGCCTATAAATGTGCCGAGTGTTCGTGACCTTCCACTCGTAAAACAAAACTAAAAGGAGAATAAAAAAACATGAAAAACAAAGGTACTCATTTTCTGGTACAGGGAGCTGCCATTGCAGCTGTATATGTTGTCCTGACACTGGTATTCGCGCCACTTAGCTTCGGTGAAGTTCAGATCCGGTTTTCCGAGGCGCTGACCGTGCTTCCGTTCTTCACACCGGCTGCCATCCCGGGACTGTTCGTGGGATGTATCATTGCCAATCTTCTTGGCGGTGCGATTCCAGTTGACATCATTTTCGGAAGTATTGCCACACTTATCGGTGCATTCTTTACCTACAGCTCGCAATACAGGCAAATGGACAGCCCCGATCCCGCCGATCGTTTCCAACATTGTGATCGTTCCTCTTGTGCTTCGTTACGGATATGGCATTAACCTTCCTATCCCGTTTATGATGCTCACAGTAGGAGCCGGCGAATTTATCTCAGCCGGTGTGATCGGTATGATCCTTCTTGGAGCACTTTCCAAATACAAAAATGTACTTTTTCATAAAAAAGCAGCAGTCTGACTAAATCTGCTGCCCACAAAAAGGAGCCATGAGAAAACAGCAGCATTTCTCATGGCTCTCTTTTATTTTTTCTCTGCGGATTCCTGCAGACTGCGCAGGATCCTCTTTTCCATTCTGGATACCTGTACCTGGGATACGCCAAGCTCATGGGCGATCTCCATCTGGGTCATGTTCTGAAAATACCGCATATAGATCAACCTCCGCTCCTTTGCCTCCAGAGTCCCCAGTATCTCTTCCAGAAAAATCCTGTCCAGTACTTTTTCCTGCCGGTTTTCTTTTTCCGGAAGCTTGTCCATCAGAGAAATCTCCGTTCCCTCACCCTGATAGATCGTTTTGTGAAGAGATTCCACTTCTGCACCGGATTCCATGGTCATTACCAGTTCTTCTATGGAAATTCCCATTTCCTCTGCCATTTCTCCCATCGTAGGTTCCCGCTCCAGCCGGCGTGTCAGTGCTTCTCTCACCTGATAGATCCTGTAGTGGTTTTCCTTCAGAGAACGGCTTACCTTCAGTATCCCGTCGTCCCTGAGATAACGTTTGATCTCTCCGATGATCATGGGAACGGCATAGGTGGAAAATTTCACATCATAGGACATGTCAAACTTATCCACAGCTTTCAGAAGTCCGATGCTACCGATCTGGAACAGATCCTCCATCTCCACCCCTCGTCCCCAGAAAACGCTTTGCCACACTGTATATCAGTCCTGTATTTTCCTCAAACAAAAGATCTCTTGCCGCTTTATCCCCCTGGTGTGCACGCCCGATGAGGACAAGAGTACGATCCATAGTTACCTCCTGATGATCTTTTTCATGTGCACTGTAGTTCCACGGCCAACCTCCGATTCCACCTGAAGCTCATCCATAAACGCCTCCATGAATGTAAACCCCATACCGGAGCGGTCTTTATCAGCCTTTGTGGTAAACAGAGGCTCCATGGCTTTTTTGATATCCGGGATCCCGGCTCCGTGATCTGTCACATCTACCTGAAGCTCCTGCCCCCGGAGACGACATTCTACCCGAATCTTATGTATCTCCCCTTCATACCCGTGTATGATGCAGTTGGTCACTGCCTCCGATACTGCGGTCTTCAGATCCGAAATTTCCTCCAGCGTAGGATTCAGCTGTGTGCAGAATGAAGCCACAGCAACTCTTGCCAGTGCTTCATTTACCGGTCTGCTGTCAAAAATGATCGTCATTTCATTTGTGTTTTCCATCATAAACACCCTCCTGTTCACCTGCCGATTTTTTAATTCCACAGATTTCAATATATTTTCCCACTCCGGATAGCCGTAAAAGCTTTGCAATATGACTGTTCACATTGACAACCTGCACACATTTCCCCCTCATGCCAAGTGCCCGGTACCTACCCATCAGCAGACCGATCCCGGAACTGTCCATAAAAACGGTCTCTGAGAAATCAAAAATCATATTTTTTATATAGTTATGTCCAATAATTCGGTCTGAATCTCTCCGAATCTCATCAGAAGCCGGATGATCCAGTTCCGCCGGAAGATGTACAGTCAGCACGGTTCCGGATTTTTCAAAACCTGATGTCATTCTATCATTCCCCCATTTTTGATTTTTTATTCCATTTCTCATGACCAAAGGGTAAAAAAAGAGGAATGCGCCAACGCACATTCCCCTTATCCGAGGTTTCTCCTCTGTATGAGTTATGATCTTTTTTATTCTGTATAACCTCCATCGTAAGAGGAATCCTCATCTCCTCCGTCACTGTAGCTGCTGTCTTCTCCGGAATCTCCGTCAGAGCTCTGTGCATCTTCTCCCGCTGAAGCTGCGGCATCCGCTCCAGCTTCAGCCGTTCCATCTGTGCTGCTGTCAGCACTGGACGTTCCACCAGAAGCTCCGCTCTCGATTCCGCTTACACCAGTCTTTCCGCTGATAGTACTGTAAATCCCCTTTGCAGAATCTGACAGTGTATCCACATATACCTTCTGTAGTTCCAGCGCCGCTGTATCCAGATCCTCCTGCTGCATGGCAGTATATGCATTAAACAAAGCCTCATAGCTCTGACTGCGTTTCTGCTCTTCCTCTGCCTGCTTGGCAACTGCATCTGCCGTATCACTGGACTGGGCAGCTTCTCCCTGAGCTTTGGTAAGCTCCACGCTCTGGCTGGAAAGAGAATCACTGTACTGTATGATCTGCTGATTGGCCTGCCTGTAAATATCCTGTTTCACAGCCGGCAGTACAAGGAGCCAGAATGCTGCCGCCCCTGCCGCAAATCCAAGTACTGTGGTAAAGAAAAGTGATATCTTTGATCTTTCTTTATAAGACGACGGCCTTACAACGATTTCTCCTGAAATATTATCATTCTCATTTTTTTCATTTCCAAACAAGCCTTTACGCCGTTTTTCCATCTTTGTGGTAACACCCGTCTGCTCGTCAACTTCACGCAGAAAACGAAGTGTGGTGGTATTGGTCTTGTCGATCCTGGCTGCTTTTTTCAGGGTTCTTCTCGCCTTATTCCACTCCTGATTCTTCATCTGGATCAGAGCAAGAAGATGATACCCCTTGATCAGCTTGGGATTCTGGGACAGGATCTTTTTCAGGCGGATGGCCGCCATATCCTCATGGCCTTCCCTGCACATGGCGAGGGCATTGTTATATTTCTTGATGCTTTCGTTGATTGTTTCCAGTTTGTTCTGGTTTGCCTGAAGCCTGGCAATATATTCTGAAGCCAGATTTCGGTTCTTCTGGATATTCTTGCTGATGACCCACTCACTCAGTGCGGCAACCACCTCACCGGTCTCAAAATATACAAGACCAAGAAGATTTCTTGCACGGATATTCCGTTTGTCATAGGCAAGACTTTGCTTCAGACAGCTGATCGCCCCGGACAGATCCCGGATGCTGGCTTTTTCCAGCCCTGATTATAATAAAGCTTGGAAAGATAATCCACCTTCTTCTGGATCAGTACATTGGCTCCACAGTGCGGACAATAATCCAGATCTGTATCCGTCAGGAACGCTCCACAGTTTATGCAGTTCATCCACTTCTCCTTATCTTACACGTCTGTTGCTCTTGACCTCACGCAGCATCTCCTGGAGTACATCCATGATATCTGTGATCTCCCGGTCATAAATGACACCTTCTACATCTGCCACATCCAGACATGGTTCAAATTTCTTCAGTTCCTCTTCGTAATCGATCATAATTTTTTCCTCCTGATCACAGCCTTGATCTCACCGACCAGATAAAGGGATCCTACACAGAACAGCATTCCATCCTCACCTTTTTCCTTTACTGCCCGTTCAAAAGCTGCTGGAACATCCTCTATTGCTTCCACTTCCGGTACTCCGTCTTCACGGAAGATCTCTGCAAGCTCTTCTACCGGAACTTTACGGTATCCGCCTACCTGTGTGACGATCACATGTCGAAAACGGATCCTGCTACAGATCGTGCGGATCATATCCGTATAGTCCTTGTCATCCACTGCGGAAAACAGCAGAGTCAGAGGAAATTCCTTCTGGAAATGTTCTGCTGTCTCTACAAACTTCTCAACACCGTCTTCGTTATGTGCGCCATCCACGATCACACCCGGAAGAACCGTTTCCATCCTTCCCTGCCAGCGTGTTTTTGCCATACCAGCTTTCAGAGCCTCCAGAGATACCGGAATCTGATCTTCCAGTACCTGAATGGTTTTCACCGCAAGCGCTGCATTCATAACCTGATAACGGGCGATAAACGGTATATCAAATACGGTATCGCCATATGTCTCGTCCTTAAGAGAAAACCGGATTCCGTCCTTTGTGATCTTATGGATCTCTGTGTCTTCCCGTTTCAGCTCATAATATGGACATCCCAGCTTCTCTGCATGCTCACGCATCACTCCGGCCGCATCCGGATCATTTCCATCGTAGATCACCGGAACCCCCGGCACCATGATCCCTGCCTTCTCTCCTGCGATCTCGGAAACTGTATTTCCAAGATACTGCATATGATCGAGGCTGATGGATGTGATCACACAGGCTGCCGGATCCTCCACAGCAGTGGTTGCATCCAGACGTCCGCCAAGACCGGTCTCCAGTGTTACATAGTCCACGCCGGCTTCTGCAAAGATCACCATTCCCATCAGAAGGAGTGTCTCAAAATAGGTGGGATGATAGCTTCCCTCCTCAACCAGCTCATCGGAAAGCTTTTTAACTTTTTCAAAAGCACGAAGGAAAGTATCGTCATCGATCACTTCCTCGTTGATCTGAAAACGCTCGTTGATCTCCACCAGATGAGGAGATGTAAAAAGTCCGCAGGAATATCCTGCTTCCCGAAGGACCGATGTGATAAAAGCACAGGTACTTCCCTTTCCGTTGGTTCCTGCCACATGGATCACACGGAATTTCCTCTGCGGATCTCCAAGTCTTCTTAAGCATTCTCTGGTATGGTCCAGGCTGTTCTTAGTAGTAAATCTCGGTATATCTTCAATATACGCAACTGCTTCTTCGTAATTCATAAAAAAAACCATCACTTATCTATAAATGTATTCGTAAAGAACTTTTGGGGAGAAAAGCTTCTCCCCTCCTGTTCGTTACGATACCATTATATAATAGTGGTGGAAGATGTCCAGTCCTAATCGTAATATTTATCCGTACATTTTTTGTATCGGAGTATCTTTTCTATGCCATTTACTGGTTGTCTGTACTGTTTTCTTCACCGGAATCTTCTGTGGATTCCGTTTCTGACGCTGTATCCGTTTCCTCCATTGACCCTGTATCAGAACTGCTCTTTTCACTGTCAAGCTTCCACTTGCTGTCAGCGAGCAGCGCATAGACCGCCCGGTCATGGCTCTTTGTCATGGCCTTTCTTGTGGAACTGTTGCTTCGCTGCACTACCGAGAGCCGGTCAAAATCATCCAGTTCCTTTCCGGTAATGATCAGCTTGGTAGGATTCACGTAAACCGTATCGTACCATTCTCCGTTGATCTTCACCTGGCTGGACGGCGTAAAGTTTGTTCCCTGGATATAATAGGTGTGATCCGTCTCAGACACAACCTGAATGGAATCCAGCGTGGTATCATAGATTCCCATACGCATCTTTGTCCGCTCAAAAAGATTCGCTCCGTCATATGTATACTGCTTTCCGTAGAGAAGATCGTACTGCAGGGTCTCCAGATCCACCTGATAATTTCTGGTATTTCTTCTTGCCTGATGATAGTGGAAAACAGTTCCCTCATGGATTCCCACACGATCCATAACCTCTGCCGCCATCTGGTATGCTGCAAGATTTTCATTCTTTTTCTTAAGTCCGAAGTTATCCCACATCACATACTCTGTCTGGAACAGATATTTATTCTCCACATCCTCCACGGTCAGTCCCATGGTCGGCAGATGATCACCATACATGACCAGTACCACATCCTCCGGATAATCTGCCAGCCTGTCAGTCAGCTCTTTGACAAAATTATCCATCTCATGGATCTGATTTACATAATACTCCCACTTATTATTCAGCTCGTCAGTAGGTGCCCCGGAAACTGTGATCTCCGGATTTTCCAGTACCGGTTCTGAAGGATAATCTCCATGTCCCTGTACGGAAATAGTATATACATAATCAGGCCCTTCTGTAGAATCCAGACACTTGACGATCTCATCGGTGAGGACACTGTCCTTGGTCCAGCCCAACGGGTTCTTCTGGTTTTCATCCTTCATATACTCTGCCGAAGTGAAGGTATCAAATCCCAGATTCGGAAAAATACTTCTTCTTCCGTAGAAATTCGCCTCATTATTATGTACTGCATGAGCAGTATAGCCCAGATTCTTCAGAACATACGGTGCGCTCTCACAGGTAGTTTCCTTAAGGATACTCTTGTAAGGATACTCTCCCGGTCCAAAATAATGAAGGCTCATTCCGGTAATGGATTCAAACTCAGTATTTGCGGTTCCGGCTCCTACGGAAGGTACCTTATAATATCCGGAGGAATACTCCTTCATCAGCTTTCTGAAATTCGGGATAGGATCTTCTGACAGCTCCAGATAATTTACCAGCGTAGGATCAAAAAAGGACTCCAGCTGTAAAAACAGAATATTCGGATGACTGCCTTCTTTCGTTTCCGGAAGATTTTCTTCCGACTTCTCGATCCTTTTGATCTCGCTTTTGGAATAGTCTCTCGGGGCACTTGATTCCGGTATTAAAGATCGTCGTTGCCAGACAGTAAGGATATCCGT
>ENA-OQCR01000154-OQCR01000154.1-human-gut-metagenome-genome-assembly--contig:-NODE-154-length-10748-cov-1.419264_pt1 | contig 10748 bp, 10 predicted proteins | sample MGYA00242763_ERZ504589 | MGnify/ENA primary metagenome ERZ504589 (study PRJEB26092, sample SAMD00036321) | human gut metagenome | host: Homo sapiens | study: EMG produced TPA metagenomics assembly of...
TTTGCGGAGCTGCCGGTGCGGCGCTATTGGGCAGCGGGACGGCAGCGGTCGGCATCTGCGGGGCCGGTGCCATGTGCGGCGCGGAAGACAGCATGGTGCCGTCATCGGATTCCGGCGCGGCCGGCGCTTGCGGTGCCGCCGCGGTCGTTTGGATGAGCGGTGAGCCGCACGAGGCGCAGAATTTAGCGCCTCGATGGTCGGCTGACCGCAATTTGGGCATGCCATAGGTAAGCCTTTCTCCTTCTTGATGCGCGTCATATACTCCTGTGACGCGCCATGGTCCTTATTATAAAGGGCCTCTGGCGCGCCGACGGGCTCGACGATGATGTGTGCTATTCGGCTCGCCGCGGTGGAAATGTGTGATGGAAAAGTTCGTGCCGTTGACTGTCGGAGTGGTTGCATTGCGGCAGAATGTGAAGAAAATGTGATTACTTGGATTCTAGGGCGCCATCGCGCCGTATTTTTCGTCGTATGACGCGATGTGCACCATAGATGGCGATTTGCTGAAAACGTTGGAAAATAGCGGTTTTATGATTGCGACACGCCGAGGGTTGCGTTCTTTCCGATTCTGAGTATATTTACTCCATGTGCTCAGCGAGAATAAAAACCTCGCCAAGACCAATGCCCCTTTAGCTCAGTTGGTTAGAGCAGCTGACTCTTAATCAGCGTGTCCAGGGTTCGATCCTGAGGGGCACAGACAAGACCCAAGCCAATGGCTTGGGTCTTTTTCGTATTTCGGACATGTGTCCACCCAAAGCCGCGTTACTTCCTCCGTACGGAGTAAAGTAGTGCGCTGTTGTCCGCCCAGAGCGGAATCGCAATTCATCTCGAATCGCACGAATCGTAAGAATCGTTAGAGAAGAAGCAATAGAGGAAACTGCAGTGGAATACACACTCTTCACCAAGCTTGCCGCGGAATTCGTCGGCACCGCCGTGCTGATGGTCTTCGGCAACGGCGCTGTCGCCAACGCGGAACTGAAAAACACCAAGGGCTACCATGCCGGCTGGCTGAACATCGCCATGGGCTACGGCTTCGGCGTCATGTTCCCGGTCCTGATGTTCGGCGGCGTCTCCGGCGCCCACATCAACCCGGCCATGACCCTCGCGCAGGCCGTCAACGGCATGTTCCCGTGGAACGAGGTCCTGCCGTACATCATCGCCCAGCTGCTCGGCGCAGTGGCGGGCCAGCTCATCGTGTACGTCACCTACCTGCCGCACTACAAGGACACCGACGATGCCGAAGCCATCCTCGGCACCTTCTGCACCACCGACGCGCACAACGACCGCGTGAACTACTTCCTCAACGAGTTCTTCGGCACCTTCATGCTGGTGCTCGGCGCCCTGTGCTGCCTGTCCCTGCCGTGGGGCAAGGCGAACCCGGCCGCCGCATCCATCGTCGTCGGCTTCATCGTGTGGGGCCTCGTGACCTCCATGGGCGGCCCGACCGGCCCTGGTCTGAATCCTGCCCGCGACCTCATGCCGCGCCTCCTGCACGCCATCCTGCCGATTCCGAACAAGGGCGATTCCCGCTGGGGCGAGGCCTGGATTCCGGTCGTGGCTCCGATCGCAGGCGCTATCGTCGGCGCGTTCCTGTTCAAGGTGCTGTTCGCCTGAGCATTACTTTGACGATTGCCGGCATTCGTCTGGCATGCTGGTAAGGCCCGTGATTCCCTCCGGAATCGCGGGCCTTACGCATAGGTGGTATGCATGGCGGTCGGCGGCTTCGGCATGTTGACTGAGACTGGTACATGTTGCCGAAGGAGAGGAAACATCACCATATCGGGAGGCTGGATTGAAGCGGATTCGTCGTATCATACGTGCGCTCGATCCGAAAGCCGACGCCACAATGGGCCAACGGGAACGGCTTGAGGCGTTTCGCATCCGCAGGGCCGCCGTGCTGGTGCTCGTGCTGTTCCTGCTGATCGCATCGATGACGTCCTGCAGCGTGCACGCACTGCTGGTCCGCATGACGCCGAACACGCAGACGACGGCACAAGCCACGCATTCGACGTCGGCCAAGAAGCCAGCCAAGAAAACAGCCAAAACCAATCAGCATAAGACGGCCAAAAAAACCAAACCGGAAACCAAACAATCGCAGGAAGAGCAGGCCGTCGCCAAAGCGGTGAGCGCGCAATCGGCGGCACTGGGCGACGACGAGAAAACCGCGATTCTGAACAAAGCGCAGGAAACCGCGCAAAACAGCGGCAAACCGGTGACGCAATACCATTACTGCATCGCAACCAAAGGAAACGTCGGTTCGGCCGACGAATTCGGCAACGCGGCGTTCCGCATCCTCAACGACGAACACGGATGGCCACGCGCCGGAGCCATATTCGACCAATCCACGGACGGCAACTGCGATTTCAATCTCGTGCTGTCCCAAGCGTCGGGAATGACGTCGTTCTCGCCATCATGCTCGGTGGAATACAGCTGCAGGGTCGACAACAACGTGATCGTCAACGACGACCGTTGGAACGGCGGCACGCAACAATGGCTCGCCGCCGGCGGCAACCTGGCGCGATACCGCACGATGGTGATCAACCATGAGGTCGGACACCGGCTGGGGCACATCGACAACGAAACGACCTGCGCCGGCGAAGGCCAGTTGGCGCCGCTGATGCAGGAGCAATCCATGCATTTGGACGGCTGCAAGGTCAACGAATATCCGCTTGACTCGGAGCTGTGGATCGGCTGAACGTCGACTGCTTCCCGTTATTTTCTGCTGTTTTCTGCTGTTTTCCGGACTGACCGGGTCGTCTCGGCAATTCGGCGAGACCCGGCCAGCCGTTGTCACAGGCCGAAATACGCGTCGAAATCGTCTTGGCTGATACTGCGGTCGGCCGTATCGGCCCGTACCTTACCCCAATCGAACTCCTGCAACGCCTCGACGGCGCTCATCGGCTGCGGACTGGTATGCGCGGAATCGCCCTGCAAACCAAGCAGCCACGCACAATAGCCGACAACCTGTTCCGCGGTGACGCCATGCGCGCGCAGCGCCCCCATATCCAAAGAGCGCTCGCGTTTGGCGAGCCTGCGGCCGGCCGCGTTGTCGATAAGCGGCAGATGCGCGTACCGTGGGTTTTCGGGGTTATATGGGGTGTATTGCGATTGTGGTGCGTGCTGCGATGGTGCAGAGGCCTGCGTTTTCGCCTTGCGGAATCCCGCCTTGATAAGCGCTCGGCGAATGGCGATTTGCAAGGCGTTCGACCGGAGCAGGTCGCGGCCGCGCACGATGTCGTCGACGCCCATGTCAAGATCGTCCACGACCACCACCAGCTGGTAGGAGAACAGGCCGTCGGCGCGGCGCACGATGGTATCGCCGAGTCGTGCGCCAGATTGAATTCCTGATGGCCGAACACTGCGTCATCGAATTGGACGGTTGCGTGCGGGTTTGTGTCGGCGGGCATGGCGATGCGCAGCGAATGGCGGTCGCCGTTGGCCAGCCGCCGCCGGACGGTATCCGGATTGCTGGCGATAAGCCGGCGGCACGTGCCGGGATACACCATGAAACGGTCGCCTTCCTGCGGTGCGGAGGCTGCGCGGATGTCGGCGCGCGAGCAGAAGCAAGGGTAAATCAGCGGGGTTGTGCCAGCGATTGCGCCATTGGGTGCGCTGCCGACTGCGGGGGTGTGGTCGTTGCGCTCGTCAAACGGCGAATCGTATGCGTCGTCAATCGTCAGGTTTTCCAAGCAATGCAGCGCCTCACGGTACAGGTCGTGCCGAGCGGATTGGAACACCGGATCGCCGTCCCAATCCAAGCCAAGCCAATGCAGATCGTCCATCATCAGTTCGGCCGCGCCGGGCACCACGCGCGGTTCGTCGATGTCTTCGATGCGCAGCAGCATGCCGTCGCCGCGGCTGCGCGCGGACAGCCATGCTCCGAGCATCGCATAGATGTTGCCGATGTGCATGCGGCCTGATGGGGTGGGGGCGAAACGACCTGGCACGGGGTTCCTTCCTGTCGTTGGCGGGCGGTTCGGTGTTGCCGATGCGGAGACCGGTTGCGCCGATGCTTGCAACTGTACCTGCATCGGCGGCCGGAACGGCGGGTTTCGTGGGACGCGATTGTGGAATGCGTTGCTGGACGTGCCGTGACGTGCCATGCCGAGGTTGCAGCGTGCTCCGAAAACGTGCCGTCGCTGTGAGATATCTCACAGTGTGAGAAGGATATTTAGCGCATGGTGATACGGGCCGCGCGTTTCGTTTGGGGTGTGCGTAAGATGGTGTGCGTCATCCGGTATTCTGGGTGGTGATTTCGGCAATTCGGTCTATGTGTTATCGGTATGGCCGGTCAAAAGGGGATTTACAAGGGCGAATATGACGAAGCGACAGTTCAGTAGAGCGGAAATCGAATACCTGCGTACATTGCCGTCGATCGACGCGGTGACGGACAGCAGAATCACGTATGCGAGGGAATTCCAAATCGACTGCATGAGGCGGTATCTGCAGGGGGAGAAGCCAACTGCGATCTTCATTTCCGCGGGATTGAGCCCATCGGTCATCGGGCACAAGCGCATCGAACGCAATATCGCACGCTGGAAGCGCGACGAGGACATCATGCGCAAGGCGGCCGAAGAGCCGGAACCGCATGATACGGCTGTGGACAACCACAATGCGATGTCGGAAGTGCCGTTGGGCAAGATTCAATCGCTGGTATGCCAGGTGATGGTGTTGAGCGATCGCGTCGATAAATTGGAGCGTTTGGTGGAGGGGCTGCGCAAGGGGGATAAAATCTGAAAAAAAGTTTTCAGATTTATTGGTTTTTCCGGCGGTTCGCGCGCATTTATCTGATACATTAAATGTGTAGACGGAGTCTTTGAAGTCCCCCTTCTACTGCCGTCTGGTTTTATAGCCCGCGCGAATTTATGACCGCTTTATCGCTTCACTTCAGGTCATCGCGCGGGCTTCTTTATACGTTGTCGGCGGTTTTCTGGTAACACTGGTATCGAAATATCAGCGACATGCCGGAAACGGTGGTGCCGGCCGCGGACCGGCGGTCGAATGAACTTGCGAGAGGTGGACGATGACTGCATACATGGATCACAAGAACCTCGCCAACGAGGTGATCGACGATGCGCGCGCACGTGAGATCACGGACGGCGTGCATCGTGTGCTCGACCGCATCGCGGCCGCTGAGGAACAAGCCGGACGCGAAGCCGGCTCCGTGCGCCTGCTGGCCGCCACGAAGACGCGTGACATCGGCGAAATCATGGCTGCGATTGATGCCGGCGTGCGCATGATCGGCGGAGAACCGTCCGCAGGAAGTGACGGCGAAGGCCGAAGGCTGGCACGGCGATGCGCGGAACGCGGGTTTTCGCTGGGCGTCGCAGGCGCCGCGCCGGATGCTGCGGCGGAGCATATTCCATTCCACCTGATTGGCCAGCTGCAAAGCAATAAAATCGGCAAAGTTCTGCCGGTGGTCGACACTATCGAATCGGTCGATTCAATCGATTTGGCAGAAAAAATTTCACGTAGAGCCGTGGCTCGCGGTATTACTGTCGGCGTGCTGCTGGAAGTCAACGAATCCGGCGAGGAATCGAAATCCGGTTGCGATCCGGCGCACGCCATCCGCATCGCGCAGAAAATCGGCACGTTGGACGGCATCGAATTGCGAGGACTGATGACGATCGGCGCGCATGTGCACGACGAAACGGTGATTCGCCGCGGTTTCTCGCACCTGCGCAAGACCCGCGACCTCATCCTCGCATCCGGCGAACCGGGCACGGACCGTTGCCGGGAACTGTCGATGGGCATGACCGGCGACATGGAACTGGCCATCGCCGAAGGTTCCACCATCGTGCGCGTCGGCACTGCGATTTTCGGTGAGCGTGCGTTCATCTGAGCGCTTTCTTTGACTTTTTCTGTTTTTTTAAGGATTTGCGGGGCTCGTCCGCCTGGATTGCATTCGTCTGGCTTACATTCGTCTGACTTGCATTCCTCTGAAAAACGGCTTGTCTGAGCTGCGTTCCGCCGGTAGGTGGGGTGCTGCGCGGTTTGGTGCCAAAATTGCCGGTTTCGTGCCTGAAACCGTTGTCTTTCTAGGGGTAAGCCCTCCTATAGGGGGCAAGGGCTTTCGTATGGCTGGTGTGAACATGGGTGTGTTCGAAGGAGAAACCCATGTTTTGGTCTGCCTCTCGATTGATGAGTAAACCCGTCCGTCTGCTCGCCCGCAGGACGGATTCCTACGTGCATGCGCATACGGTGCTGCGTTCGCCCATGCGGCTGTTCGGTGCCGTGGCGGGCGCCTCGGCTGATTCCTATGATGCCGGTGACGATAACGATGGCATCGGCAATGGCGCCGGAGTCGGATCTGATGCCGGTGCAGCTGCCGACAGTGGTCATGCCGGAACTGTTGCGTTCGCTGGAACGTCTGCTGGAACGTTCGCTGGAACGCCGTCGTTTTACGAGGCGATTGACATTGCCGATGTGGTTCGCGCGCGCAGGCTGCGGCGGATTCGTTTCATATTGGTGCGGTGCGTGTCCGTGCTGCTGATCGTGGGCGCGGTGGTGGTCGCGTCGTTGCCGTTCGCCATGCAGGCGCATTCCGCGCGGCGCTTGGCCGAGACATCCGATTCGGCGGCTCGCACGGTTGCCGGATGGCCGTATCCGATGGCGATGGAGGAGTTGGAACGGGCGCGCGCATACAATCGGCGGCTTGCCGTGGAAGGACAGCCGGTATTGGGCGAGGCGGCCGATCCGTTCACTACCAGACCGGCTGGCACTGCCGGAGATGCTGATGTCGCCGACGATTCGGCGCCTTCCGGCGGTTCCGGGCTTTCCGCGGCGGACACGGACGCGAACTATCAGGGCCTGCTGGATTCCGGCGCAGGCATCATGGGCACGGTATTGGTGCCCAAAATCGGCGTGGAACTGCCGATTCGGCATGGTACGTCCGAACCGGTGCTCGCCGTCGGTGCCGGGCATCTGTACGGCACCAGCCTGCCGGTCGGCGGCACTGACTCGCATACGGTGGTCACCGGGCATCGCGGCCTGGTCAAATCGTTGATGTTCACACGGCTCGACGAACTGCACGACGGCGATTTCATGTACATCAAAGTGATGGACGAGACGCTGGGATACGAAGTGGACCGAATCAGCGTGATCGAACCGGACGACGTCTCACGGTTGAAAATCGTGCCCGGCGAAGACCGGCTGACGTTGATGACCTGCACGCCATACGGCATCAACACGCATCGGCTGCTAGTCTCCGGGCATCGCGTCGCAATACCGCTGCCCGCGCCAGATCCGGCCGACGTGCGCGACGAACGTGCGACCGAACTGGGCGCGCTCGCCATGACCATCGTTTGCACGATGGGCGGCATGCTGTTGTGCTGCATGGTCGTGCGGTCGATGCGGCCCCGACACCGAATCATGCGGCACGCTTCCGCCTGGCCGCGTAAAGGATAAGGGGGAAGGCCGCGATTTTCGCGGGTCCGTACGTTCCCCGAACCCATCAATGGAGGGGACGGGTTTCAAAACGTTCATCCATAAGGTTCAAGGCATGGAGCGCATAGGCAATTCGCCGCAGCGCCATGAGAGATGGACATGTCATGAAGTGGATGAAGGACCCGCTTGCCGGCTTCATAAGCCGGTGTGGCGCGCGGATGGGAAAATTCACCGCATTGCTTGTCACGATTGCGATGCTGGCCGGCACCACGGGAGCCGGCGCGACCGCGTTCGCCGACGAAACGGTGACGGATGGCGGCAACGTGGCCGCCGAATCCGCAGCGAGCCAGCCGGAATCGACACAACAATCCGATGCTGAAAACGCAGTCGGATCGGACGTTGCCGACATTGCCGGGCAAGATGTTGCCGGACAGTCCGCAACGGACGATGACGACGCACAATGCCTTACGGACGACGGCGAATCGCAGCAGCCATCGAACGAACAAGCGCAATCGCAACTGCAGTCGCAATCGCAACCGGAACAACCGTCGGAGACGATGCCGGAACAGCGGCAGCCGTGCGATAAGACGGAACAGCCGAATGAGCAGAAGGAGCAGGAACGGCAGGCGGTTAGGCAGCCGACGGCTGAGAACGCTGACGTACCTGCAAATGGTGCTGCACCGGCTCAAGACGGCGATCGAAACGACCATGCCGGCGAAAATCGCACGGATGCTGTGGCGAATGGCGATGCGGGCGCGACAGCCGATGACGGCAAAACCGGCGATGCGGACGATGCTGACAACGATGGCAACACTGCTGAAGATGCCGACGATGCCGACAAGAACGGTAAGAATGACGCCGACAAGGATGCCGCGTCGGCTCAAAACGGCAACGATAACGACAAGAATGATGCTGCCAAAGACGATGCCGACGCCGACGAACACATCATGCGCGATCGCTTCACCTTCAATCGCAAAACCGTGATGCGCGCCGCGCGTAACGTCGCCGTGCCGCAGCCGGACTGGCGCTCGTGCTGCGCTTCCGCGATCCGATACGCCGATGGTGGTCTGAGCGGGCCAGCAGACAGGCAACGGGGCTTGTTCGGGCGGGTGAGTCGTTGAGCGATCAACGGTTCACCCGCTTTTGTTGTGACGAATACGGGCGATTTAGGGTTTAGTACCGCCTGAAATGGTTGGAAAAACGCCATTCGTACCGGTATGATGGAACACGAAGCGAACAACGAATCGGATTGCGGCCTTGCATCGCAAACACGTATCGCAAACACGTATCGCAAGCGCGCATCGCAAACCGAATCGCAAGCCGAACAGGGGAATGGCATGACGGAGGCCATTCGACTGCCGTGCGGTGGAAGGGAGCCGCCGCACGCCAAGCCGAAAGGGAACATCATGTGCAACGGTGGGGAGCGTTCAGTCCGGAAGAAGTCGAATATCTGCGCTCGCTGCCGGTGGTGGCCGAAGCGACGTCGCGACGCATCACCTACACGGAATCGTTCAAACACAACTGCATGCGCCGGTACCATGCGGGCGAATCGCCGGTCGAACTGTTCCGCGAAGCCGGACTCGACCCATCGCTGATCGGCTATAAGCGCATCGAACGTTGTTTCGCGCGCTGGCGCAAGATTGCCTGCCGTATGGGCACGGACCGGCTGGTATCGGTTGATGGGAATGGTGGAGTGGTGCCATCGGCGTCGGCGGATGTGGCGCCGTCGGCGGAATCTGCGGAGGTTGCTCGATCTGCGGTATCGCAGCCGGTGCAGCCAACGCAAACGACGGAAACGCAAAGCAATGCGACGCTGCCCGCGCCGCGCAACGCAGCCGAAGTCCCGATTCTGTCGGGAGGTGACGTGCGCGACCTGCTCATCGCCCAGCAGGTGCGCCGCATCGACGAGCTGGAACGCGAGGTGGCGGCGTTGCGGGCGGAACTGCATCGCAAATAATCGCAAAAATCGTAAAAAATGCGAGCAATCGGCATCGTCCGCAAAGCGACGCATGTCGAGAACGGCGGGCGTGGCGAGCGGGTAGACTTGCGGGTATGAGAATCGCACGTTTTACGCATAATGATGTACCGCAGTACGCCTTCGTTCAGACCGACAAGAACGACGGCAAGGACTATCTCGTGGCCTTGAACGGCTATCCGCTGTCCGGCCAGGCCGTCGAGCCGACCGGCGAGCGCTATCCGGTGGATGGTGACGGCATTCGTCTGCTGGCTCCGGTGATTCCGTCGAAGGTGTACGGTTTGGCGAAGAATTATGAGGCGCATGCGCAGTTCATGCATGAGGCCGGTCATTCCGATATCAAGCATGCGCCGGAGGATATGGTGATTTTCACCAAGCCGAGCACGTCGGTGATTGGTCCGGATGATCCGATTGTGATTCCGCTGTGTTCGAATGATATGAATTTCGAGCCGGAGTTGGCTGTGGTGATGGGTCGTATCGCCAAGAATGTGCCGGTGGAGCAGGCCATGGATTATGTGCTGGGTTTCACGTGCGTGAATGATGTGACGTTGCGTGATCTGCAGGGTCTTGATCCGACGTGGACGCGTGCGAAGGGTTTTGATACGGCGTGCCCGTTGGGTCCGTGGATTGTGACGCGTGACGATGTGGATTGGAAGGATGCGAAGATTTCCTTCACGCTCAACGGTGAGGATGTGCCGATGGCGTCGGGTACCACGGCGAATCTGATTCACGGCATTCCTGAGCAGATCGCGGCGATTACGAGTTTCACCACGCTGCTGCCGGGCGATGTGATTATGACGGGTACGCCGAACGCGTCGGGTCATCTGGATCCGGGTGACGAGGCGATCGTGCACGTCGAGGGCATCGGCGATCTGCGCAACGTGGTGGTGCGCGGCTGATTTTCGGCTTGCTGGCGGACTTTGGATTAGGCGGGTTTGCAACGTTTCGTGATTTCGTTACGTTGCTGCCCGCCTTTTTCGTATGTATTGCGATTGCCGGTGAGCGCTGGTGATTGTCGGTGACTGCGTCCTGTGTCGAAAGACGGTTTTGAGAAACGCAAAAAGTTGAGTGTGTGGGACTCAAGTTTTGGGAATATAATGGCGATGAAGTCGGTTGAGCATATCAGACAACGACATATGCGTCCGAACGCCGGCCCGGTAGCGAAGGCCGGGCGGCCGGGCGCGAACCATGGAGGATGATATGGAACAGAAGTTCACGCAGATGGCGCAGGAAGCGCTTTCGGACGCCGTTCAGAACGCGGCGGCGCTGGGCAATCCGCAGGTAGACACCCTGCACCTGCTGGACGCGATGCTGCGTCAGGAAAACAGCATGGCCCGCGCGCTCATCGAAGCGGCAGGCGGCAACGCGCAAAACGTGAGCGCCGAAG
>ENA-OQCR01000155-OQCR01000155.1-human-gut-metagenome-genome-assembly--contig:-NODE-155-length-10685-cov-1.754783_pt1 | contig 10685 bp, 6 predicted proteins | sample MGYA00242763_ERZ504589 | MGnify/ENA primary metagenome ERZ504589 (study PRJEB26092, sample SAMD00036321) | human gut metagenome | host: Homo sapiens | study: EMG produced TPA metagenomics assembly of...
GCTCATGATCGAACACGTCCAAGGCCGCCGGAATGTCTCCGCGTTGAAGTCTTGGCAGCATGTGCGCCGGGTTCGATGACGTTCGGCGCGGGCGGTGTTGACGAACAGGGTTCCCGGACGCAACGCGTCGAGGTTCTTCGCCGTGATGATGCCACGGGTGGAGTCAAGCAACGGCATATGCACGCTGACCACGTCTGAATTCGAGATCAACTCGTTCATGTCTTCCACCGGAGTGACATTCAGGTTCTCGAACACCTGTGCCGGCACGTGGGAGTTCCACGCGGATACTTTCATGCCGAAAGCGTTGGCGATGCCGGCCACGGTCTGCCCGATGCCGCCGAGTCCGATGATGCCGAGCTTCTTGCCGAACAGTTCGAAACCGTCGGCACCGTCCCAATCGCCTTGCTTGACCTGCATATCAAGCGCTCCGGCGTGCCTGGTCAGTTCCATGAGCAACGCCATGGCGTGCTCGGCGACGGCGTGATCGCCGTAATGCAGCACGTTGCAGACACGGATGCCGCGTTCCTTGGTTTTCTCAAGATTGATGTAGCTGGCGACGCCGGTGCCTCCGAACGCATAGCACTTGGCGTCGAGCCTGTCGAGGATGGCATCGGCGCAGTGGAATCCGATGACCATGACGGCGTCGGCATCCTTGCAGCGTTCCACGATGGTGTCCTCGTCCAGTGTGAAATCCTCGTACATCCGCACGCGGGCCACGTTTTCGAGCATCGTGAAGTTCCGTTTGAACGGTCCGATCATCGATTCGATGACCACCGGCATGACCACCAGCGGCAAGTCGGTGCGGTCCGGCTGGGTCTCGAAAACTCCATCCATTTCTTTCACCTCACATCACGAGCGGAAACGCTCCATACAGGTCGATTAACGAATACGAGGCATATTCTGCCACGGGAAACTACTTTCCAGATGAACCAGCTTGCTCTGCGGTGATGTTCCATTCGCGAACCACGTTCCGATCCGCGCCCATGGAATAGATCACGTTCCAGATACGTTGTCTCTGATTGGCATCTTCTGTTTCGTTCCAACAGGCTCCATCCGGATGGTCGTCCGAAATCGGACACCACTGGTATTGGCCTTGACGCACATTGGCCGTCGGCACCCAATCGATGCGATTGACCCGCCATGAGCCGGCCACGCCTTTCTTGCCGGCGAACTGGACGCGGGCCGTCACGCCTTGGTTGTTGACCTCGTTGCCTGGAATGTAGGACGTGACCGTCACCGCGTTGCCCAGACCGTAGATGATCCATGTGCCGTTGTAGTTCTCAACGGGCTGCGCACAGTGGCATCCGGCACCGTAGATGACGTCGAACGCACCGGTGTCGGCCAGCTCATGCGCTTCGGACTGCTGCCACGAGTCGGCGTAGTCAAGATATTCTTGCACGGAATGCATGGCGATGGCCACCACGTCGGCGCCTTGTTTACGGGCCTCTTTGGCTTTGGCCACGGCTTTGTCGATGTCGGCCTGATGGTTCGGATCGCCGCTCTCGCGCAGACGGTCGACGCGCCAATCATAATCGGGGGTTTGCGCGTTCAGGGACACGGTACCGGCGATCAGGCCCAGTTTGCCGCCACCGGTCGGGGAATCGATGACCAGCGGTTTGGTAGAGTCTTCCTCGGTCTTGTAGGAGCCCGTCTGTGCGATGCCGTCCTGGTCGAGGGTATCCCACAGGCGTGTGATGCCATCCACGCCTTGATCCCACGAATGGTTCGACGCATGCGTGCATGCGCGATACCCCACCTTGGCGGCCGCGTCGGCGACCTCCGAGGGAATGTTGAACACCGGATACCCGGTGTAGGGGCCACCGCGAGGCGCGATCGGCGTTTCGAATTCGCACACCGCGATATCGGAGGCATCGATGTACTTGCGCATCGGTTCGAACAGACTGGTGAAGTCATAGGCCGTACCGTCCGTCGCCGCGGTATTGGGACCGGCGAAGTTGTCCCACAGACCAGGGTGGAACAGCAGATCGCCATTGACCATCATGGCGATGCAATCGGTATCCGGACAGTCCGGCGAATTGCCGTGATGTTCCTTTGGCTCGGCCTTTTTCACCACATGCTTTTTCTGCTTGGCCACGTTCATCTGCGTTGCGGCCCCCTGCCCGGCTTGGGACTGTAATGAACGCAAGCACCGCGCCAGGAACCACCCACCTACCGCCAGCAATACAACAAGCACGACGGCTGCGACGATGGCCAGCCTGCGACGCCCTGCAACCAGCACTTCCGGGTTGCGGGCATGCACCGCCTTGTCCCTGTATCTCATGGCACTCCCCCCTGTTTCTTCTCATGCTCCACATCACTCTCAATGTTCAAGATTACCTGATGGCCCCGTACGCCATATGCCAAGGCGTACGCTTCCTTTACCGTATTTGAGCCGCACCGCGTCTAATGCCGCTTCCGCACCGCGTAGCCGTTCCGATTGGGTCGACGGTTCGGCATCCGTTCCACGACCCCGCTGCGCCTCGTTCTGCTCTTCAAGCATGTCATCAAGCGAAAGCTGAACCGCCGCATCCGCCGCTTCGACCAAACCGCCCGCGCTCATGCCGGCAAGTCGCACCGGTCTGGTCAAGGAAATGGCGTCGATAGAGCTTTCCGGCATGCCCATCATGGCCAGCAATAATGCGACACATTGCGGATACAGCATGCTTGCCGCATCCGTCGGACAGTCCAGCGTATGTCCTTTCGTCGCATAGCTCAAATCCGGGAATCGCAGCTTCACCATGACCTTACGCGCCATCAACCCTCGTCTGCGCAGCGTGCCGGCCACATCATCGCAACACCAGCGGAGCATGGATGTCACCTGCCGCATGTCTTGGGTGTCCTTGTCGAACGTGCGTTCCGCGCCGACGGATTTCTCCTGCGCACGCGGTGCGACAGGGCGGTCATCCAATCCGCGTGCCGCCATGTACAACCCGCGCGCGCTGATGGCTGACCCCGTCGCCTGCTCAAGCGATTCCATGCTCATCTTCGCCAAGTCAGCCACGGAATCAACGCCCCATGCGTTCAGTCGTTTCTCCAAGGACGGACCGATGCCAGGTATGCCACGCAACGGCATCATCTGCACGAATTCGGCATGTCTGGCCACGGGGATCATGAGCATGCCATCCGGTTTGGCATTGGTCGAAGCCATTTTGGCGACAAGCTTGTTCGCCGCGATGCCGACGGAACAGGTGATGTGGTACCGTCTGGCGACCTGATCGCGTATCCAAGCTCCGATGGCGCGGGGACTCTTCCACCGCAGCAGCGCGCCGGAGACGTCCATATAGCATTCATCCACGGAAACCTGTTCGATGCGATCGGTGACGCGGGAGAACACCTCTGTGAAGATACGTCGGGACATCTCACGGTAGTAGTGGATGTCCACCGGCAGAAAGACGCCGTTCGGGCATAGTTTTCTTGCCCGGGAGCTTGCCATCGCCGAATTGATGCCGTATTTGCGTGCCTCATAGTTCGCCGCGGACACCACGGAACGGTTGCCGATGCCGATGATTACCGGTTTGTCGGCGTATTCCGGATGCCGCGCCACTTCGAGGGATGCGAAAAAAGCGTCCATGTCGATATGCAGCACCGTGCATCCGACCTCATCGTGACCCCAGTCACGTTTGGCCGCTGCGATTCTTGGTGCTGTGCTCATGATTCCATGATAGACAACGATTCGGCAGTTTTGGAACAAATGTTCGAATATGGCGAAACCTGCGGGCATACCGGCGTGTCGCATATCAATGAGACCGCTCGACACGGCTCACGAGTTCGAGTCCCACTGACATCACCACACGTTTTTCTCTCATTTTTTCACAATATGGTGTTTCGCACGCGGATAGATGCTATAGTTACATGCTGTTGCGTCGTAACGCAACAGTGGAGTCATGCCTGAGTGGCCGATAGGGGCACCCTGCTAAGGTGTTAGTCGTGTTTAGCGGCTCGAGGGTTCGAATCCCTCTGACTCCGCCTTGAGGGTTTTCGGAGAAATCCGGAAGCCCTTTTTTCATGCCAAAACGGCGGAATACCAACGATTTCAAAACATACGGCGCAAACAGAGAATGTACGGAAATGTACGCCAATGCCAACATTTCCGGTACCCAGCAAGGTACCCGAGTTGGGTACCCAACAAGACAGCCGACGACTGCACTGCAAATAGGCCATCGTGTCGGCAATGGTCATGAGCGGGGGGTTCAGTCTTCCTCATAATCACCCCCCGTTCACGCTCACCGCAACGTCCAACAATTGAGACGCCACATCCGACGGAATCCACGCAGACACGCCCCTATACGGCGAAACGTCCGGCCTAGAACACTTCAAACAGCTCCTAGCCTGCACAACGCCGAACAGGGTCTTTAATGGCCCGAGCCTCCGCGAGACGCCACCGACGAACCAGACGACAGAAACGGTGAAAAGTCGGATAATCAGTCTCGAAATCCTCCTGCACGCGCAACGGCAAATCATTATGCGGCAGGGACGATCCGCAAAGACCGTCCCTGTTTACATATCAGTATGTATACATCAACGGCATGCCGTCACATGCCGAATGCTTTTCGATCCGTTTCGGTAAGCCAATCCGTCCGCATGCCCGGTTCTTGGCACAAATGCATGGCGGGGCATTCCTCACCGATGCAAGGATCCCATACAGGAAGCGGCGTTCCGTCACGGTCCGTTCCGTTGGGATCGCCATTGGCGGCAAAATTGGTCCAGTACAGCCCCATTCGCCTTGCCAGATCGTAATGCCATCCAACGAACGGACGCCAGCATTTCGCAAGGCTTCCAAAGGAGAACCACAGATCGGATGAGTGGAAGGCTCCGGCATCATCCCCCGGCATGGCGACATCGAAATGATAGTAGTATGGCGCGGTCCCACCGCTTGCGGTCCATTTGCGGATCAGCGTGAGATTGCCGAGCTGGCCGACATGCACAGGCTTCCCATCTTCAGTCGAAGCGATGAACTCATTGGTCGTGTTGCCGACCAGCATGTCGACGTTGTTGGCCTTGCAGCCCTCGACGATACGCTCCTCCTGATCGGGAAGGAACAGGCCGTCCACGCATGGCGCCCAATTGACGATCATCGACCAGTCATCTTCACGTCCGCTGTCCGGTGGAACAGGCAGGGACTCGGCGGCTTCCAATACCGTTCGGGCCGGGATTGCACGGGCCTGCTCCAGCGTGGAGACACCCAATGCTTCGAACAGACGGATTCCGTTGGCCTGCGCATGCTCCAGCGTGTCCTGCCGCGCATTGAAATGCCCTAGGCCTGCGCCGGATTGCATGATGGCTTTCTGAAACAGGCCATGATTCATCGGCGAGCAGATCTGGGCCAAGACGCTGGCGGCACCGGCCGATTGACCGAAAACCGTGATGTTTTCCGGATCTCCGCCGAACTTCGCGATGTTTTCCTTCACCCATTGGATTCCGGCACGCTGATCCAGGAATCCGAAATTCGCATATGGTTCGCCGTCGCCGCGTTCTACGGCCTCCTCATGCAGCAAAGGGTGCGTCATAAACCCAAATGCATTCAGACGATAGGCCACACTGACCACAACGACGCCGTTCGCGGCGAGATGTGTGCCGTCGAATTCCTTTTCAAATGTGCCGCCGCATTGATAGCTCCGCCGTAGATCCAGACCATGACCGGCAGCTTTTCGGAGGCTACCATGCTATCCGCGCCATATCCGCGTAATGCCGGAGTCCAAATATTCAGGTAGAGGCAATCCTCGCTCATCGGCACGGCCGGATCGGTGCCCCATTCACGATCATAGAAATCATCGGAGGCACCCGGGCGTCGGCTGCATCGCGGTAGGCCCGAAATCGAAGGCTTGCAGCACACCATCCCATGGCAGGGCCGGCTGCGGCGCACGCCAGCGCAGACTGCCGACGGGAGGCTGGGCGAACGGGACCCCTCGGAACACGGTGATGCCTGATCTTCAGCCGCCAAGCCTTCGACAGTTCCCTGCGCCACTATGGCCTGTCGCTTCATCGCCCTCCTTCCTTCGTATTCGGCGTCGAATACGCAAAGTCGTAAAAATCGGCGATTCCACCGGTCTCTTTTGTCGAATACAGGAACAATCCGATACGGCAACCTGTGAAATGATCCATTTTGAAGACCATCCGGTGCGCTGTCCCCAATGGGCGCCATTCGGATTCCGGCATATCCGCATCGCGGTAGAAGAACGTCACTTCATCCTTGCAATCGGTGAAATCATATACCGCGCGCAGGCGCATGCAATCCGCATCCGCCATGATTTCCGCATCCGTTACGGCTGGACTGTCCCAATCATTGTCGGAGAAGATGGAATCGTCATTCACCGGCTTGTATTGGACGGTCAGCATCGTGCGGCCGTTCCTTCGCGTAAGCGCGATGTAGGAATAGCATCCTTGGAACGCCGCCAATCCGGCGAAGTCGCCATCATGCAATGTCGACGCGTCGACGGTGACTTCGGCCACCGTCACCGGCCCCATCGTGCGCTGCGTCAGCGTGTTCCATGCATGATTGAGATTCGAGCTGATGCGTCCGGAATGCAGGCGGAATGCTCCCGGACGTTCCGTCAGTGACCAGTATTCGTCATGTGTGATGTGATTGAACTGCCAGTATGGCTGCAGACAGTTGGCATCGACTCCGCCTTCAGCGTTATGCCGGGCTATGAATTCGCTGCCGTTGATGGGCGCGACAGGTTCGGCACAGCTTGCAGCCGGCACGCTGACCGACTGCGGCACTTTGCCGTTCTCGCCGACAACGGGGAATCCGTCCTCGCCGAACCGCATCGGCATCAGTATCGGCACGCGTCCCACACCGCCGCGGTCCTGCATCATGAATGCATACCAGTCGCCGTCCGGAGTGTCCACCATACCGCCTTGCGCGACTCCGTAACCATGGAAGGACAGGTCGTCTTCGATAATTTCACGCACTTCGAAAGCGCCATCCAAGGATTCGGCTATCAAGCAGGCTTCTGTTTTGCCCTTGCCTTGCGGGAAGTGACAGGTGAAGACGTAATAGCGTCCATCATGCTTGTATAGGTGACTGCCCTCATAACCAAGGTCAGCCTGCGGGTCGTCCTGTACGATGACCCGGTCGAGCCCACCCGGCATCGGCCCGCTTAATTCAGGATTCAACTCCGTGATGCGCAATGTCGACTGCCATATACGACATAGGCTCGATCATCGTCGTCAAAGAACAGTCCGCTGTCGTGATAGAAGCCGTCAAGCTCACGCTTTCGCCATGGGCCGCATGGATCGTCCGCCGTCAGCAGATAGCTGGTATGCGTATCGTTGGCGGCGAACAACACATACCAGGTGCCCCGATGGTAACGCAGTGACGGCGCCCACATGCCTCGACCGTAGGCGTTGGCACCTTCACATTCCAAACGTTCTTCAGGGGTATCCGCCACGATATTCAATGCGTGCGCAATGAATTCCCAATGCACCAGGTCATAGCTGCGCAGAATATCGCACCCGGGTGTGAAATGCATAGTCGTAGTGGCCATGTAATACACGCCCCCGACCCGGATGATGTCTGGATCAGGAAAATCCGTGTAGACCATAGGATTAGTTGAGGTAATCATCATTCATACCGATACTTTCCGCTCAACGCCAGCATGGCGAAAGCATAGAGGAAATTGTCATAGTAACGACGCGTGCCGGTTCGCATCGGCGTATTCCACAGCATGCGCACCCATTCACGGGCATTATGTTCCGCGTCGGGCTGGGCCGAATGCACCGCCGCAAGTGCGCCTTGCGCGGTCGCGGCCAGGAATCCGACCGGATGAAGCACGACCTCGTCCACGGCGGTGCCGTCGATGGCGTAGACGCTAGTACGGTCGTGGGTCAGGAAGAATCGCTGCAGCGCGGCGACGCGGTCGCACAGCACTTCCTGCGGACCGTTCCAGGCTGCATCCAGTCCGATATTCGCCGCGGTACGGTAGGCGTCGGAATAGAAATGCCAATGATTGGACTCGTCGACATGCGGCTTTCCGTCATAATCCGCGTATTCAGCGTTCATGCCGGTCCGCTCGTCGCAGGCCGCCTGCAGATAGCGACGGCTTGCGGCGGCTGCCTCATGCCAAAATGGACGGTCTTCTTCGTCGGCTTCTTCGGCGAATACTTCATAGAAGTGCGGCAGATGGTAGGACGGATCGCTCCACTCGGTTTCCGGAATGAACTTGATGAGCTTGTTGTCGGGATTCCACATGGGCTCGCCGTCGTAGCGTTCGCCCTTATGAACGCAATATCTCAAGATCTCGCGTCCCCATGCGGAATATTCGTAGATATCCTCGCCATCACCCCAGCGACGGGAAGCGAGGAACAGGTCCATCGCGAAATATTCCTCGCCGTCAGGTGCAGGACCATTCGAGTTCGGCGTACCGTCCGGCTCGACCGACCATGCGAAATAATGCGCATGATGACCGTCCTTCATGTACATGTGACACATTACCCAGCCCCACAGCTTGTCGAATACGTCCTTACGGTCGTATTGCAGGGCGATCATCATCGCATAGCTCATACCCTCGGTACGTACATCGTTGTTGCCGGTGTCCATCACATAGGCAAGACCTTCGTCGTTCTCCCAATAGAATTTGTTCGGACCTCGAAAATTTCATGCCAGACCTGTGACACGCGCTTATCGATGGCGTCCTGGGCATATCCGCACTGTGCGAACATGGACTCGCCCAATGTCTTGTTGGTATCGGTTGCATTTGTCATATCAGTTGTTCCATTCCCAGATTCGGATGTGATTCTCTCCGGAGACAAGACCATTCAACGCCCCGGCCTTGCGTTCCGTTGCCGTCAAGGCTTGTCCCAGCAAGTCGGTGTCCAGCACATAGTCACTGCCATCGGGCTGTTCATAGCGTTCCTCCACGATGCGAGGCACGCCGAGCATATCGCTGGTGACGACCTGCATTCTGGTATCGGTGACGGCCTGTGGCACAGTGCACTGCAGGTACAGTCCATCGGGTTCTTCGACCAATGTCACCGGCATGGGCTCATCACACGCAACGCTCGTGGAGGCGGTGCCGCCGAAGAACGGGGCGTCCTCCTGCATGCGTTCCGAATCGTCGGCCGCACCTTCCTGCTTGTTCAGCCCCTGTGCGCCGGACAGATAGATGTTGCCGCCCGCGTATAGAGACTGCAGAGGATTGCGCTCGCCACCACCCTGCGAAGGATCTGCCCACATGGCCCGCTGGCGTTCCAGGTATTCATGCATCGACATCGGGCAATCGCTGTAGGTGGACAAACCATATTCACCGACGGTCGGTTTCACCGGTTGCGGCGCGAACATGTTGTTCAGCCAACGCTCATCGCCGCCGGATACCACAGCGCACCCGGCCACCTCGGTGGTGTGCGGATAGTGATACGGCGTGGAACGGTCGGGGACGGTATGCGGTTCAATGCCGCCGCAAATCAGATTGTTGACGAAGGCACCACCTTGCGACCAGTTCTGGAACATCACCGGCGAGGCGAAAACGTTATTGTCCACCAGATACGGCCCATGGCTCACTTCAATCATGAGGTCACGGACGTTATCGTGGAACACATTGCGCGTGATGCGCGTGCCCTGCGTCTGCCAATCCATCCACATGCCCAGCGAGCAGTCGTGGATGTTGTTGTTGGCAATGACCGTATCCAATGCGGCATGGAATTTGATGCCAGCGACCTCCCATCCGAAGAATTCACGCTTCAACGCAATGTGATGGACATGGTTATGCTCGATACGGCAGAATGCGCTGCCCATATGTCCGACGATGGCATTCTGTCCGCACTCGTAGATGTCGTTGTTGCGTACGATATGACCGCCGATCAGCCCCTTTTCCCAGCCGATGCGACGGGCCTTGAACACGGCCTCCAACTGGTACTGGTAACCGGTCTTGCGCTCGGTTTTCGCCCACTCGTTGTCGCCGGATGAGATTTCCTTGCCCAATGACACCGCGGAGAATTTGGCGTCGTGCAGCACGTTGTCTTCGATGATCCAGCCATACGACCAGTTCGGGCCGATCATGCCCCACTGCTGCGAGGTAGGCGGCGCCCAATCTCCAGTGGCCTGCGCCATTTCAAAGCCGCGCACGGTGATGTAGTTGACATGGTTGCGGGAAGGGAAGAAGCACGTGCGACGAACACTGACCTCCACCAGTTCCTCATTCGGATCGGCACCTTGGAAATTCGCCCAGATCGTTGTGGTGCCGGCATTCTCGTCCACTTCGGCATGCCATACATAACGTGTACGGTCCACATCCGGCACAGGGCAGGGAATCTTCAACGCGAAATCCTCATCCGTATCACGCGGCTGCGGATCGTATACGCCTTCCAACGTCGTCGATTCGAAGAAGGAAACACCGTTGAGATACACATCGCCAAGATGTTTGTCCGGATCCTCGCCGAACTTGGGCATTTCCAGCCAGTCACCGAAAATCGGGGTCGCGAATGGATTGAAATCCCCGAACATCGTATTATCAAGCGTCACCGTCCACACATGCGGATGATCGGCCAATTCCGTCCAGCCCTGCACGCATTCCGAGCCTTTGATAACCGGCCGTGCTTCGCCTTCAGCTCCGCAGTAGGTGATGCGCTCATGTTCACTCAGACCGCCGCGTTTCGGATCGACTTGTTCGCGGTATACGCCTCATGCACGATTCACCGTATCGCCCGGAGAGGCCATCTGCGCGCCTTGGAAACGTGGCGAACGGATG
>ENA-OQCR01000156-OQCR01000156.1-human-gut-metagenome-genome-assembly--contig:-NODE-156-length-10635-cov-0.960411_pt1 | contig 10635 bp, 14 predicted proteins | sample MGYA00242763_ERZ504589 | MGnify/ENA primary metagenome ERZ504589 (study PRJEB26092, sample SAMD00036321) | human gut metagenome | host: Homo sapiens | study: EMG produced TPA metagenomics assembly of...
CTTCGTTAAGCTGCAGCAGAAGACGGGCTTCAAGGCAGACTACGATCCGAACACGGCATACGGTTTCTACCTCAAAAGCATCACATCCCCGAGCGATGGCCGTACGCTTGCCTTCGATCCGACGACTTATGCCTTCTGGCAGCTGTTCGTCGACGGTGCGTCTTCCTCGGTTGGCGCGAGCAGCGTTAAGCTCACCCAGGGGCAGAAGGTTGAGTTTGCCTATACGGCTGGTAGCGCGTCCCCTGTCGTTAAGGACCAGGTTGCCGCAAATGTGACCGTCATTGGTCGCGATGCCCAGGCAAGACTCAGACTTGGGTCGATAACGCGCAGTATGTGGTGACGTCCGGTTCGAGCGCACTTGACCTTACGAAGGTCGCGCTTGAGGCGAATGACATCGACGCCGTTGCTGCTGGCTCCTTCATTCTGAGCCTTAAGTACAACGGTGTTGAGCTGGGTACGCCCCAAGATTATTCGACCTATTGGCAGCTGTTCATCAACGGCAAGTCGAGCGACTACACGGCAGACAATGTCACCATTCATGCTGGCGATACCGTTACGTGGTTCTACGGTGGCTGGGGCGATAAGTTGCCGTCCGATTCCGTCCATGCTTCCGTTCAGGTCCTTGGTAAGGACAAGGACGGCAAGCAGCAGGTTTGGGCTTCGACGGGCCAGACGAGTCTCAAGGCGGGCTCTACTGCCAAGGATCTCCTTGAGCAGACCGGTCTTACTCTCGATGCTGGCGAATCGTCTTGGGGCTGGTTCCTCAACGGCATTACTTCGCCGTTCGATAGTAAGTCCTATGGCTGGGATGCTGCGACTAATAGCTATTGGCGCTTCTATGTAAATGGCAAGTTCGCCGACGTTGGCGCCGGTGCCTATGAGCTCCAAGAGGGCGATGCCGTCACCTTTATGTATGGTGCTGACGCCGATGCCCTTCCTGGCCAGGTTCTTGGGTCTGTCGATGTTATCGGTCCCGATGTCAACGGCAACAATACTCGCTGGGGCTCGGCAAGCAATGTTTCCCTGCCCGAGGGCTCTACGGCTCAGAACCTTATTGAGACGGTCCTGAAGGCCAAGGGCGTTACGTACAACGGCTCCCAGAGTGGTGAGTACTGGTTCCTCAATTCCATCAACTCGCCGTTCGATCACAAGCCGTATGCCTGGGATGCTGCGACCAATAAATATTGGCACCTGTATATCAACGGAGAGCCCTCCTTACTCTGCGCCAATCAGATTACGCTCAAGAGCGGCGATAAGGTTACGCTTGCCTATACCACCGACGATTCGGCCATGCCCGATCCCGACAAGATTGTCGTGGACCCGAGCGCGACGACTCCTGATTGGGATGCCGAGTGGGCCGGCTACGGCAACAGTGGCAACGGTTCGACCGTAACGGATGCCAAGACGCCTGCGCAGGCCGCCGGTCTTAAGTGGGCCTTCGATTGGAAGGCCGAGTCTGGTCAGCAGTATGCCAACTGCAGCGAGCCTGTCATCGCTAACGGCTTTGTGTACATCGCGACCGAGAACGAGCTCATTAAGATCGATTCGTCACGGCAAAAAGGTTGCCTCTGCGCCGCTTGCCTCCAAGGTGAGTTATACCTCTCGTCCGATCTACACCAATGGCCTTATCATCGTTCCGCTCAACGGCGGTGCGGTCCAGGCGATTACTGCAGACAAGCTGATCTGCAAGTGGCTGACGCCCGGTTTGACGGACTTGACGCAGAGCTCCTGCACCGTCGTTTCGGACGGCGAGTACGTCTATGTTGGTACGGTCGATATTTCGTATGACGAGAATTACAACGCGACCTACGGCAACGGCTCCTTTATGCGCATTAAGATTGCCACGGGCGAAGTTTCTTGGCAGAACATTGACGCTTCCGAGGGTTATTACTGGACTGGTGCGGCTTTGACGGATAAGTATGCCATCGTTCCTACGAGCGCGGGCACGCTTAAGTGCATTGATAAGACGACGGGCGATGTCGTTTCGACCATGAAGCTCGGCGCTCTCGCGAACGCCGACTGTGTCGCCGATCCGTCCAATGGTTCCACCTTCTATCAGATGACGCACGATGGAAAGCTCCATGTGATTTCGCTTTCGGCGAAGGGCGTACTGAGCGAGCAGAAGACGGTCGACCTGGGTCTTACTAATAACATGAGCGCACCGGCGGTGGCTGGCGAAAACTTGATTGTCGGCGGACAGACGGCTACTGGCTCTGCTCTGGCTCTCTATAATCTGAAGACCGGTAAGACCACGATGGTCACCGCTGCTGACGGTAAAGAACTGCCGGCCGGATTTAACGGTATTGCTGCTACTCCGCTGGTGAGTGTTCAGGGTGGCAAGACCTATGTGTACTTCACCGTTAACAGCGCGGATAGCAAGGATTACGTCAACTACTCTGCTGGTGGTGGCGTGTATCGCTATACGCTCGGTGATGCAGAGGCGACGCAGATTTATGATGCGGCTGGCCATTACCAGCACTGTGACTCTCCGGTCATTGCCGATGCATCTGGCAACCTGTACTACATCAATGACTCGGGCACGCTGTTCAAGCTTGGGGCCGTTGAGTCTTGGACGGTTGTCTTTAATTCCAACGGCGGGTCTGCTTGCAATACTAAGTTTGTTGCTACGGCCGATGGCAAGCTGGTCAAGCCAGCCGATCCGACGCGCGATGGCTACACTTTCGGCGTTGGTATACCGATGAGACTTGCGCGCAGGCGTATGACTTCAGTACGCCGGTGACGGCCGACCTGACGTTGTATGCCAAGTGGACCAAGAATGCCGTTAACCCTGGCGGTAATGGCGGTTCTGGCGCTAATGGTGGCAACGGTGGCGTTGGTTCGAATGGCGGCGGCGGTTCTAGTACCGGTACTGGTTCCGGCACTGGCGCTGGCGCTGGTTCTGGCTCCGGCTCGAAGGGCGGCGTTATTGCCCCGGGCCAGAAGCCGGTGACCAAGACGACGGTGTCGACCAAGACCGAGACCAGGGACAACAAGTCCGACAAGAAGGACTCCGATAAGTCCGATAAGAAGGACGAGAAGAAGTCTGACAAGAAGTCTGACAGGAAGGACGGCACGTCCGACAAGAAGTCCGATTCCAAGTCCGATACGGGTGCTGTTTCCACGACCACTGCTAAGAAGTCCTCTAGTGCTTCCGAGCAGGAGACTGGCACCAATCCGCTCGCCATCGTTGGCATCGCCGCCGGCGTGATTGGCCTCGCGCTCATCGCCGTCTTCGTGCTGACCAAGCGCGGCAAGGGTGACGGTAATGCCCGATAAGCCCAAGGAGACCAGCGGGCAACAGCCCGACTCCTCGTTTTATCCAGCTCGATGATCCAAAGCAAAAAGGGCACCGCTTCGGCGGCGTCCACCTCTCGTCGCAAGGCGCTCCTCGGCGTTCTGACTGCTGCATGCACCATTCTGATCGTCGTCTCGCTGGGTTTCGTCCATCCTTCCACAAGCGGTGCCTGGTCCATCGACTGGATCATTCAGACCGTGACGGGGGAGAGCGTCGTCACCAAGGACACCAAGGCGTCTGGCTCGACTACGACTTCGGGCGAGGCCAGTTCCAAGGATTCCAAGTCATCGAATGACGCAAAAGATGAGTCCAAGGGTTCGAACGACGACAAGGACGATTCCGAGTCTTCAAACAAGGAATCGGACAAAAACTCGGATAGCAAGAAGTCCGAGGACCGGGGCGGCAAGAAGTCTGGCGATAAATCCGCTGCCCAAAATACGGGAGCCAGTGATACTTCCAATGCGTCTGGCGGTGCTTCTTCGGGCGGTGGCCAGTCGTCTGATGGAGCCTCATCCTCTAATGGTGGAAACGCCTCCTCGGGCGGCCAGAGCGGCTCACAGGAGTCCAACTACGTTACGGTGACGGTTTCGGTCACATCGAGCGCTGTGGACAATCCTGTGTCCTCTGGTGGCACCTTTACCTTTAACGAAGGTGCTACCGTCTACGATGCCCTGTGCGCGCTGGGCCTTTCTGTCAACGCACACGGCTCATCGTACGGCACGTATGTTTCTGCGATTGGTGGTTTGGCCGAGAAACAGTACGGCGGCACGAGCGGCTGGATGTATTCCGTCAACGGCACAACGCCCATGACGGCCTGTAGTAACTACGTTCTCTCAAACGGCGACAACGTAGTCTGGTATTACGTTACAGACTAGAGGCCTCGACATAGCGCGCCAGACGGGCGGTTCGGACCAACATCCGAGCCGCCCGTTTTTCATGCGAATGGGACTGGATCGCCGGGTCTCTCGGCAAACAAAAAACCGGTTGGAACGGGAATTCCACGGTTATACATTCAAGCAAATAGTGAATCGACTACGACCGTGCGCCCTCGAGGAAGAAGCGGCGGCTGAAGTAGTTGTACCAGGTGACGAGGAATGTGGCGATGGCTTCATGGCCTGGTAGCCGATGCTCAAAAACGTGACGCCCACAAACATGTACAGGTCGTTGAGGCCCAGGCCGATCACCGACAGGATGGTGAAGATCGTGAACTCGCGCTTGCGGCTCATGCCTTCGCGGTGGTCGAACACGTACTTCATGCTGAGCCAGTAGTTGACCACGACGGACGTGATAAACGAAACCGTGGTGCTCATCAAAAAGTCGAGGTGGAACAGCTCGACGAGCGCAATGAGCATGCCCCAGTCGATGCCAAAGGAGATAAGACCCACGACGGCAAACTTGAGGAACTGCTTGGTATGAGGTTGTGCCAGCGCCTTGCGCACGTAATCACATCCAATGCGTTGATGAATCGAGCAGAGGATACTTTAGAGCTTTTACAAGGGAAACGTAAGGTCTTTGCCAAGAACTATATGAACTCGCCAAATTTTCAAGAGCTAATCCGCAAACGTTGAAAATTTGCCCGTAAACGAGCGACACCCACGGACGATACTGCGCTGAGTGCGCGTCGTCCGTGGGCGCCGTAATGCTACAGGGGTTTCGAGCTATTTTGTCTCGTCGCCCTCCAGGAAGATTTTTCGGGTCACAAAGTTGTAGACCATGACAAGCGCGGTGGCACAGATCTTGGCGATATTGGCCTCGAGTCCCAGGCCGGCGTTGAGCGCCAGCACGATGCCATCGTTGAGCACCAAACCGATCACGGACAGCACGACAAAGATGATAAACTCGCGGCGGCGGCTCATGCCTTCCTTGTGCGCAAACACGTATTTCATGCTTGCGAGGTAGTTAAAGATGAGTGAGATGATAAAGCCGCTGGTGTTGGCGATTAGGATGTTGAGGCCCAGACCGTAGTGGAGCAGATTCATAATGCCAAAGTCGATAACCGTGGCAATGACACCGACGACGCCAAATTTCATAATCTGCGCAAGGAGCTTTTGCATGGTACCTGCCTTAAGCTGGCGCCGAAGCGCCGCGGGGATGACAAACTTAGCAAGTTTAGCCAATCCCCGCGGGTGGTGCTAGGCGCGCTCCTCGATAGCACCGTTTCTATATGCATCGAGCAGCTGGCGCAGGTCCTGGATCTGGCTGCGAATCTTGGCGCCAGTATCGGTGTCGCTCACCATGCGGCGACGGTCTGCTTGGTCAAAACGGTTGGTCTCGCTCTCGATGTCCACGTTGCGCGTGAGTGCCTCGGCAACCGTCGTAAAGGCCCGGTGCGACTTGAGGCGGCAGCCGCGCGAGCTCGAGATGAGCGTATAGCCGGCGATGCCCGTCTTGGGATGGTAAGCGCGGCAGAAGCCGCCATCGATGACCAGTAGCTTGCCCTCGGCGCGGATGGGCTGCTCACCCTTGGTGGTTTTAACGGGCGTGTGGCCGTTGATGATGTGGCCGGTCGGCGAGCATGCCATGGCCGCGACGCCAAACTCGCGCATGATATCATCGCAGACCGAGGGCGACTTGGTAAGCGTAAAGTACGGGTCCATCGGCTCGACCCAGGTGCTCTTATCGGCGATATAGGCGCGCTCAAAGGTACGCACCAGGCGTCCGCTGGCGGGTGAATTGAAGCCAATCCACAGGTACCACATCCAGTCGAGGGCATCGCGGTCGCCCACGCGCCACGCGCGGCGGGCGATGTGGTCGCAAAAATCGAGATAATCGCGGCCAGCGTGCCAGGTGCCCAGGCAGTTCATGCTGCTGAAGGTGCCGTCTTCGTTTGAGTGGAACGCAGCCGTGGAAGAGCAGGTTGCCGTTGGCGACCTTGTACATCGAGCCGTGGGTGTAGAGGAAATCGATATGGCGATGCAGGTGATCGGCGGTGACAAACTCGGACACGAGCTTGTCGATGATGTGCTGCTCCTGAGACGTGAGCGTGTAGGGGTCCGCCGGGTCGACGGTGGGGAAGTCGTTGGTCGTGAGCGGCCACACGCTGCCGTCGGCGAGCGTGACCGTGCCGGTGTCGTGGTCGATCTTGTCGAGTAACAGGCGGTCGGTCATATCGAACTCGGGGTGGCGCTGGATAATCTGGCCCTCGAGCTTAAAGAGCAGCACGTTGATGGCCTTGATCAGCGGGGTGATGGACTCACCGGCGGTGTAGGTGGCATCGGCAAAGGCGACAAGCTCACGCAGCGAGATGCCGTAGTTGTTCTCCAGGATCTCGTAGTTGTCGTAGCGTAGGTTGTTGCGCAACACCGTGGCGATGCAGGCGGGCTCACCGGCCGCAGCGCCCATCCACAGTAGGTCGTGGTTGCCCCACTGGATGTCGAGTGAATGGTAGGTGAGCAGACGGTCCATAATCTTGGTCGCGCCGCCGCCGCGGTCGAAGATGTCGCCCACCAGGTGCAGGTGGTCGACGGCCAGGCGCTTGATGAGCGAGGCGAGCGACTCGATAAAGTCGTCGGCGCTGGCGGTCTCCAGGATGGACTCCACGATGCGCTCGTGATAGCGCACGCGATAGTTGTTCTCGTCCGGGTGCGTGTGCAACAACTCGTCGATGATATAGGCGTAGTCGCGCGGGATGGCCTTACGCACCTTGGAGCGCGTGTAGCGGCTTGAAAGCGAGCGAGCGACCATGATGAGCTGGTCAAGCATCGTCTTGTACCAAGTTGGCGAGTCCTCGCGCTGGCTGCGGACCAGGTCGATCTTCTCGCGCGGGTAGTAGATGAGCGTGCACAGCTCGCCCTTTTCGTCAAAGGAGAGCGTGTCGCCAAAAATTTCGTCGACATGCTCGCGCACGACGCCCGAGCAGTTGTTGAGGATGTGCATAAAAGCTCGTACTCGCCATGCACGTCGCTCATAAAATGCTCGGTGCCCTTGGGTAGGTTGAGGATGGCCGAGAGGTTGATAATTTCGGTAAACGCGGATTGTTCGGTGGGGAACTGTCTCGACAGCAGGCGCAGATACTTGAAGTCTTGCGGGTTGCGATCGAATGCGACCATGAAACACCTTCCGATGGGGCTGGTAAAACTGATAAACAGCGTCAAACGTTTATCAGTATGCGCCGCTTTTGTTTCGATTTTGCGCCGGCGGCTGAATTGTCGGCTGAACGGTTTGGTAAATCGATTTAGTTGAGGTGGATATGGCGGTTGAGTGGAGACGACAGAAGGTGTTTTCTCAGATATTTATGCGTGGGCCGGTGGAGACGATGGTGGTAAAGATGTTCGCTATTTTTGGTTCGATTTGGTAAATAGTGGACATATGTACCGTATGTAGGCTCACTGTGCGATAATTTGCGCAGCAATGAGTAAGGAGCCTCATATGAGTGATTTTGTCCTGACCTGTGAATCCGCCGCCGACCGAACCCGTGAGTTCTTTGCGTCGCGCAATATCCCTGTCGTGTGTTTTCATTACGAGATCGACGATGTTGTCCATACGGACGATCTGTATCAGTCGATTACGCCGGACAAGTTTTTTGCCCAGATTGCCGCGGGCGCCATGCCCAAGACGTCTCAGGGTGAGCGTGGGTGAGTACAAGGAGTTTTGGGAGCCGTTTGTTGCCGAGGGTAAAGACGTGCTGCACCTGGCGTTGTCGTCGGGTATTTCGGGCACGTATGGATCGGCCTGCGTTGCGGCGCAGATGCTCGCGGATCGCTATCCCCAGGGCGGCAAGGTGCGCGTCATCGATTCGCTGGCGGCGTCTTCGGGCTTTGGCCTGTTGCTGGAATATGCCGCCAACGTGCGCGATAGCGGGGCTTCACTCGACGAGACGGCTGCCTGGATCGAGGAGCACAAACTCAACCTGCACCACTGGTTCTTCTTGACCGATCTGTCGAGCTATCTACGAGGCGGTCGCATTTCGGCTGCGAGTGCGATCATCGGCACGGCGCTTAAGATTTGCCCGCTTATGACGGTCGATTGCGACGGCAAGCTGTCGCCACGTGAGAAGATTCGCACTAAGAAGCGCGCGATTTCCGAGATGGCCAAGACCATGATGGCACACGTGCAGGACGGTGCGGATTATTCGGGTAAGTGCATCATGTCGCACTCGGCGTGCCGCGAGGATGCCGAGGCAGTTGCGGCGCTGATTGAGGAACAGGTTCCGCAGCTTAAAGGCAAGATTGAGATCAATGACATCGGTACTCTGATTGGCTCGCATACCGGACCTGGTACGGTGGCGCTCTTCTTTATGGGCGACAAGCGCGTGGATTAATTTGCCCCATCACGTCGCTGCATGATTGCTCAAACGATAACGGCCCGCCTCACGTTTGTGGGGCGGGCCTTGCTGTTACGATTGGCGTTTCTTTCCGCGGAAGAAGAAGCCGTGCAGTGACGGCTTGAGGCCGCGGTTGGCGCGATGCTCCTCGACGCGCTCGTGGATCGAAGCGACGCGCTCGATGACTTCGTCGGGAATCGGCACATCGGGATTCATGTTCTCGACCTGGCTGACCTCGGCGGCGGCGACCTGGTCGATAATGGGCACATCGTCGCGCGAGATGACAGGTGTGGCTTCTTCCTTCATCTTGCGATAACGCTGCATCATGTCGGTCTGTAGCTGCTGTGCCGAAGGCGGCGTCCAGATGATGGCGTTGGCGCCGGCGGCGATGGTCTCACGGATGCTCTCGGGCGTCTTGCCGCCCGGCGCGATGAGCGGCAGGTTGGATAGTGCTCGCGCAGTTCACGCAAGACCTGGGGCGTGTTTTTGCCGGCGGCGATGTTGAGAATCTTGGCTCCGGCGCGCACTTTGGCATGCGCATCGTCGTCGCAACGTACGACCTGGCGATGACGGGGATGTCGGCGATGTTGGTGATGTGCTCGACCATCTCGGCAGTAGCGGGGGAGTTGACCACGCAGCCCGCCGCGCCCTGCATCTCGGAGACGGCTGCCATCTGCACGGAGCGCTTACCGGTCGTAGTTCCGCCGCCCACGCCTACAAAGACCGGGCACTCGGCGACGGTCAGCAGCGCTTGCGTAATGGCGGGCTGCGGCGTGAAAGGGTAGACCGCAAAAACGGCATCGGCGTTGGAGTTGCGGATAACCGCGACATCGGTAGTGTAAATGAGCGACTTGATGCGGCGGCCGAAGAGCGTGAAGCCGCTGGCCTCCTCGATCTCGTCGGGCATGCGAAGAGCAGCCTTGCGCAGACGTCCGTCGATGGGCAGGGGCTCCATGGGGAGCAGTCCGTTGGGGGTCACGGCTACCTGGGGCTCGGTGAACTCGTCTGCGAGCTCGACCTCGGAGAAATCGACCGAGGCGACGATGTCCTCGTGAACCTCGGCGGGTACATCGATGGGAGCTTGGTCGTTTGCCGCGGCAGGCGTGTCGAAGGAGCTGGTGCCGACAAAGGCGTCGACGCGTTCGTTTAGGTCGTTGAGGGTATCCATGGAGGCTCGATTCTATGCGATGGTGGCCGGCGCGATGCAGCCGGAATTGCGAATGCTAAATCGTTTGACGAGTTGATTTTTCCCCGCCGCACCATCCGTTAGACCGAAGGGCGGGAGAACGTGAAGGAGCTGTGGTGGCGAGGATCGAGGTGCTATCTTGAAAGTCCCGTTTAAAAGAGAGGTGACGCGGTATGGAATTGACAGCAATGTTTGGCTCGATTGGCCTGTGCGTGGGCGCAATCGTTGCCGCCGCGGTCATCTACTTTGTGGTCACGGCCATTAAGGGCAAAAGGGCCGAACGCAAGGAGCGCGCGATGCTTAAACAGCATCGCGACCAGCAGGGCAAACGCGCACAGAGATAGCTTGTTGAGTTTTTGATCCGTGCGCTAGCTGCGTTTTCGGATCAGGGCAATGTAGAAGCCCTCAAAATCGCGGCTAGGCGGAATGGTCAGCGTGCCGGGCATACCGTTGGCGATGGCCGAGACATGGCCGGCGGCGATGGCCTCGGTGAGGGCGTTGCACTCGATATGCGGCTCCTCGCCGGCATCCTGGGCGCGACGCGCTTCACTTTCGCTCGGTGTGCCGTCGAGGGGGATAAGCTCGCAATCCATGTGCTTGTCGAGGGCCTCTTGCAGGGCGTCCTCGTTTTCCTGCGGCATGATCGAACAGGTGGAATAGACGAGCGTGCCGCCCGGTTTGAGGGCTCCCATGGCGCGGTCCAGAAGCGCGCGCTGCGAGCGGGCGCACTTGACGAGCAGCTGCTCGGTGAGGCCGCGCAGGCTTTTCTCGTTGCCACTGATGACGGTGCCCGTGCCGGTGCAGGGAGCGTCGAGCAGGATGCGGTCAAAGCGGAAGAACTCGTCGAGCTCGCGTGCGTCGATGCGCATGACGGGCACGGTTTTTTGGCGA
>ENA-OQCR01000157-OQCR01000157.1-human-gut-metagenome-genome-assembly--contig:-NODE-157-length-10632-cov-1.144598_pt1 | contig 10632 bp, 8 predicted proteins | sample MGYA00242763_ERZ504589 | MGnify/ENA primary metagenome ERZ504589 (study PRJEB26092, sample SAMD00036321) | human gut metagenome | host: Homo sapiens | study: EMG produced TPA metagenomics assembly of...
AACAGCGCGGTCGACATGGCCGTGAAGAACAGGTGGTGGATGGTCGAAACCGGTCAGAATCGGCACCAGGAACGTGGCGCCGAACATGGCGATGACGTGCTGCGCGCCGATTTCCGCGGTGCGCGGCCAGGTCAGCCTCTCGTCAGGTTCGACGACCTCGCCGGGCTTCAGCGTTTTGCCGTCGCCGTGGAGCTTCCACGTGAACAGGCCCGCGATTGGATTGGACATGCGATTGTCTCCTAACTCTCTTTACGACGCGCAACAAGAACGCGCGCCGCGCAATCACACGCCATTGTAGCGGAAGCGCCGATACGTGACGCCCCACAGAGCGATAGGGGGCTAAATCGCAGTCACAAAACGTATACCGGCAGCCGTCACAGGTGACGGTCGACGGCGTGCACCACGTCCACCAAATCGCCGTTCGACAGCACGGGACGCTTGAATTCACGCCAATCATCCACTTTCACCACCCAGCGACCATCCGTCTCGTCGAGTACGGGACGCGCCGTCTGCTCCCAACGGAACCGCTTGTGCGTTCGTCCGGTGGCGGGGTCGCGGCGCGAATAGTGGAAGCACGTGCAGTTGGTGATCTTCCATTCGTCGGAGGCCGCACGGTGCATGAATTCCTCGTCGGACAGGTCTTCCAAGGTGAGCATGAGCGCCAGCATGAGGTCGCCGTGGCTGACCATCACCACGGATTCCGCATCGGATTTGCGGTTCAGGGACGTGAGCAGGTTGTGCACGCGGTTCTCGGCCACGTCGGCGATGGACTCGCCCGCCGGCGGACGCCAGTACAGCGGATCGGTGTTCTTGAACATCCAGTTGCGCGCGTAGTTGGTTTTGAAATCGTCCTTCGTGATGGTGTTGATCTCACCCCAGGAGCGTTCGCGCAGCACGCGAGTCTCCTCCCATTTCGCTTTCGGCAGGGCCATCGTGGCCGCCGTCTCACGCGTACGCACGTACGGCGAAACGAGGTAGCGGTCGAACAGCGGCTGCTGCGCGACGAGCCAACGGCCGATGCAGTCGGCCTGCTTGCGTCCGGTGGCGGTGAGCCTCCACGAACGGTCCGGCACGGTGACATTGTCCTGCGTATACAGCGAGTTGTCACCCTGTTCGCCGGCGCTGATGATGACGTTCGCCTCCGACTCGCCATGTCGGATCACATACAGATCAAGGGGCATTCCCATATTCGTTTATTCCTTCGCTTTCATCCACATCCTGCGCGCACGTTCCTTGTTCCGCCGTTCATTCGGCCGGTGGCGCGCATCATCATTGAATGCTTCCACCGTAGCTGATTCGCGCGTGTTTCGCACGCGCGGACACGTCGATTTCACGATTGGCACACCCGAATTTCGCGGTGCCGTCACCGGCGGTTCACCGCAACCGGCGTGGTAGACGCCGTGATCGCAATCACTCCGGCCAGATGCCGTTCTGCGCGTACTTGGTGCGGTACTCCCCCGGCGTCATGCCGGAATGTTTTTTGAACACCTTCGAGAAGTGGCTTTGCGACCGGTATGCGAGGATCTGGGCGATCTCGTCGAAGCTGTATTCCGAGTATTTGAGCATGTTCTCGGCCGCTTCCATACGCTTGTCGGTGATGTATTGCGATATGGCCGTGCCCGTTTCGCGTTTGAACAGCTCCGACAGATACGTGGGATTCAGATGCACATGCTCGGCGAGGATGGGCACGGTGATTTTCTCATGCAGATGGTAGTGGATGTAGTCCAGGCATTCGTTGACGGCTTTGGAATGTGTTTCCGCCTTCTGCATGTCGGCCATGGCCCATGTGAAGAATGTCATCATGTCGGTGTGGAGGCGCCGCACGTCGTCGGGCGTTTTGCAGTTTTCCAGGTTCTGGATGTACAGGTCGGAGGCGTTGTAGGCGTCCTCCTCGTCCATACCGCCTTCGATGGCGAAACGTGTGGCGAGCGTGATGGTGGTGACGAACCGGTATTTCGCGTTTTTGAGCGGATCGTCCGACAGGTAGCCGTACAGTCCGGAGTCCCACAGACGTGTGCTTTCGGCGATGGCGTTGATGTCGCCGGAACGCATCATGTCGTATTGCTTCATTTCCTCGACGTACCGGTGGTGCCGAACACGATCCTCGCGGGAGAGGAAGTCCAAGTATCTCAGATTCGCTTCGTCAACAACAGCCATGATTCTCCCCGCTATTTCCGATCGTCCAAATCGAATCCTCCCTCAAGGATAAAGCTCTTCAGCAGCTTCGTGGCGAGAAGATTCGCCGTGAATTGGGAGACCGGACTATCCGGCTTATCGAAAAACGCCTTTGCCAAAGACCTGTTAACCGACGCTTTCAACCGGTCGAATCGTCCGAATTCGTTCAGGGTTGTCTCTGTAAGGTCAAGCCGCATCATCTCGTTGAGCAACGCCCCATCCACGTCAAACGCCTTGGTGATTTGCTCCACTTGGCTGTTTTTGGCGCTGTTCGCGTAATATGTGATGTAGTCGCGTAGCGTCTTGCCTTCCTCCAACTCGATTTCGCCACGTTCCACATCATGCATGAACAGTTCGGCATACCGTTGTTCCTCTTGGCTGAGCGAAGCGAACGACTTATGCAACTCCTCCTCGCTGATGCCAACAGGGCCGGATCGCCTCCGCCAAGCGCCTTGAGCCATTTGGTAAAGTTGGCGTTCATGTAATCCGTATCAATCAATCCTGTATCTATCTCAGTGATATGGCCGTCAAGTTCATATGGTGCTTCCGGACCGCTGCCGGAACCTTCGCCGCTGCTGAACATTTCCTTATACCGCTGTACAAGAATCAGATATGTCCGTTCATCAAGCTTCGGCCGCACAACCTCCACGGATCCATCGTCATGGGTGACGGAGTATTCCTGCTGTTCCCAAGTGAAACCTTGCACTTTGGCGGATTCCAGGAAATCATTGAGTTCCACGAACAGTTTTGCGAACTTGCGGCATGCCTCCACCGATTCCGGCAGTCGCATGAAATCTTCCACGCCTCCGGCACTGAACACGGAGGCGATTTCTTCGAAACGCGCATCCATCAGGCGCACGTTTTCCGGCAGTTTCTGCACGAACAGATCGAGCGGCTTGTCTCCGGAATACAGTTTTACCGCCGCTTCGATATACCCCTTCATGGTGTGTGGCTTGCGGTAGTAGCGAATAGTTCCGAAAGGCTTGTCGGGACCGAACAGTCGGTTCGTGCGACTGAACGCCTGGATGATGTTCTCATAGTCGATGATTTTGTCGAGGTACAGCGTGTTGACCCACTTGGAATCGAAACCTGTCAGCATCTGATCAACCACAATCAGCAGATCCAGCCGCTCCTCACGGTGCTGGTCGACCGTCAGGTACGGACGCTTGTGGGAAAGCCGCGCGGTGATGTCTTTCTTCATCTTCGGCCATGTGGGGATGATGAAATCCTTGTCGAACAGTTCGTTGTAATCGCCGATGATTTCCTTAAGCGCATCCTCCTTGAGGATTGCGCCGTCGGAATTGTCGACGTTGGGATCGAACAGCGCGGTCACGTGCATCTGCGGAGCACGTTCCTTGAACAGATGGTAATAGCTGATCGCCTCGGGAATGGAACTCGTGGCCAGCATCGCATGGAATTTGTTGCCTCTGCTCAACAATGGGAATTGGTCGAGAATGTCCTCCACGACCTTGCCTCATGAGGCGTATCCTGCGCGTACTGCGCTGTGGACAGATAGTCCTCAATGCCTTTGACATGTTCTCCGGCCTGCGTTTCCATGGGTCCCATCGGCATTTGCTTCGGGTCCATGTAATGGTAGAACACTTCGGATTTCGCCGGATCCGACTGGGCTTCCTCAACCGTCGCGGCTTTCGCTTTCTGCAACGCGACCGCCTGACGAACATCCTTGTCTCGGTAGGTCAACACCATGTATGGATCGAATCCGAGCACATTGCCATCGCGGATGCCGTCGGCGATGCTGTATCGGTGAAGGCAATCGCCGAACACCATTGATGTGGTCGCGCCCTTCTTACGGTTCTCCTCATGAATCGGAGTGCCCGTGAAACCGAAATACAATGCGTTCGGGAAGGAATGGCGAATATCCTGCAGCATTTCGCCGAACGTGGAACGATGGCATTCGTCGATAATGAATACGATGCGTTTGCCAGCGAGCTTCTTCACTTCCTCTTCGGTGATATGCCCCTCGCCCGCTTTGATGTTGCTCATTTTCTGGATGGAGGTGACGATGAGTGTGTCTTTGGGGTCGATGCTTGCCAGTTTCGATTTGAGCACATCCGTGTTTTCCGTGCCCTGCACATCATCGGCATCATCCGCGAACGACCGGTATTCCAGCAGCGACTGCGTGCCCAATTCGACACGGTCCATGAGGAAGACCACCTTGTCGGCATCTTTCGAGCCAGCGATGAGCTGCGCAGCCTTGAAGCTGGTCATGGTTTTGCCCGAGCCAGTGGTGTGCCACACATAACCGCCCGGACGGCCCGGCGTGCCGCTTGGCACCGGCTCATCCCATTTGCAGGTGCGTACACGGTCGGAAATGGCGTTCACCGCCTGGTATTGGTAGCTGCGTAGCACTTTGAGGCATCCGTCTGCGGAATCGGCGACCGTATAGAACCCGATGAGCTGGTGTGCCATGGGAATGGATAGCAGATCAGATGTGAAACGCTTCCATTCATCCTGCCCGACATGGTTGTTCGCCGCTATGGGCTCGTTGTTGAAGTCAGCCCAGTGGAAGAAGTAGTTGCTGTTGAAATCGCCTTCACCGGGATTGGCGAAGTACACGGCATCATCCGGATTCATGGCCACGAAAACCTGCACGAGTCGGAACAGCCCGGTGAACACGCCTTCATGCGCGTATTTGGCGATTTGATTGGTGGCCTGGCTTACGGGAATGCCGCTTTTCTTCAGTTCAATATGGATGACCGGCATTCCGTTGATAAGCAGGCAGACGTCTCCTCTACGATCGTTCAGCATTTTGTTTTTTTGCCGGATACATCGGCTGTCTTGCGATTTGGTACCGGCTTTGCCCAGCGGCGATTTCCTGGCGATCGTAGATCTTCAGGCTGATTTCCTTACCGAAATGTGCTGTGTCTGCGGGATTGTCACGTTTGATGGACACGGTTTTGCCGTTGATGAAGGAGTTCAACGCCAATGGCGTGCGCAATGTTTCGATCTGTTCAAGGATCTGCGCCATCTCACCCTTGGTAAGGCGCTGCCCGTTCAGACGATCGATGCCTTTGTTGTTGTCGAATAGGATGTTGGCCCAGTTATCGATGAGATCCTGTTCAGTCGGGTATTCCAACACACCATCGGTCCACCCGTGGCGTTTCAGCACCGCGACCAGATCGTCTTCGAAATCCGATTCCTTATCGTAGAACATGTTTCATCTCCCCGAACGCACCGTCACTTTCTGAGCCCAATCTTACGAGCGCAACCCCTAACATCCAAGAAGCAACACCACAATACTTACGCTGATGAAGGGTGATAAGGTGGTCGAGCCGCGTCAGATACTCGCCAATTTGGTGTTGTTCTTGCAAACAGGGCAGCCTAAACTCAATGCTCATTAGGGTTTCTGCATTTAACTTTGCACGACCACCACCTACCAAAAGTGATTCGATATCCGATTGGCTTATAGCAAAGGCAAGAAAACTATTATCAGCAATTCCTGCCTTTCCTTGAAGGACGTGAGCGTGATTATTGACCCAAATACGCCCATTTACGCATTTTACAGGGTAGTTTTTCAGGTCATTCGCCCCATCTTCTGCAACAAGGACAAATTCTCCATCGTGCGTAAATCCGTCCACATAATCCTGAATCCCGTTTGCACCATAATACGGTGTTTTTCCGTGAACTCGAAGATTTGCAGCAACAGGGATACGCAGATTATCAAAGCGGTCAGCAACATCTTGGACCTTACGCTGTTCCCAAGGGTCAGTGAAACCAGTGAAACGAATCTGCGGAACCAACGCTTTTTCATGCTGTTCGGCCATATCATTCACCCCCGAGCAGTGCTTTGAGCTCTTCCAAACCCGCCATATCGCGAGCATTGCCGGTCAAATCGCCCAGCATTCCGGCCAATTCCTTCTCCGCTTCATCGATTTGGCCGCATACATCGGCATATGTGGTGGCGTACTTGTTCTTCAACGCGTTCACTTTGCCGATGAACTCGTCGATCACAGCATTCGGCAATGCCTCCAGCTGCTTCTGCAATGGTGTAATCCACTTGGCTTCCAGCAACCTTCTGGCTTCGTCATCACTCAACGCCTTGATCGCATCGCAGGTCTTCTCTTCCAACGCGCTTCGCTTGGTTTTGATACCGGACTTCAGTTTCTTTGACTCATCGAACAGCTTTTGGGCCTGCATCAAGCCGCGCTCAAAATCAGAAGCCGGATTCTTGCCGATCGCCTTGACCGCTTTCTTCAGCTCGGCGGCAACGAAGGCATCACCGTCCTGATTGATCGCATCGCTATTCTGCTTGTCATCCTCATCAAAACCTTCCAAAATGGTTTCAATCTCGGAATCAATGTCCTGTACACGGCGTTCGTCCGCCTCGATCGCGGCCAAATCATCGTGCAACAGCTCACGCTGAACCAAGTCGAAGGGCAGAACGCGGCCAATCCAGCCATCTTGCACTTCCACATCCTTGCCGCCTTTTTTCTTGATGACCATGTTCGGGTCCACGGCTCTTACCGCATCGAAACCTTCGGAACCCAGCACTTCCAAATCAATGGAGATGCCGCCCCAAGCATCATCAAGCTTCTGATAGGCGTCATACGGGTCGATCAGCGCGGTATCGGCAACCATCGCATCCAGTTCCTCACCAATGGCCGTTTCCTGCCCGAGCGCATCCACCTGTTCAGGATGCTCCACCAAGCGGAAGCGTAGGTCGGAGGGAAGCCCGGAAATGGCCTGCGCATATGAAGCGACGAACGTCTGTACGTCGGCATTGTTGCGCACCACAGTGGCGACGTCATCATGGTCGCAGGCATAGCAGGCACCATTATCGCGGAACAGCTCAGCCTTCAGACTCGGCCAGGCGTTCCAATATTCCCCAAGCTGCTCGACCTCGCTCTTCGGAACGCCTCCGAACATCGAAGCGTACACATCCCATGTCTCCGCATTCTCAGACGAATCAACATACCGGGGAATGTTGAGGTTGTAATCATTGGCGCGAATCTCGTCAATGGACACCAAACGGCTGAATTTGGGCACCGTGCGGTTGTTCGACACCACGTCGACAATGCGTTTGATGTCAGAAGCCTGTAGCTTGTTGTTCTTGCCGTCCTTGATGAAATGTTTCGACGCGTCAACAATGAGCACCCTGTCGTCATCGCGTTTCTTGCGCAGCACCATCACGATGGTGGGGATGCCCGTACCGAAGAAAATATTCGCCGGAAGGCCGATAATCGCCTGAATATGGTGGTTTTCAATCAGGTTCTTACGAATCTGGCCTTCCTCGCCGCCGCGGAACAGCACACCGTGCGGCAGAACGATGGTCATGATGCCATCGGCACGCAGATGGTACAAGTCATGGAGCAGGAACGCATAATCCGCCTTGGACTTCGGTGCTATGCCATAGCTGAAGCGTGGATCGATCTCCTTGTCAGTGGGATCCCAATTCTGCGAGTAGGGAGGGTTGGAGACCACCGCATCCACGAACAACGGATTGTATGTTTCCTCCTTGTTCTCCAACGTGTCGAACCACGGCCAGTCTCTTCCAACGTGTCACCGTTGCGGGCGACGATGTTGTCGGGAAGAATACCGCGCATCACCAGATTCATACGCGTCAGGTTGTAGGTGTTCTCCTTGAGTTCCTGCGCATAATACATGATGGAATTCGGATTGCCGTTGCGCCGAGCCACAGCCTGGCCGATATGAATCAGCAAAGAGCCGGAACCGGATGTCGGATCGTAGATCTTGATCTGCTCGCGCCCCTGCAAATGCCATGCGACGATTTCGCTCATCAGCTGGGAAACCTCGGACGGTGTGTAGAATTCACCGGCCTTCTTGCCCGCATTGGCGGCAAAATTGCTGATGAGATATTCGTAAATGAATCCGAGCACGTCATAATCCTGACGGCTATCCATCGGAATGTCCTTAATGAGATAAATCAGGTCTCGTGCGGCCTTGGACTGACTTCTCGCATCGGTGCCAAGCTTGGAAAGTCCGGTCTGCAGGGTGTCGAAAATACCGTCGAACACTCTCTTACGCGCCGGATTGATGTTGCGGGAGAACGCCGAAAGCGCATCACGCACGTTGGAAATCTCGAAATCGTTGCCCTTTTTGACCCATGTGGAGAACAGGTTGTCATAGGAGATGAAGTAGCCGCACTCATCCTGTACGCCTTCCACAATGTCCGGATTATCCTCCGTAAGCAGCAGCAGGTCATCCTCGGTGAAATCGGTGTCCTTCAAGCGCATCAGCTCGTTTTCTGAAAGGAATTTGTAGAAGATGAAGCCAAGAATGTAATCCTTGTATTCGTTCGCCTCAATCTTGGAACGCATCTTATTGGCGGACTCCCAGATTTTCGAAGCGAGCTGCTGCTTGTTCATCTATCCCTCCTCATTGCGGTGCCGGCAAAATGCGCGGCTCCACGAGCGACTGCACATCTTTCACAAGAATACCGCACCCCCGCTTGGGAACAGCGTAAGCTGGGGGAACTGTTTGAGGAGAGCGATGAACGAGCTTCTGATAGAGAGATTTTGTCTGTCAGCGTAGCTAACGGGATATATCCAGCGTCTGAGTCCGATAGGGAAACGAATCCTGGGGCGAGTCTCGCGAACTACAAAGTAGTGCATTCCGGAGATGTCGTTTACAACAGTATGCGTATGTGGCAGGGAGCTGTAGATGCAAGTCGGTATGACGGCATCGTAAGCCCCGCATACGTAGTAGCAAAGCCTAATTCCGAGGTTTATGCACGATTCTTTGCGCGCCTTCTCAGACAGCCTATGTTGCTGAAACAGTATCAACAGGTTTCACAGGGCAATTCCAAGGACACTCAAGTTTTGAAATTCGATGACTTCGCTTCAATCGAAATTTCTATGCCTGCCTCGGAAAACGAGCAACGCCAAATCGGCGCGTTCTTCGACCGTCTGGACTCGCTCATCACCCTTCATCAGCGTAAGTATGATGGCTGCGCCAATCCCCTATTTTCAGAAAGGCGCATCTCATGCAGGAAACCATCACATCAGAATCGCTGTTCTGCGACTACTACGCCCAGTGGGTGAGAACGTACAAGGAAGGCGCCATCAGAGACGTGACCATGGGCAAATATCGACTTACGCAATCCTGGCTCGGCAAGCTCATCCCTGAACTCAGACTCACCGATATGGATCGAACCGCATACCAGCAGCTCATCAACGGATATGCACAGCATCATGAGCGCCAAACCACCATGGATTTTCACCATCAGATCAAAGGCGCCATTCTCGATGCCGTTGACGAAGGACTCATCCCGCGTGATCCAACGCGCAAAGTCATCATCAAAGGCAAGCAGCCACGCATTAAGAAAATGAAGTATCTCAACCAATTCGAGCTGCATGCCATGCTCGCGGACCTTGATCTTGGGGCCGAGGCAAGCTGGGATTGGCTTATCCTCCTTATCGCGAAAACCGGACTCCGATTCTCTGAGGCGCTTGGGCTCACACCCGATGACTTTGATTTCGCACACCAGACGCTTTCCGTCAACAAAACTTGGGATTATAAAAACGGCGGCGGTTTCGTACCCACGAAAAACGAATCGTCCGTGCGTAAAGTGCAACTCGACTGGCAACTCATCATGCAAATGTCTGGATTACTCAAGGATCTTCCGCATGATAAACCTATTTTCGTGCACGGCAAGGTCTACAACTCAACAGCCAACGACGTGCTTGCAAAACATTGCAGAAACGTGGACGTGCCAGTTATTTCCGTCCATGGTCTACGCCATACACACGCATCGCTGCTGCTGTTCGCCGGCGTATCGATCGCCAGCGTGTCACGCCGTCTAGGCCATGCCAGCATGACTACAACTCAGGAAACCTATCTGCACGTCATTCGCGAGCTGGAAAACAAGGACGTAGATATCGTCATGCGGGCACTATCGACACTTATCTAATGGGGGGTTCCTACTCTTTTCAGATATTCGAAATAATCGAGCCACTCGAAGCGGCATATACCGTTTTTCACCATCTTCAGTAAAAGCGCCAAACACCGTTGCCAGACTCAATTCCGTAGGTGGTTTTGTGGTTCCGTAGGTGGTTGGTTCTGGTATTGGTGTCTGAGAATGGCTTAATTTAAGCCGTTTCTCAAACGCCTTTCCTCCGGCAACCACCTACGGAAGCGAAAAACCACCTACGGAACACCCGCTTGGGAACAAACCCGCCGCAAGTCACCAGGCCAAGACGAATCTCGGCACACGAGGAACCGGAAATTGTCGTTCCGGAGCGCAGCCGCACGGTCACACGCCACACTCCGGAACCAAAGGCTTTTAGAAATAGGTGCTACAGCCAAGCTTGACGGCGAGGACGATGCGGTGAGCACGGCGGCGGCGCGCATGATGTTCTCGGGGATATGGCGTGTGACCGGAGGGGCGATGGAACTGCCGATGATGCAGCCCAGGCACATGGCGATGGCGAACGGCCAGTAGACGGAGCACGGCAGATGAACATGATCGCGGCGGAG
>ENA-OQCR01000160-OQCR01000160.1-human-gut-metagenome-genome-assembly--contig:-NODE-160-length-10326-cov-0.841945_pt1 | contig 10326 bp, 16 predicted proteins | sample MGYA00242763_ERZ504589 | MGnify/ENA primary metagenome ERZ504589 (study PRJEB26092, sample SAMD00036321) | human gut metagenome | host: Homo sapiens | study: EMG produced TPA metagenomics assembly of...
CTGCCTTCCTTTTTGCCACTCAGGGCGACCATCTGGTGCCCGCCACGCAATCCCTGCAGTTTGCCACCCTGCTGGCTGAGCGGAAGATCCCCTATGAGATGCATATCTTTGCTTACGGCGACCACGGCTTCTCCACCGGCAGCCGCCACATCGCCAATCCCCAAAACCCGGAAAACCCGGAATCTGCAGTGTGGCAGGGCATGGCACTCGGCTTCCTGAACCACATCTTCAACCACGACGTGCTGGTGCCCGCCCCGGAGGAAATCAAGGAATTCTGTCTTGATATGAAGATCGGCACCCTGCTGGACACTCCTCAGTCCGCTGCCCTGATCCAGCAGCTGCTGCCGGAGCTGGCCCAATATGTGCAGCAGGAGCCCGGCTCCCGGGGCATTTCGGTGAATGATCTGCAATTCTACAGCAACAAAATGTTCGATGAAGAAAAGCTGGCCGCACTGAACGAAGCTCTGGTAAAACTGAATTGAGGTAACACCACATGGAACGCTCTGAACTTCTTGCGCGGCTGGGATTTGCACCGCCGGAGGCCTGCCGAGTGCGGGTCATCATTGACACCGATGCAAAAAACGAGGGCGATGATGACTTTGCCATCCTGCACCATCTGCTTACTCCGCAATTTGATGTGCGTGGTATCTGTGCCACCCATTTCGAGGTCAAAACCACCCAAAGGGGTCTGCCGCCCCACAGCATGGAACGCAGTTACCAGGAGGTATGCCGCCTGCTGAACGCCGCACACATCGACGATGTTCCTGTTCTTCATGGTTGTACTGCCCCTCTCGCCTCTCCGGAGGATGCTCCCGACTGTGAAGCTGTCGAGTTTCTGATCCAGGAGGCTCTGCGGGATGACCCGGCTCCCCTGTACATTGCGGCCCAGGGCGCTATGACAAACATTGCCGCCGCCCTGAACCGTGCCCCGGAGATCGCGTCCCGCATGACGGTGCTCTGGAACGGCGGCGGCCCCTATCCCGCCGGACGACCGGAATTCAATGTTCAGCAAGACCCCATCGCCTGCCGTGTCCTGTTGGACAGCGCTGTCACGGTCTGGCAGATCCCACAGGATGTCTACGCCAGATTCGAGGTATCCCTTTCCGAATTGGCGCTTCGGGTACGGCCCTGCGGCGAAGTGGGAGCCTATCTATTTCAGCAGCTGATGGACGAGTACCCCTCCGAATACGATCCCCGCTTTCCTCTGCGCACCGGGGGCAATTGGACTTTGGGCGACAACACTACCGCCGCTGTCCTGCTGGAGAATGGATTCCGGGGGCACTGGACACTCCGCCCGGCCCCTGTGCTCCTGCCCAGCCTGACCTATGCTGAAGCTTCTGACCGCAAAACCATCCGTGTCTATCACGATCTGGATGTTCGTTTTGCACTGGAAGATTTTTTATTCCAAGCTGGCGCTGTGCTACCCCAGATAAGGATCATACAAAACAACAGCCCCCTCAGGTCATAATAGCCTGAGGGGGCTGTTGCTCTGTAATTCAGCTGTTACAGCAGCGGTGCAATGACCTTGAGCAGCATTCCGGTGGCACGGAGCAGATACTGCTTCTGCCAGATGCTGGCCGAGGTATTTTCCACCGTGCGGCACTGTTCCAGCGTGTGCTGGAAATCCTGCTCAATGTCCCGGATGCAGGGGGCATCCACCATCCAGACGGCATCCTCAAAGTGATGGTACAGGCTGCGGTAGTCCAGATTGATGGTGCCCACCACTGCTTCCCTGCCGTCCACCACGAACACCTTTGCATGGACAAAACCAGGGCTCCACTCGCTGATCTTCACGCCCGAATCCAGCAGGGCCGAATAGTGGCTCTTTGCCAGTGCGTAGGGGAACTGCTTGTCCGGCTTTCCGGGCAGGATCAGGTGGACATCCACGCCCCGTTCAGCGGCAAATTTCAGGGCGGTCTCCAGTTCGCCGTCCAGGATAAGGTAGGGGGTCATAATGTGGATGTAATCCCTGGCCCGGTTGAGCAGGTCGATATAGACCATCTCGCCCACCCGCTCGCCGTCCAGCGGACAGTCCCCGTAGGGAGCCGCCACGCCCTTTGCATTTTCCGGCACCGGAATGGGCCGGGTCAGGAACTGCTCATATTCCGGCTCCTTCAGGATGCCCCACATCTGCAGAAACTGAGCCGTCAGCGAACGGACTGCCTCGCCCTCCAGCATCACGGCGGCATCCTTCCAGCGGCCATGCTTCTGGATGTGGTTGATGTACTCATCGGCAAGATTCACGCCGCCGGTAAAGCCGACCCGCCCGTCAATGACAAGAATTTTCCGGTGGTCGCGGTAATTGTAATGGGTGGAGACGAACGGCTGCACCGGGCTGAACACCTTGCACTGGATGTTCAGCTTCTCCAGCAGCCGGGGGTAATTGCGGGGCAGGGTGGAGAACTCACAGGTGCCGTCGTACATCACCCGGACATCCACGCCCTGCAGCGCCTTGCGGGCCAGCACCTCCAGGATCTTGCCCCACATCAGGCCCTCGTCGATGATGAAATACTCCACAAAGATATATTCTTCTGCCGTTTCCAGCTGGCGCAGCAGTTCCTCAAACTTTGCTTCGCCGCCGGGGGAAGTAGGTCATGGCGGTGTTCTGGTACACCGGAAAGCCGCCGCCCCGCCCATACAGGTACTTTGCCAGCGAGGCCGCGCCGGGTTCAAGCGCTTTCAGCTGCTCCACGGCCTTTTTGGCTCTGCGGCAGCCAGCCGCGCAGCTGATCCTCCAGCTCCAGCAGCCGCTTGCGCAGGATGTTGTGCCCGAAATTGCTCTTGACATAGAAGAACATCGGAATGCCCACCACCGGCGCAATGGCAACCACCACCATCCAGGTGATCTTGGCGCTGTTGTCCATCTTGCTGTTGAGCAGGTAGATGACCATGGCCGATGTAACGACCACGCTGCCGCCAAAGTAATGGGGCCACAGGTTGCCGAACCACCGGAAGATGCTAAACAGCAGCCCCACCTGCAGCAGCAGGAGGATCAGCACCAGGCCAAAGCGGCTGAAGATGGCGTGGATCACGCCCTTCTGCCCCTTTCTCAGCAGCCGCAGGCCGCCGTCCTCAAACTGATGAACATAGCCCTTGACGTTCTGTTTTAGTTTCTCTGTTTTCATGTTCCGCCTTTCTTATTTCCGCCGCAGGGTCACCGCATAGGAGTCCTGTGCCGCGTGGCAGCGCTCCACCAGCTCCTTGGGCTGGGCGCAGACCCCGTGGTCATGCCACGGGTCATTGAACCAGTAGTTTTCCTCATCGTAGCCCACCAGCAGCAGGCAGTGCTCGTGGCACTTCCAGGCAAAGTCGGTGCCATCGGCCAGCAGCCAGTAATCCCGCTCCTCGGGCACCGGGGTAAAATCCAGCGTTGCCCAGAACACCACCGGCATTCCCTCGTCAATGAACCGGCACAGCTGCGCTGCGGTCTCGCCGCTCACGTCCAGCACCTCGAACCGGTCCGCCGCCCCTTCATGCTCCAACGCGCTCTGCAAGGCCTGCACGATGCAGGGGGCATAGCAGCCGTACCCGGTGTGGTCGTCGGGTCGCGGGTAGACGAACATCGGGTCAGGCCCGTAGAGCCTGCCCTCCTGTTCCCAGTAGGGGGCGTGGGGCAGGTCGCGCTCAATGAACACGTCCGGGTCAATGGGAATGCCCACGGCCTGCAGCAGCATCACGCTGCTGATGCTCTCGCAGCCGTTCACCCAGCGGGCGGTCTGGTCGATATACGGGGCCGAAACAATCTTTTTCATCAATTTTCCTCTTACTCTGTCAAAAACAGTGGTTTTGTGATATCATAAACAGTGAGAAACAGGGGTGTTCCCCAACAATATACCTATTATAGCTTATTCTGACCGGTTTTTCTACCGGAATCGGCAGGCGGGAGGATTTTGGGATATGAACAATCTGATCATCGGCATCGCAGGCGGCTCGGGCAGCGGCAAGACCACGCTGGCTTACCGGCTCAAGGAGCGGTTCGGGGAGGACGAGGTGCGTCTGATCTCCCACGACAGCTACTACAAGCGCCACGATGAACTGCCCTTTGCAGAGCGCTGCAAGCTGAACTATGACCACCCGGACGCGTTCGACAACGACCTGCTCATCCAGCACCTGAAGGAGCTGAAAGCGGGCCGCGCCATCGACTGCCCCGTGTACGATTACGCTGACCACAACCGCAGCAGCGAGGTGTAGCACATCGAGCCTGCCCCCGTCCTCATCGTGGAGGGCATTCTGCCCCTGGCTGAGCCGGAGCTGTGCAGCCTGTTCGATTACAAGATCTACGTGGACACCGACGCGGACGAGCGGATCCTCCGCCGCATCCTGCGGGATGTCAAGGAGCGGGGCCGCTCTCTGGACAGCGTCATCGCCCAGTACCGCGCCACTGTCAAGCCCATGCACGAGGCTTTTGTGGAGCCCAGCAAGCGCAACGCCGATATCATCATCCCCAATGGCAGGCGAAAACCGGCCCCGCCATCGAGATGCTGGTCCACCATATCCGCAGCCTGATCCAGAAGGCAAATCTGCGCTGAACTTTCACCGCAGTTCCGTATGATACCAAAAAAGGGGTGGTTCCCGACCGGGAACCACCCCTTTTTATGATTCTGCGGATCCTGCTCAGACCTTGCAGCTCTCACCGCTGCAATGGTCACAGTCTTCTTCCAGCTTGCCCACAATGGGTTCCGGATCGATGCCCTGACGGCGGTAGTAATCGGACAGAGCGGCCTTGACCGCCTGCTCTGCCAGAACGGAGCAGTGCACCTTGATGGGGGGCAGACCTTCCAGAGCTTCCACAACGGCCTTGTTGGTCAGCTTCAGGGCCTCGTCAATGGTCTTACCCTTGATGAGGTCGGTGGCCATGCTGCTGGTGGCAATGGCGGCACCGCAACCAAAGGTCAGGAACTTGACATCAACGATCACGTTGTTCTCGATCTTCAGGTACATGCGCATGATATCGCCGCACTTGGGGTTGCCGACTTCACCCACGCCGTTTGCATCGGGGATCTCGCCGACATTGTGCGGGTTTGCGAAATGCTCCATGACCTTTGCGCTATACATACTTGCCATCTTAGTTTTCTCCCTTCAGGCTGAACTGGCGGGCGGTGTTCTGGCCCTGCAGCCACATACAACTCATAGCACGGCGGCGGGGAATGACCTCCTCCAGCACGTCGCACAGATATTTTGCTTCCTCCATGGTATTCTGCGGGCCAAAGGTAAACCGCATGGAACCGTGGCCGATCTCCTCCGGCACGCCGATGCTCAGCAGAACATGGCTGGGATCCAGGCTGTCGGAGTTGCAGGCAGAGCCGGTGGATGCGCAGATGTTGTGCATATCCAGGTCCAGCAGAATGGTCTCGCCCTCCAGGCCGGGGAAGCTGATGTTCGCATTGCCGGGCAGGCGGTGCTCCAGGCCGCCGTTCAGGCGGGCCTCGGGGATGTTCTTCAGGATGCGGTCGATGACATAGTCACGCAGCATCTGCTCGTGGGCCATCCGCTCGTCCAGAGCGCCGACCGCCATCTCCAGTGCCTTGCCCATACCGGCGATACCGGCCACGTTCTCGGTGCCGGCGCGGTGGCGGGCTCCTGGCTGCCGCCGTCGATCAGGTTCTGGGGCCAGATGCCCTTGCGGCAGTACAGTGCGCCCATGCCCTTGGGGCCATTGAACTTGTGGGCGCTCATGGACAGCATATCCACGCCCAGCTCCTTGACGTCCACGGGGATGGCACCCACAGCCTGAACCGCATCGGTGTGCATCCAGACGCCGTGCTTGTGGGCGATCTCAGCGATCTCCTTGATGGGCTGGATGGTGCCGATCTCGTTGTTGGCCATCATAATGCTGACCAGCGCGGTATCGGGACGGATGGCTGCCTCCACATCCTCCGGGCGGATATAACCTTCCGGGGTGGGCTTGATATAAGTGACCTCAAAGCCCATGCGCTCCAGCGCAGCCATGCTGTGCATGATGGCATGGTGCTCAAAAGCACTGGTGATGAGGTGCTTTTTGTTCTGGCGGGCCTTGGTGAAGGCAGTGCCCTTCACGGCCCAGTTGTCGGCCTCAGAGCCGCAGCCGGTAAAGAAGATCTCCGCCGGAGCCGCGTTGATGGCTTTTGCACCTGAGCGCGGCCGGTATCCACAAACTCCTTGGCTTCGTAGCCGATGCTGTAATGGCTGCTGGGGTTGCCGCAGGCTCCGCTCAGGGCCTCGACCATAACAGCCAGTGCTTCAGGGGCGCAGGCAGTTGTTGCGGCATTGTCGAGATAAACCACTTTCTCGCTGATTTCCATAGGAAGAATCCTTTCTAAGCACAATACAGATATCTTTCCGTATTGCCGGGCTTCGGCCCGGTCTCAATACTCTTTGACGCTGACAGTATACCATATCATTCCCTAGTAGGTCAATAGGAATACTCTGATTTCATCATTTCGTAAGATTCTTTGCAAAATCAGCGGCCTTTTCCGGCCAGCTTTCCCAGAACCACCTTCCATTTGGGGTAGCCCCAGCGCCGATCTTCGGCAAAATCGTCGGCCAGCTTCCAGGGAAAGGTGCTGCCATCGAAGTACAGATTGCCCGCTTCATCCACCCGGTCCAGCTTTTTAGGCAGGTACTCCTCATCATAATAGCTCTTGCGCTTATCCGGCAGGGCCCAGTGCAGGGTGCCGTCGGCATCCATACCGGAAGCCCACACACCGAACACAAAGGTCGCCGCCTCGCCGTAGCAGTGCTGCTCAAAGCGGATGGCACCATCATAATAGAATTTGATGACCTCCAGCGTACCGGATTCCTTTTTGCCGTCCCGGCCCAGCGTGGGGCGGTAGTCCTGCTGATACCGGCAGCCGCAATGGGCTCCGGCAAACTTTTTCGGGTCGAACGCCATAAGTGCACATCCTTTCTTTTGCACAAAACTCCCTCCGTCATCGCTGTGCGCTGCCACCTCCCTCTAGGAGGGAGGCTTACCGCACGGACAGGCCCCATCTCAGAGGGGGCTGTCTGCGAAGCGACTGGGGAGCTTCCTTTAAAAATGCCCCTCAAAATCGCCCTCGATCTCATACGGCCAGCTCAGGATGCCGCCGAGATCACGCAGGCGGGTGTAGCCCTGCGCCTCCAGCTTCTGTGCGGCATCGGCGCTGCGGCGGCCGGTGCGGCAGTAGATCAGCCACTGGGCGTTTTTGTCCGGCATGACCTCCTCCGCGCGGGTCAGCACGTCACCCAGGGGCAGCAGCTTTGCGCCGGGGATATGCCCCACGGCAAATTCGTCCGGCTCCCGGACATCCACGGCCTGCGCCTTGCCTGCATCCAGCAGGCGGATGGCTTCGGCCGGAGTGATCTTCTCTACCATTGTCTCATCTCCAAGTTCCGATAATTTCTCTATTATATGATAACAGACGTTTTTTGTTTCGGCAAGAGAAACCGGCGTTTTCGCTTTGCAAAACCTGTACCGCGTGGTATACTAAAGAGAGAAGCAAGGAGAGTAGACCATGAAATTTTCCACAAAGAGCCGCTACGCCCTGCGGCTGATGGCCGAGCTGGCCCGCTACGCACCGGGCACCACCGTCTCCCTGAAAGAGATCAGCGAGCGGCAGAACCTGAGCCTGAAATATCTGGAACAGATCGTCACCCCGCTGGCGCGGGTGGGGCTTGTGAAAAGTGAGCGCGGCAGCCAGGCGGCTACCGGCTGACCAAGGCCCCCGCCGACTACACCGCCGGTGAGATCCTGCGTGCCATTGAGGGCAGCGTGGCCCCCATCCCCTGCCTTGGCAGCGAGACCAACGAGTGCCCCATGTCCGAGCAGTGCTTCACCCTGCCGTTCTGGGCCGGGCTGGACGAGGTCATCAACCAGTACATCGACAGCGTCACTCTGGAGCAGCTGGCCCAGAGCCTGCCCGCCGCCAAGGACGGCTGCTGCGGCTGCAACACCAAGACCTGAAAATTTATGCTTGACATTTTGCGCCGAATCTTATATAATAAGCAGGCATTCAGCGAATGCAGCATAGATTTAGGGGTATAGCTCAGTTGGTAGAGCAGCGGTCTCCAAAACCGCGTGCCGTGAGTTCGAGACTTACTACCCCTGCCACAAACCTCCGGAGCAGCCGTTCCGGAGGTTTTGTTTTGCGCAAACATACTCCCCCAGTCATCCGCTGCGCGATGCCAGCCCCCTCTGGATGGGGCCTTTGTGCCCCCTGCAAAGGAGGCTCCCTCATTGAAGGAGCTGGTTGCGAATGCAGTGAGCAGACTGAGGAAGTCTGCCTTTTTCATCTTTTTTGCGGCTTTTTTTGTTTTTTCCGCTTGACAAGCCGCCCATCTTCCGGTATAATAAGGCACGTTCCGGCGGTAAACGCCGCACGAACTTGAGCGATCATGGCCCGGTAGCTCAGTTGGTTAGAGCACCAGCCTGTCACGCTGGGGGTCGTCGGTTCGAGCCCGATCCGGGTCGCCATTTGCTGCTATAGCTCAGTTGGTAGAGCGCATCCTTGGTAAGGATGAGGTCTCCAGTTCGAATCTGGATAGCAGCTCCATCGAGAAAAAACCACTTGAATCCTTGCGGTTCAGGTGGTTTTTTTGTTTGCCATTTTCCCGGTTTCTCCGGCCGGGAAACCCTCCCTTTCCAGCGAAATGCCCAAAATTGGGTCTGATTTTTCCACATTCCGGCAATTGAACTTTTGGATGGTTTGCAGTACACTTTGTGTAAGAGAGTTGGTTATTTTTGTGTCAAACATCCACAAACCAGAGAGTTTTGATTGAATCGGAGGTATTTCCTATGGCTCGTTTTTACTCTTCCCCGCGATCTGTACCACGGCAAGGGTGCTCTGGAAGCCCTGAAAGTCCTTTACCGGCAAAAAGGCCAATGATCTGTGTCGGCGGCGGCTCCATGAAGCGGTTCGGCTTCCTTGACCGCGCTGTTGGCTACCTGAAGGAAGCCGGCATGGAAGTGGAGCTGTTCGAGGGCATCGAACCCGATCCTTCCGTGGAGACCGTCATGCGCGGTGCCGAGGCTATGCTGAAGTTTGAGCCCGACTGGATCATTGCCATGGGCGGCGGCTCCCCCATTGATGCCGCAAAGGCCATGTGGATCAAGTACGAGTACCCTGAGATCACCTTTGAGGAGATGTGCAAGGTGTTCGGCATTCCGCCGCTCCGCCGCAAGGCCCACTTCTGCGCCATCTCTTCCACCTCCGGCACCGCCACTGAGGTGACCGCTTTCTCCATTATCACCGATTATCAGAAGGGCATCAAGTACCCCATCGCCGACTTTGAGATCACTCCCGATGTCGCCATTGTCGATCCCGATCTGGCCGAGACCATGCCCAAGAAGCTGGTTGCCCACACCGGTATGGATGCAATGACCCACGCCATCGAGGCTTATGTTTCCACCGCCAACTGCGACTACACCGACCCGCTGGCCATCTTCGCCATCCGGATGATCCAGGGCGATCTGGTGGACAGCTACAACGGCGATATGTCCAAGCGTGATTCCATGCACAACGCGCAGTGCCTGGCCGGTATGGCATTCTCCAATGCGCTGCTGGGCATCGTCCACTCCATGGCACACAAGACCGGCGCTGCCTTTGCCGACTACGGCGCACACATCATCACGGTGCTGCCAACGCCATGTATCTGCCAAGGTCATCGCCTTCAACGCCAAGGACCCCGAAGCCAAGAAGCGCTATGGTGTCATCGCTGACGAGATGAAGCTGGGCGGTTCCAACGACGACGAGAAGGTCAAGCTGCTCATCGAGTACCTGCGCGGCATGAACGATGCACTGAACATCCCCCACTGCATCAAGAACTACGGCCCCGATTCCTACCCCACCGAGCAGGGCTTTGTTCCTGAAGAAGTGTTCCTGGAGCGCCTGCCCGAGATCGCAAAGAACGCCATCGGCGATGCCTGCACCGGCTCCAACCCCCGTCAGCCCAGCCAGGAGGAGATGGAGAAGCTGCTCAAGTGCTGCTACTACGACACTGAGGTCGACTTCTAATTAAAACCGACATTTTACAGACACTTTTACCTCTTTCCCATAACAGCAAAGCCGCAAGCCCTCAACAGCCTGCGGCTTTGTTGTTTGATGGACCTCTCAGGCGCTCCGCGCCAGCTCCCCTGACTGGGGCTGCCAGGCTTGCGCTGCTGCAGACGGCAGAGCGATGGATGCAAAAAACCGCCCTGACGGTTTCCCATCAAGGCGGTTTGAGCTGGAGCTGCTATCCAGATTCGAACTGGAGACCTCATCCTTACCAAGGATGCGCTCTACCAACTGAGCTATAGCAGCACAACCACAGCTCAATTATTCTACCACAAGAAAGACTGCTTTGCAAGTGTTTTTTGCAAAAAATCCG
>ENA-OQCR01000161-OQCR01000161.1-human-gut-metagenome-genome-assembly--contig:-NODE-161-length-10324-cov-0.935962_pt1 | contig 10324 bp, 13 predicted proteins | sample MGYA00242763_ERZ504589 | MGnify/ENA primary metagenome ERZ504589 (study PRJEB26092, sample SAMD00036321) | human gut metagenome | host: Homo sapiens | study: EMG produced TPA metagenomics assembly of...
AGCAATCCGTCCCGAACGCTGCATGAAAAAGTATGCGCTGATTCCCTCTGCCACACTGCATATTGCTGTCATAATAAAATACTGTTCTTTAAGGTCCATCAGATGATATACATCATCTTCTGTCGCCTGTAGTCTCAAGGGCATCCATCCTTTCCGTCATGCCACGCTTATTTTATCCGGGGATTTCTTTTTTTCCTCTCGGCTTTTTATATAGTCTGTACATTCCCGGATGGTCTGTTCACACAGGTAATAAGAAAATTTCCCGATATGTGTGTCCTTTTCCCGGAGATTCAAACGGTTCTGAAGCCAGATATATGTGCTGTGTTTGGTCATATAACCATTTTTCCAGATTGCATCCAAAGCTCTGTGTGCTTCGATCCGCTTATTACGCAGATTGCTGTCAGCCATGGTTCCCATGGGACGCATACTTTTTTGTGTGCCCCAATGTATGAATCACAGGAAGGATAGCCGCTGCATACATACAGGTATTTCTCCGGATCCAGGTTGTTATCCCCATAGACATAGGCTGCCGGCTAAGTACCCCGGTCTTTTGCAATATGGACAGTACAAGGTTTCCCGCATCTTGTTTTTCTTCTTTTTGCCATCTGACGTCACTCCTTTCCATCTTTATCTCCGATGTTAAAGAAATCCCTTTTTCTGTGTCAACAGAATTCTTTGAAAATCATAAAAACATTTTCAGGAAGCTCTTTTGATAAGCCTTGTGATAATGCCTTCTGCCACTTCATAGTTGTCGTTGATGCGGGTCACCACAAATCCGATCTTATCTTTCTTTCCCGGAAGTGCGGACATATTGCAGGAATGTGCCACGGCATTGACTCCGATATCAAGGCGGATAAAATAGGTTCCCTTATAGACTTCCGTAATGATCCCTGTATATTTTCCCTGTTTATGGCATTTCCGGAGGTTATCTTTATTGATATTGGCTGTCGGACTCTTTGCATCCACTTCTATAATGATCTGGTCAACAGAGCTTGCTTCCACCTTATTGACCATGACCAGCACCAGATCACCTACCTGGAATTTTTCTCCGGCATCTACCATCCACTCCCAGGCCATGTCTCTGGCCCGGACAGATACTTCTACACCAAAGACTTCCAGGCGGACTGCTTTGGGAGCTACCGCGATCACCCTTGCTTCCACGATCCTGCCTTCATAGAGCATTGGTTTTTCTGTATCTTCCCCAAGGTAAAAAGTCTGTCTCTTTTTAAGCATTGCATCTTTTCTGGATGCTACAACGCTCCGGCTCTTGTTATCCAGATCTTTGATGATGAAATCAATATCACAGCCGAGCATGTTGTTAGCAATACGGACCTGACGGTTTAAGGTATCCGCGTTTTCACGCCCGTCTCCCTGAAGGTTGATCATCATTTCATTCATTGGGATAATGATCCGGAAACCATTAAAGTATGTAACAGCAACCATCCATCCACTCTCCAGTTTTTCAATGCCCCCGAACTGGCCCGTCAGGATCTTTCTGGTACGATGTGCATTCAAAAGCTGATGCCATCTGGCTTCTTCCTGTTCCTCCATGCTTTCAACCTGCGCGTCTACATCGATTGTCAAAACACCATCGTAGACCGCACGCGGAACATCTTTTTCCCCGTTTCCCGCCAAAACTGTTTTTCTGGTATCCTCCATATACTTCCTCCTGTTCTTATTTATTTTTGTCTTCTCTGCTCCATCCAGAAAACTCCTTTTCCTCCGGTACTCAGGAAAGACAAAAGAAGACACAAAAAAAACAGCCCGTTTAAAGCTGCTTTCTTCATGCCTTCTTTTTACAGATACCATTCTATAATACATGGAATTCTATGTCAATATTACCTCGATTGCAATAGTGTCGCATATTAGTTCCTTTTATGAAGCCTGTACGACAGAAGGATTTGGTAACACTAAGAACTGCCAGATTCCTGTGTCCTTATAGAAAATTCCATCTCATATGTAATTGTTTCATTATATAGTGTTTATTTCTTCCTCTTAATCGTCCCCAATAAGACAACCGACCTTCTTGTACATTTTTAAAACTATAGATATTACGGAACAGTTGCAGTAGATATATATTTTTTCAAATAGCTGAAGGATAATACCTGATTATCTGTTATTTATATACATAATACATATTGAATTTTAGTAAAACTAGAGGATACATAAAAATGCCATTAACCAAAGAACAATTTCTTAAACAATTAAATTCTGATTGTTATTTCTCCACATACTCTTCTGCCATATGTACTGCCATAGCACCATCTGCCACTGCTGTTACTATCTGACGAAGTAACTTTGTTCTGACATCTCCTACAGCATAAACACCCGGAATACTCGTTTTCAGTGTTTTCACCTGCCACAATATATCCTTTATTATCCAGTTCTATCTGATTATCTAAAAATCTGTTGTCGGTTTTCTTCCTATACTCACAAACAGGCCGTCACATTCTATAATGTTTTCTTCTCCTGTAACTGTATCTTTCAACCGCACACCAGTCAATCGTTCTCCATAAATCAGTTCATTTACTGTATTGTTCCATCGAAACTCTATATTTTCAGTTTTCATCAGCTGGTCATGGTAGATTTTCGTTGCACGTAATGTATCTCTTCGATGAACAATGATGACTTTCTTAGCAATTCGACTTAAAAGAACAGCATCTGATACAGCAGAATTTCCACCACCAACAACAACCACAATCTTATCTTTATAAAACATACCATCACAGGCGGCACAATAAGCAACTCCATGACCTATCAATTCTTTTTCTTTATCAAGACCAAGTTCTCTTGGATTTGCTCCTGTAGCTATCACTACTGTTTTCCCAATATAAATTCCCGAACTAGTTTCTACTCTCTTAAGCTTTCCTGTTAAATCCATATTATAAACTTCAGCATATTCACTTTTAGCGCCAAATTTTTCCGCCTGTTTTTGCATTTTCTCTGCCAATGAAAATCCGTCAATTCCATTTTCAAAACCAGGATAGTTATCAATCTGCCAGGTCAATGACATCTGACCACCTGCAGATAATTTTTCTATAACAATTGTATCAAGTCCTGCTCTGGCTGCGTATAATGCTGAAGTATACCCTCCAGGTCCTCCCCCTACGATAATCATATCGTAAACATGATTTTCATTCATACAGCAGTCCTCCTTTTATTTTTCCAATGCTTCATTAATAAAATTCTCTATCATTATTTTTGATTCAGGTGCAACAATAGAATCTATTGCCTTTCCATCTCGATATAAAACCAGCGTAGGAATTATCTCAATCTTTTCAGCTTCTGCAATCTGTGGTTCTTCATCAATATTTACTTTTCCAGCAACAAGAATATCGCTGTATTCTTCACTTATTTTTTCATAAGCTGCTCCAATTCTACGGCAATAACCACACCACGGTGCCCAGAAATCAACCAAAACCGGTTTTTCCTTATGAATTAATTGTCCAAACTTTTCTTTATTTATATTTATAGATGTCATATTTTTCAACTCCTTCTCCTATTTGAACTTAATATACCCCAAATAAGTGCTTGCTTCCGTGATGATATCACAGAAAAGTTGATTTACTTTATTTACGCTTTTTTACTTCTATTTACAGCATATGTCAGTTATATAATTGACTCTTCTCAATAAATTAAGTATACTCTCATCTTTGACAGTTACAAAAAGATGGGTGTATTATACGTTCAATTCATTATTTTCGGCAAGTAAGAAATAATCAATATGAGAATCACATAACACAAAAGGATGTACTGCGGTAACTTCTACATTACCTTGGCACATCCTTTCGTACTATTATTTTTTGCTATTCTTCTTAATGGCAGCTGTGGCTTCCACATCCATGCTCACCACATGTATGTCCTTCCCCGTGGTTGTGCTCATGGTGAGAACATTTCACATCCGGATTATACTCAAGTGTTTCATTGATAAAAGCTTCTACTGCTTCATCCGCATCTCCGGAAACTCCTCCGAAAAGCTTGATGCCTGCTGCCGCTAACGCTGTCTGTGCGCCGCCTCCGATTCCGCCACAAATCAAAACATCTGCATTCAATGCATTAAGAACTCCTGCCAATGCACCATGTCCGCTTCCATTCGTATCTACTACTTCTGAATGTACTACTTTTCCTTCCTCTACATCGTAAATCTTAAATGTCTCTGTGTGTCCAAAGTGCTGGAAAATCTGTCCATTTTCATATGTTACTGCTATTCTCATGATACCTTCTCCTTTTTCTGCTGCATATTTTTTGTAAATTTCCTGTTTGTAACATCCTCCAAAGCTGCAGTTGCCGCTCTGACCGTCACAGATTCTGAAATCCCCGCCCTCAATTCTGAGCGGATGTCCGTCAATAAGTGCATCTGCTATTTTCTTCCGGGCAATCTCGTAAATCCGCTGGACCGTCGTTCTTGCGATCTGCATAGATACTGCACACTGCTCCTGACTATAACCTTTCTTGTCCAAAAGACGGATTGTCTCGTACTCATCTACCGTCAGAACAATGGGTGTTTTTTTCTCCGTATCATCTGCCGGAAGAAATTCTAAAACATTGGGGAAATGGCAGACTTTTCTGCATTTTACTGGTCTCGGCATAAACTGCTCCTTTCTCGCTTTTCTTATATAATAGCCCTATAAAAGGCATATGTCAATAACATTTTTGACATATGTCCATATAACTAGCTAATAGTATTATATACAGCATAAACTTCTCCTCACGACACATATATTTCGATGTTTTCCGCAAATCAACTATTGATAATGGAATAGAAAAAACAGTCTGTCATAACAGAAATTAATCCCATCAAAACAGACTGTTCTTTTTCCTTTACAAATATTACATTAATGAGGTTCCTGCCTTCATGCTCATAGAATCTCTTTATTATCTCCTGCACCGGTTTCTCACATATTTCATAGCTGTCGTCCTTCCATGCCTCGGAAGCAGAAGGCAGCTTCGGTGCCCACTCCCATAAAGCAAAGCCACGAAGCCATGGTCGTTTCTTACAGGCCTCAAACATTGCACGATACCATTCACACTGTTCTTCCAAGCGAAGTTCTCCCTGCAATTCCCGGTTATTCGGAATCATCCCGGAACCTTTTCGCGACATACATCTCGCTTCGGCGAAGAAAAATGGTTTCCTATATTTTAAGACGGTTTTTTCGATACGATCCAGTTCCTGCTCCCATTGATCAATTGGATAATATCCGCTGGAAGAGATCACGTCGACACAGTCCCACCAGGATACATGATCTTCCTGATATTTGTCCGTGTTATAAGACATCAGTCCATAATATTCCATTATTTTTCGTCTTCTCTGCTCATCCATCGTGCCCACGCTGCAAGGCCTGCAACATGCTTCACTTCCCCTGTTGCCACAAGCGTCTGGAATTCTTTTACTGAAACCTCATGAAGCTTCAATACTTCTGTCGGACCCAATGATTCTTCTCCAGATTTTTCACATCAGATCGCAAAAAGATGGATCTTCATATCCGGTCTCTTCTTTTTATAATTCGACTCCATTTGTCTCTATCACGTGTTTATACCAGAATGCTGAATCTTTCATAATTCTCTGCTGGTTCCTGTAGTCTACATATACAAGTCCAAATCTGTCTGAGTAACCCTTTGCCCATTCAAAATTATCCATCAAAGACCACTGGAAATATCCTCTGATATCTACTTCCTCTGCTGCCTTTTTCAGTTCCTGTAAATATCTTGCAAGAAAATCAATTCTGTTTGGATCATGCACTTTTCCATCTAATGAGATCACATCATGACAGGATAATCCGTTCTCTGTGATATAAATTGGCTTGTGATATCTTTCATATAAGAACTTTGGTCCCCAACGCAGACATTCCGGTGTTACCGGCCATTGGATCGCAGTCTTGGGAAATCCCTCATATCGACAAACCTCCTGTGGTTTCCCGTCTTCTCCCATACGGAAGCCTCTTCCATTATAGATATTCTGTCCATAGATATCGATTGGTTCTGAGATCAGACGCATGTCTTCTTCTGTAATTTTCGGAAGATATTTTCATAACGTTCCAATCCCTCTTCCGGATAATGTCCAAGCAAAACAGGATCTGACCACCAGGACACATTCCATGTCCAGTTACTGTCATCCTCCTGAAGAGAAAAATATGCCTTTCTTGCGGCCTCGATATCTTCCGGCCGATCTGTTTCCGGATAACAAACAGATGATGTCGGTGCATATCCGATCGTCAGTTTCTGTTTTCCATAAGTACGGAGCATCTGTACCGCTCTTCCATGTGCTTTCAAGGCATTGTGTGCCATTTCAAAGGTATCTCTCATGGGTGCTTTTACTCCCGGTGCATGTTCTCCGGTAAGAAAGCCAAGTCCGACAAAGCACTGTGGTTCATTCAATGTAAAGAAATGACTTACCCTGTCACTGAATCTTTCTGCAACAAGCTTCGCATATTCTCCAAACCATTCCACGATCTGCGGATTCATCCATCCGCCTCTTTTATAGATTTCATACGGAAGTTCCCAGTGATACAAAGTAATATATGGTTCGATCTTATTTTCCACAAGCTCGTCGATCAGATGGTTATAGAACTCAATACCTTTCTCATTCACTCTTCCAAATCCATCTGGTAAAACCCGTGACCAGTCGATGGAAAAGCGATAAGCTTTCAGGCCCATTTCTTTCATTAACTGAACATCTTCTTTATATCTGTGATAATGGTCGCATGCCACTTCGCCGGTGTGACCGGAATATACTTTCCCAGGTTCTTTTGTATACACATCCCAGATGTGCTCACCTTTGCCATCTTCTTTTACTGCACCCTCGATCTGATACGCACTTGTTGCTGCTCCCCAGATGAAATCCTCAGGGAATCCTACATTCTTTCCATTTTCTTTTCCCATATTTTTCTCCTATTGTTTAGCTTCTCTTATTATTTCCATTCCTCAATTCCCAGATTCTCTATATAATCAGCAAGTTCTCGCGCCATCTCATAGGTCTCCGGAATTCTGAGATGTCCCGGAGTTGCTGCTCCATTTCTCTTAATAATTTTCAAAAATATTTCAAAAAATCATTTCAAAAAAACTTTCATATATATCGCGTGGAACATATGGATATAAGTCTGCCGTTTCTAGCTGGCATTCCATCACATTTATCTTAACTTTTTCTTTTTCAATAAAACCCTGCTTGTGTAAAAGTTCCATTAACTTATTACCATTTATCAGTTTCACTTCCACCTCTTCAGCGTAAGAAATAGCTGCACCGGAAAAATCACTTGTTGTTATAAAAATCATTTTATCTGCTAATACAACATTATTTGCCCCTACAAGTTTCTGGATATTTGGACGCCCAACTTTATGTCCTATTGAATAGCATTTACATTCAACAATCGTTTTTTCTCCCCCTCTGGTAAGTGATATATCATAACCTCCGTCATTTGTCGGGGGAGTTAGTTTAGCTATATACCCTAAACTTTCAAATAATTCCGAGCATAATCCTTCAAAATTAGTTGGTTTCTCCGAATAATAATCAACGATTTTTTGAATATCACTATTACACGCAAATGTCTCTTTCTTCTTTAAAAGGTCGGCACGTTTTATTCTTTCTTCTTTACATAAATCTATTGCAATGCCTTGCAAACGCAATTTTTTTGAACTACTTCAACTAACTCATATGGTCTTTTTGTAAAAACCAAATAGTTTTCAACATATAATTTACTTCTCTTCCATATGATATAGTTTTTCTTTACTCTCCTGTCTGCTGTACCGTCCTTTTTACTTACAGACCAATAAGGATAATTTAGATAATAATAGTTTTCCCCTTTCTACTACAATATATTTATGGTTAATATCCCTTACAGCCAGTAAGGAATTATCCATCTTGTTGCTTAAGCTGTATAATGATGGAGCAATTGGTATATCGTCCCTTTTCTTGGACATCGCGTCCGCAATTAAGACTGATAACCAGCTCCTCATTCGCAGCGTTCGTTTTATGCAGGTTGAATCGCCATAGGTGCATTCGCGTCACACCACAGTAGATTGAATTGAATAGGCAATGAGTAAAACTGGTATTTATCCATTGCAATAATCTTAAGGAGTGACAATTTATGAACGCAGTAGGTATCGATGTTTCAAAAGGTAAAAGTATGGTTGCTATCATGCGACCATTCGGTGAAATTGTTTCCACACCTTTTGAAATCAAACACACGGCCAGTGACATCCGTTCACTTGTAGAACTAATCAATTCTGTTGAAGGTGAGTCCCGAATCGTGATGGAGCACACAGGACGTTATTATGAAGTCCTCGCTCATCAGCTTTCAGAGGCAAATCTTTTCGTCAGTGCCATTAACCCCAAACTTATCAAAGACTTTGATAATGATTCTCTTCGTAAAGTGAAATCTGATAAAGCGGATGCTGTTAAGATTGCCCGATATGCTCTTGACAAATGGCAAAACCTTAAACAGTATAATGTTATGAATGAATTACGCAATCAGCTCAAAACCATGAATCGCCAGTTCGGCTTTTACATGAAGCATAAGACAGCTATGAAAAATAATCTTATCGGCATCCTTGACCAAACCTATCCTGGTGTTAATACTTACTTTGACAGTCCTGCACGCAGTGACGGCAGCCAGAAATGGGTTGATTTTGCATCTACATACTGGCATGTGGACTGTGTCCGTAAAATGTCCCTGAATGCCTTTATCGACCATTATCAAAACTGGTGCAAACGCAAGAAGTACAACTTCAGTCAGTCAAAAGCTGAAGAAATCTATGGAAAAGCAAAGGAACTTGTTCCTGTACTTCCAAAGGATGCCATTACAAAGCTTATTATCAAGCAGGCTGTAGACCAGCTTAATAGTGCCTCTACAACTGTTGAATCACTACGCACTCTCATGAATGAAACTGCATCCAAACTCCCGGAATATCCTGTCGTTATGGCTATGAAAGGGGTTGGAACTTCACTTGGTCCTCAGTTGATGGCTGAGATCGGAGATGTTTCCCGTTTCACTCACAAAAGTGCTATTACTGCATTTGCCGGTGTAGATCCTGGTGTTAATGAATCCGGAACCTATGAACAAAAAAGTGTTCCTACCTCAAAACGAGGTTCCGCTGATCTTAGAAAGACTTTATTTCAGGTAATGGATGTCCTGATTAAAACGCATCCTCAAGATGATCCTGTTTATCAGTTCTTAGATAAGAAACGTGCTCAAGGCAAGCCTTACTATGTCTATATGACTGCAGGTGCCAACAAGTTTCTAAGAATCTACTACGGACGAGTGAAAGAATATCTCGCATCTCTTCCAGAGTCTTAATTATCCACCAAAATTTTCAGACCAGCACTGGCGTGGTGGTCTAATTTTGATACCCAATTTTCAACCTGTATAAATTTTTCAATATTCTTTCAATTTAGCCTTGACTTTTTATTTGCAGGCTGTTTTGTCCAAACTTGAAGACTTCAGCAATACTCTAACTTCACAGGATGCAATCGGTCAAAGTACTCTTAAGACATCTCTGGGTCAGTTTGTAATTAATGGATGCATTAATAATACTACCAGTGGCATATTGTTCAGATCATAAGCAACGAAAAAATCGCTCATACTTTTCATGACACTATCATCAGTTACCTGGGAATTTTCCTGTTCTGCGCATTGCTTGGACTTATCCTGGCAATTTTCCTGTCCAGAATACTTACCCGTCCGGTTTCCAATCTATGTCATGAAATCGATATTCTGGATCCTTCCGATGGAACACAGATTGATCTGAAATCCTGCGGTTCCAACCAGGAATTGCACAAACTGATTGACAGCTTTAACGGAATGAGCCAGCGTCTCTTTCTGAGCCTGAAACAAAATTATGAAATTCAAATTACTGAACAACAAATGCGGGTTCAAATGCTGCAATTTCAGATAAATCATCATTTTCTTCATAATACTTTAAATGTTATCAAGTCACTTGCTGAAATTCATGATGTACCTGAAGTCGAAACCATTGCTACTTGTATGTCTGAACTTGTACGGTATAATCTGGAAAAATTTCCTGTTGCAACTCTTCAGGAAGAACTCCAGCAGGTTCAGCGCTATATGACTATCCAGAACATACGCTTTCCCGGAAAATTCTGCTATGATATTAATGTCCCACCTGAATTCCTGCAGATGAATCTTCCTGTATTTTTGTTCCAGCCACTTGTAGAAAACAGTGTGGAACATGGTTTTTCTAATAAAGAAAATGAATGTTATATCAGTATTTCCTGTCAACTTGAAAACGAATTACTTCATTTCCTGGTTGCTGATAACGGAAGCGGAATGTCTCAGGAACAATTAAAAAACTTTTCAGTGTTCCGGCAAAA
>ENA-OQCR01000162-OQCR01000162.1-human-gut-metagenome-genome-assembly--contig:-NODE-162-length-10299-cov-1.182953_pt1 | contig 10299 bp, 6 predicted proteins | sample MGYA00242763_ERZ504589 | MGnify/ENA primary metagenome ERZ504589 (study PRJEB26092, sample SAMD00036321) | human gut metagenome | host: Homo sapiens | study: EMG produced TPA metagenomics assembly of...
CGATGAACGCGTCGATGGTGTGCGCTGCCGTCACGCCGTTCGATTCGCCGCCGGACGCGTAGCTGAACAGGCGCATCGCGGTGTCGAGCCGGTCGTTGGCCGCGCGGCCTTCGGCGTTGTTGCGCAACGCCGTTTTCTGCCAGATTTCGGCTTTGCCGAACGCCTGCCATGCACAGTCGAGCATGTATTGCCGGTTCGTGGGATGTCAGGCGTGCCTCCGACCGCAGGGTATCGTCAAGCGTTTTCCACAGGCGTGCGAAGGCTTGCGCTTGGGGGTCTTTGCGGCCCAGTACGGAGGCGATCGCGTCGAGCACGCGGTCGGTGTCGCCTTCCAATAGCAGGATGTACAGCGCGTTCATGCCGAAGGATGGTTCGTCCGCGTCCTCAGCGGCACGCTCTCCCGTCATCAGCCGGTCGTCGGTGTCGATTGCCGGCAGGCCCATGTCGGCAGCGTTTTCCGCGTCCGACGCCGATGCCGCCACGCGTGCGGTGTGGAAGGTTTCGACGTAATCGTTCCAATCGTCGATCAGCTGTGGCAGCAGCGCGCGTCCGGACGTGTCGGACGTGGTCGGATCGGCTGTATCGTCATGCAAAACCGTGGCCAGCGAGCCGAGCGCGTTCATCGCCGATTCGACCACGCACAGCCGAGCCGGACGTTCGCCGGGGGTGGTGATCAGCGGCGAGTTCATAATCGATGCGACGCGTGAGCGCACGTATGCGCCGGCCGTGTCGAGGTTCATGGACGAGGTGGCGATGCCTTGCCGTTTCAGTTCGGCCAGTTCGATCATGGAGAACAGGCCCTGCACGAACGGTTCGTCCTTGAGGGGGCGGGTCACGCTCGAATAGCGTACGGGCACGCCGTCGGCGCGTAGCCGTTCGCCGAACGTGCGCACGGTGGCGTTGTCGTGGGCGATCACGGCCATGTCGTTCCAGTCGCGGCCGTGTTCGAGATGTTCGGTTTTGATTTTCCACACCACGTCGTCGAGTTCTTCGACGGTGGAACGGTACATCGCGGCTTCAAGACTGCCGTCGCGCGTCTCCGGTATGGCGATGGCCGGCATTTTGCCGGGGCGGTTCGCCAGCGCGTCGTCGGTCGATTCCGTGGCTGGCGATGGTCAGGCTCACGCGGCTCGCCACCGCGGCCAGGTCCGTACCTTCGGCCATATGGGACGGTTCCAGCCGTACCAGTCGCGCACCCAATCGCGATTGCGCCATGTTGAACAGATATTCAGGGTACGATCCGCGGAACGTCTGCACCGCCTCGTCGGGGTTGCCGACGAGCAGCAGACGCACGCCACGGTTGCGCAATGCGGTGAGAAAGTCGAAGCCGGCGAGTGTGGCGTCCTGGAAATCGTCGACGATGACGAGTTTCGGCAGGTCGGACGTTTCGGCTTCGTTCACGGCGGCCGCGGCGTCGATCATGAGCTGCGAGGCGTCGAGACGGTATTGGTCCGGATATGCCTCGTTGATGGCCTGGTTGTATTCGGCACGCAGCGCGAAGGCGAGCCGCCATTGCACGCGCAGTCGTTCGCGTCGTTCGTCAAGCGTGCCGTGTTCGTCGGCAGCGCGGGAAATCAGCGCGTCTTCGAGTTCCGGTTTCGCGCCGATCTCGTTCATGCGGGCAAGCATGTCGCGCAGCTGGTTGGCGAAGGCGTTGGTGGCGTCGTCCACCACCATGCCCGACCAGTCGGCGACCACGAAGTAGGTGCGCAATAGCGCGCAGGTGGAGCATTCGTCGCCGTGCTCGGCATGTTCGGCATGCCTGGCGAGCACGCGGCGGATGACCACGTCCTGTTCGGCCCCGTTGAGCAGTTTTCGGCAGGGGTTGTCCGGCATGCGATCGCACGGCGGTCATGATGCGGAACGCGACGGCTGGCAGGGTGGTGACGGGGCGTGCCTGCGAGATCGCGGACAGTTCGCGGATCACGGTGTCGCCGAGCCGGTCGGCCACCTGTCTGCCGGAGACCGTCATCACGGCGTACGCGTCGCCATGCCGCTTCATCGCGGCGACCAGCATGTCCAGCGCGAACCGGGTCTTGCCGCTGCGGGGTGCCCCCGCAACCAATGTCACGTCATCGAGATCGTCCACATCCATCATGTCTCCCCAGCTTAGCCGAACGGTCCGGCCACGAATCGCATATCATCGTCCGAAGCCGTCCTGAAAACGTCATCGTGGACACCGCCATCTTTATATATGGACATCGATACCCTCTACAAAGTTTTTCGGACACCGCCACCAATAAGATTGACTAGCGGCGCAGCCCGGGAAGGTTCAACAGCGAACAGACGGCCTGCCCATGACGACGAGTACGGTCGAAGCATAGACGCAACGCACGGAACCGGGCAGGAACTACAGGAAAGAGGAAGCATGGAAGCCTCAAGGAGCATTCCCCCTCAGATTCCCGGCTACACACTGATCAAACGGCTGGGCTCCGGTTCCGAAGCCGACGTGTACCTGTACCAGCAGCTTTCCCCGGCCCGTCAGGTGGCCATCAAAATCAGCAAGAACACGCTCGACCCACGTGCCGCGGTCCGCTTCCGTTCCGAAGCGAATTTCATGGGGCAGATCTCCACACACCCCTACATTCTTTCCGTCTATGAGAACGGCGTGACCGTCAACGGGCGCGGCTACACCGTGTTCGAATACGCTCCGGGCGGCAATTACAAGACGTTCCTCGAGCATGGCCGTCTCACCGCCGACCAGATGCTCACCGTCGGCATCGATCTGGCGAGCGCGCTGTTCACCGCGCATCGCAAAGGCATCATCCATCGAGACATCAAGCCCAGCAATATTCTCATCAACGCGCACAATATGCCCATGCTCGCCGATTTCGGCATCGCCGGGACCGTCTATGGCGTCCGGGTGTCGGCTTCACCATCGCGTGGGCCGCGCCGGAGGTGCTTGCCCAAGGCGGTGGCGGTAATGAATCGTCCGATATCTATTCGCTTGGCGCCACGCTGTTCGCCATGCTGATCGGCCAATCGCCGTACGAGTATTTCTACGCCGATGTGCTGGGCGATTCCCAACGGCAGGTGCGGGCCGAACGGCTCAAGTCCGTCATTCTCAACAATCCGCTGCCCAAGCTCAACCGTCCCGACGTGCCGGCCGAAGTGGAACGGGTGTTGCGTAAGGCCTTGAGCCGTACGCCCGAGGATCGTTACTATTCCGCGTTGGAGCTCGCGCGCGACATGCAGCGCGTGCAACAGGCCTTGTATGGCCGTGCCGTGCAGACCACCGTCGAGGGTGTGCCGGATTATCCGCAGAACATGTACGCGCAGACTTCCGCATTCGACCAGTCCGCCCCGGTTGCGAAACAGCATGCCCGGTGGGTGAAGCCGTTGGCCGTCACGGTTGCTGCGGCGGCCGCCGTGGTCGTGATGGCGTTGGCGTTCGTCACCGTCGTCATGCCGAATATGGATGCGGCTTCCGACAACAGCAAGGTGCAGGTGCAGAACCATGGCACCCAGAACCATGCCGAGAACGATCCCGATTCGGCGATCACGTCGGGCAGTGTGCCGAGCGTGCAGGATCTTACGGGCGAATACACCGCCGACGGCAAAGTGCGGTTCACGTGGGTCAATCCTTCTCCGAAGGATGGCGATTCGTACGCGTGGTCGCTGGTCGGCGATTCGGGAACCGACCCGAACGCGCAGGGCACCACCACGGAGTCGACGCGTATCGAAATCGATCCGGCCGACGGCGCGCAGACGTGCGTGCAGGTGAGTCTGGTTCGCGCGGACCGGCAGATGTCCGAGAATCCCATGATTGCGTGCGCGGCCAAGCCGTGAGTTTGCGGCCGGATGCGGGTGACATGAACCGATACGAACCAATACAGCCCGGCATGCATGCGGGCAAACAGGTAGGCGCATGCGGTCGGATGCGCGGTCAAGCAAAGTTTGGGCACAATCAGGGAAGAGCCAGTCGATGAGCAAGCATAGGAACGCCGAGAACCAGTCGGCGCAATCGTACGAACGGCAGTTGCGATTCGGGTCGATGCTGCGCAAGCTGCTGCCTTCCGGCAGTCGCCGGTGGATCACGCCGATCGTCATGCTGCTGCTGTTGCTGGGCATCGTCGCCGGAGCCGTCATCGTCAGTTCGGTGACGCAACGTCACGTGCAGCTCGACGATGGCACCGTGTGGGTCACTTCGCTCAAGGACCGCAAGGCCGCCCGTTTCAACGTGCGCAACCGGGACGCCGACGCGGGCGTCGCCTCCACTGCGGCCCGGTTCGACGTGGCCCAGCATGATGGCTCCACCGTGATCTCCGAAGGTACGAAGGCCAGCAGCATCGAGGCCTCCACCGTCAGCGAAAACGGCAAGCACCACCATCAAATCGGATACGCGGACCGTCGTCGGAGGCAACACCGCGGCGTTCATCAACGTCAAGACGGGGCAATGTGTGGGTCGGGTCCGCCGATGATGTGAAATCCATGAATCCGACCACCGATTCGCCGAAGATGAAGCTGGGGTCGGGTGGCCGTATCGCGGTGACGCATGACGGTGTCGTCTACGGCTACCGCACGTCCGACGGCGCGGTGCTCAGTGTCGACGGACCTCAGGGAACGCCCGGCAAGGATGCGACGATCAAGGGCGCCACGAATGTCGAATCGTTCACCGTGGTCGGCAAGACGCCGGTCGTAGCCGGTGCCGGCAAGGTGTTCTGGCCGAAGGGCAGCGCGGATATCGGCCTGCAGGGTCAGGCGACGTTGCAGGCGCCATCCACGGATGGCAGGCAGACTGGCTGGGTGGCGGTTTCCACGCCGCGGGGCATCGCCATGGTCGATTTGGGCAGCAAAAAGGTCACGCAGCTGCCGAACGCCGGCAAGGGCGATGCCGCGCAGCCGGTGTCCACCAATGGCTGCGTGTTCGCCGCGTGGGCGCAGAAGGCCAACAATTACATCAGGGTGTGCGCGGCGAACGACAAGGACGCACAGTTTTCCTCGTTGGAAGATGTCAATCCCACCTCGCAGCTCGTGTTCCGCACCAACCATCGTCTGGTGGTGCTCAACGACGTGGTCAACGGCAATGTGTGGAATCCGCAGGAGCCACCAAGGTCATCAAAATCCAGTGGAACAAGGTGGAGACCAAGCAGTCGAAGCAACAGCAGCAGAACAACGACAGCGCCAACAACCAGCATAATTTCAGCAAGAACTGTTCGGCGCAGTCGGGGCAGATCAAGGCCGTGGACGATTCGTTCGGCGCGCGCGTGGGATCGCAGCAGATTCTCGATGTGTTGCGCAACGACGAGCAGACCGACTGTTCCGTGCTGCGCATCACGTCGGTGAGCGCTCCGGATGGCGCGAACATCACCGTCTCCCCCCGTGTCATGACGGCCGGTATCTGCAGCTCGACGCCTCCGGTGCCGCCGCGGGCAACGTGTCCTTCAGCTATGAGATTTCCGACGGACGCGGGCAGACGTCCAGCGCCACCGTGTCGCTCACGCTGGCCGGACGGCGACGACCATGCGCCGCTGCAGAGCGACACTCCGCCGGAAATCGACGTGGAGCAGGGTGCTTCGTACACCGCGACGCGTTGGGCAGCTTCTCCGACCCCGACGGCGATCCGCTGACCTTGGTGTCGGCATCGCCGCAGAACACCGATCAGGTGACGGTGTCCACGCGAGCCGACGGACAATTGGTCTTCAACGCCGGTTCGATGTCGTCCGGCAGGGCGGGCATCGAGGTCACGGTGTCCGACGGCCAGCAGACCGGCACCGGCATGATCTACTTCTCCGTGAAACCGGCGAACACGCTGGGCGCGGTCATCGACCCCGTGGTCAAACAGACCACGCCCGACACCCGCACCACCATCGCGCTCAAACCGTACGTGCACGGCACGTCCGTCGAACCGGCCGAATTGACCGCGGTGGAGACGCCGTCCGGCGCGGCCACCACCATGAACGCCACCGACATGTCGATCACGTTCACCGCCTCCAATCCCGGCACCTACTATGTGCCGTACACCATCACGCAGGGTTCCATTCCGTCGACCGGTCTGGCTCGTGTGGAGGTGCAGGCGGTGGCCGGAGACGCCGCCAAGCCGATCGCGGCGAACGATGTGGCGCTGCTCGGTGCGGACAATACCGCGATCGTGGAGCCGCTTGCCAACGACGTCGACCCGATGGGCGGCGTGCTGTCGGTGACCAGCGTCACCGCGGACGCGCAAAGCGGCATCAAAACCGGTGTGGTGAGCAACAAGCGCGTCTATATCACCGCGCGTCAGGTGCCTACCGAGCCGGTGCGGATCTCCTACACCGTGGCCAACGCGGCCGGATCGTCGACCGGCGTCATCGTCCTGCAGCCGCCGGCGCTGACCACGTCGAATTCCGTGCCGAAGGCCGAGAACATCACCACACAGGTGCGCACCGAAGGCATCGTGTCCGTGGACGTGCTCGACCATGTCACGTATTCCGACGGCACCACGGTGAGCCTGCAGAACGACTTGCAGTATGACAAGAACACGTTCAAGGGTCTGGTGTTCGTGTCCGGCGACACCGTGCGCTATCAGGCCACCAGACAAACCGGCTCCTTCCCCGTCACCTACACGGTGAAGGACAATCTCGGCAACGCGGCCTCGGCCACCATCACCATCAACGTGCATCAGAAGGACGCGTCCAACAAGGCGGCTCCGACACCGTCCGACGTCGAGGCGCAGGTGGCGGCCGGTCAGAAGGTGCAGATTCCGATCACGCTCACCGGCATCGACGCTGACGGCGATGACGTGCAGCTGCTCGGCTTGGGCAACAAAGCGCCGAAACTGGGCCGTATCAGCGAGGTGGGCGCCACGTATCTGGTGTATGAGGCGTATGCCGATTCGTCCGGAACGGACACCTTCTCCTACGCCGTGGAGGATTGGACCGGTCAGAGGGCCACCGCGCAGGTGCGTGTGGGCGTGTTCAAATCCGGAGCCGATTCGGGTGTGTACGCGCGCGACGACGAGATCACGCTGCGTCCGAACACCGCGGCCACCGTGCCGGTGGCGCAGAACGACATTTCCGGGGGACAATACTGATCTGACCGTGTCCAAGGACGTGGAATCGCAAGGCATCGGCGGCATTCAGGTCGTTGACAACATGCTGTCGTTCACCACGCCGAAGCAGGCGGGCACGTATTACGTGGTCTACACCGTCAAGGACAAGGCTGGCCTGTCCGATTCGGCGACGTTGACGGTGAATGTCGACGAGAACGCCGCCATCGACCCGCCGACCGCGTACGATTACCGTGTTCCGGCCGCCGCCACGATCGACAAGAAATCCGTGGACGTGGACGTTTCGCAGTGGATTGCCAATCCGTCCGGCACCGCCGACGAGCTTCAGGTGGGCGTGGATCCTTCCGCGACCGACCATGCGCATGTCAAGGGCGGCAAGGATTCCACCATCATCACCGTTGATCTGACCGATGAGGCGCGCGCGGTGCCGTACACCGTCACGAACACGACGTACGGCATCACGTCCACCGCGTTCATCCAAGTGCCCGCATATGGCGTGTTTCCGCCGGTTCTGCGTCCGAAGGCGCCGGCGTTGAAGGTCAATGCGCGTGAGACCATCACCATCAACATCGCCGACTACGTGCGTGTGGGCGCGGGCAAGACCGCGTATGTGGACGGCGCCGATTCGGTGAGCGCCACGAAGGCCGCGGACGGCGACCTGTACGTCAACGACCAGACGTTGAGGTTCACCGCGCCGAAGGATTACGCGGGTCCCGCGTCCATCACCTTCACCGCGGTGGACGGCAAGCGAGACAAGAACGACAAGGTGAAGATCGTCAATTCGGCGGTGCTCACGCTTCCGATCACGGTGATCGGACGTGAGGTTCCGCCGCCGACGTTCTCATCCTCCACCGTCGATGTGGTGGCCGGCGAGAAGGCCACTACCATCGATCTGACGGCGCTGACCCATTCGGCGTCGGGCCTGTACGAGGATGAGAAGCAGTACTCGTATTCCGGCGGCGTGAATTCCGGCAGTGTGGATGCCAGAGTGTCTCCCTCCGGCACGTTGACCGTGTCCGCGGACAAGACGGCCACGCCGGGCACCACAGTGAGCGTGCCCGTCTCGATCAAATATGCGAAGGGTACGGTGAGCGCCGGTATGACCGTGCGCGTCACCGCGTCCAACAGGCCACTCGCCCGTGTCACCGAGAAGACCGTGAAAATCAAGGCCGGTTCCAGCGAGCAGGTGAATCTGCTGTCCGACGCGTACAATCCGTTCCCCGACACTCCGCTGACGGTGACCGGATGCACGTCCGATGGCACGTCGAAGCTGACGGTGGATTGCCCATCCAACGGCGTGGTGTCCATCAGGGCGGCTTCCGACATCGGCGCGAACACCAACAAGGTGGTCGTCACCGTGCGCGACGCCACCAAAACAAAAGAACGTGAGGTGACCGGCACCATCAGCGTTTCGGTGATGGACAAACCTGATGCGCCGCTGCTTTCCGCGGTGTCCGGCGACCCGCAGGATGGCGCCGTGAATCTGAGCTGGACGGCCGGTTCGGCCAACGGCAGCCCGATCACCGAATACAAGGTGATGTGGGGGCGGAGACGCGTCCGGCGAGCGCTCGTGCGGGCAGAAAACCTCCTGTCTCATCGACGGGTTGAAGAACGGCAAGACCTACTCGTTCAAGGTGCAGGCTAGGAACGAGGTCGGCTGGTCCAAGGATTCCAACGCCGTCGAGGGCACGCCAGACAAGCTGCCTGATGCGCCGACGGATGTGACGGCCAGTGTGAAGGGCAACACGGTGAGCGTCACGTGGAAGGCTCCGGACGGCAATTTCTCGTCGGTGGACAATTACGAGGTGACTTTGTCCGGCAGGAACGCGCCGTCCAAGCAGACGACAAATTCCACCGGAATCGATTTTGTTTTCGATAACAACGCGATTTCCGACGGCGACTCGTACACGGCGACGGTACGCGCCCACAACAAGGTGAATTGGAGCCAACCGTCCAAGGCGTCCGACGCGGTCAAGCCGTGGGGGCAAGCCCGATGCGCCGAAGATCTCCGTGACGAACGACGACACCACGGGAACCGTCACCGTCGAATCCGTGGGCAACACCCGCAACGCGGGATGCAAGGCCGTCGAGATTTCCGGAGATGTCAGCGCAAGCATCGACGGATGTTCCGGATCCTACGATTTCAAGATTCCGGACCATGATCTCAACACCAGGGAATACACCATCAAGGCGGCGGTGGTCGGCAAGGAGAAAACGACCAGCGACGATTCGACCGTGCGTTTCACACCGAAATACGCGGTGAAGGCGCCCGAATCGGTCAGCGTCAAGGGGCATGACGACGTGTGCGTAGTCAATTGGAAGGAGAACGGCCACGCCGACGGGTTCACGGTGAGCGCGGACGGACTCGGCTCCTACCATGCCGGTGCTTCCGAACGATCGCACGATTTCCCGCTCAAGGAATGGCAGTCCTGTTCCTCGGGCTCCGTCACGCAGCATTTCAATGGCGCGGCAAGCACCTCCAAGTCCGGCAGGGCCGATCCGGCATACGTCCGCAAGGTGAAGGCCGCCGTCAAGGCGCCGATGCTGACGTGGGACGCCAATGATCCGAACATCATCAAGGTCAGCGGCGGATCGGTGAACATGTACGGCCAGCCCGGCAAAACCGTGATCACCTTCACCGCGGACGGCAAATCCTATGACGTCGCCTGGGCATTGGGCTCCGACAAACTGAACGTCAAGGACGTGCTGCCGACCGGAGCCGATTACGCGTGGAAGGCGAAGGTGGTGGGCACCGACACCGCGCTCAACAACGAGGACAATGGCGGCACACTGCTGGACCATGACAGGTACAAGACTCCCACGCCGAAACCCGAACCGTCGGAACCTTCAGAACCATCAAAACCGTCGGAGCCATCGGATTCTGACGCGTCCACGGAAGGCGAAGCGGCCACGCGGAATGACCGGCCTGTGGCATCCTCCGTCGCCCTGTCCACCGTCGACGGCGCATCCAAGCCTTGGATCCGCGGCCTGGCCTACTACGCCAGATGGTGAAACGGACGATCACAGCAATCGCAAACACAACGAACCATCCACACGAGCAACACAACAAGCAAGGAGCAACCCATGAGCAACGATTTCGATGACGCCACCAGCTGGGTTCCATCGGCCATAATCCAAACGTTCCCAGCCAACCCGGCCAGCAGCAGCCGGCGTTCCACACGCCGAATCTGCCGGAGCAGCCGCAAGCCGATGAGGATCCGGAGGGCACGCTGCTGAGCGCGCACGGCACCACCCAACCGGCGTTGCCGCAACCAGTCCGCCCCGGCAACGCCGAACCAGCCGCGGTTCCG